>ERZ773265.800-NODE-800-length-18129-cov-19.856147_pt1 | contig 18129 bp, 12 predicted proteins | sample MGYA00580512_ERZ773265 | MGnify/ENA primary metagenome ERZ773265 (study PRJEB29015, sample SAMEA2738169) | human oral metagenome | biome: human oral; feature: human-associated habitat; material: saliva | place: China | collected 2183 ... | reverse complement strand
TAATGTTGGAAGTGACACCGTAGTGGTGTCACCCCAACATTTATTATAGAACCTTCTTTTTCATATATTATATGAAGTACTATATTGCTTGCAATCTATCTCTTTTATACATATAATGATGAGTGATTTGTATAATCAATATCATTTACAATGATATTGAAAATTGATATTATTTTTATGTTATGTGAATTTTTTATTGAGAGGTTTAGATGATGAATAAGAAAAATCTATCTTTAGCAGTTGCCGCATTATCTGTTGTGGGCTTAACGACAGCCTTTGCTGCCAATCCTTTTTCTGATGTAACACCTGATAGCTGGGCCTATCAATCTGTATCGCAATTAGCTAGTGCTGGCATTATTAATGGATATCCAGATGGTACGTTTAAGGGTCAAAAGGATATTACCCGTTTTGAAATGGCTCAAATGGTTGCTAAAGCGATGGCAAACCAAGATCGTGCTAATGCAGAGCAACAAGCGATGATTAATCGCTTAGCTGATGAATTCTCTAATGAATTGTCTAATTTGGGTGTACGCGTAGCCGCCTTAGAGGACCGTGTAGGGAATGTTAAGTTTACTGGGGATGCTCGTATTAACTATGTTGAAAAGGAAGGCATTGATAATCTAGATTCGGAAGGTAAATTTGCAGCTCGTGTACGTTTGAATATGGATGCTAAAGTTAATAAGAATACATCTGTGAAAGCGCGATTAACGACAGGATCTATTGAACTTGGTGATGCAGCAAAAGATCATACTATGTCTTTTGATCTAGCTTATGTAGAGCACAAATTTGGCAAGAATCATATGGTAGATATTGGTCGCTATACACAAAGCTTTGGTGATGGTTTAATTTATTCTAGTAACTTTGATGGTATTGGGTATACAACACAAGTTGGAAAAGTAAAAGTAAATGCCGCTTATGGTTACCCAACACTAGGTCGATTTAGTAAGGCCTCTAAAGATAATAATACGGAAATGGCGCTTATTAACCTTAGTGCACCAGTAAATAAATACTTAAATGTAGGTGGTATGTTTGCTCATGTAGGTACTACTAACGTTAAAATGGGTAATGGCAAAACTATTAATGATTTTAACAATGTATATGGTTTTAATGCACAATACAATAGTGGCAAATTCGCAACTAATGCTGAGTGGGTGACTGCAACAGGTCTTAACAATAGTGATGTATGGAACGTAGGCGTTAAATGGGGCGACTACAAAATCACTAAGAAAAACTCCTGGCGTGTAGCTCTTGATTATTACAATCAAGAAAAGAATGCTCCTGTATTCAAAACACAAAAATATGAAGGTAATGACTTATATGGTAAGTCTCGCCATGAAGGCTATAAAGCATGGCAGCTTAGTGCGTCCTATGCACCAGAAAAAAATGTAGGCATTACAACATATTATGGCTTCCATGCCAAAACACAAGAAGGCCATAAGGTAAATGATTACTATCGTGCAGACTTGTTATTTAAATTCTAATTAATGCTTATGAAATAAGATCTATCAGAGATGATAGGTCTTATTTTTTAGTATAACTGATTAATTGAAATTATATTTATTAGTTTAGCATATTAATTAGGGCAGTATGATAGCTTAAAATACATTGTTTTATACTTAAATAAAATGAAATTTTATAAGATTTAATTTTAATAAATATAGATAAATACTGATTTTGTTGTATAAAATTATTTCATGAAAGAAATTTCATCATATTTAATTGCATAAAATACTTTACAAATTTGTTGACCGGATGTATATTGACATCACAGAAAGACAACACACCCAGTTGTGGTGATATACAAGAACAGAAGAAGAGGAAACGTGGATACTCATCAGGATGTTCTTATATAGATCATAACTAGATGTACAGTCTTCTGATAATATATATTTTTTTCTAAATTTGTTAGTCAAAAAGACTATATCAGAAAGAAGGAATCTATTATGAAAAAACAATTCGCAGCAGTATTTGCAGCAACAGCTCTTTTAGGTGTAACAAGCGCATTCGCAGCTAACCCATTCTCCGATGTAACTCCTGATTCTTGGGCATACCAAGCTGTATCTCAATTAGCAGCAGCTGGCATCGTTAATGGTTACCCAGATGGTACTTTCAAAGGTCAAAACGATATCACTCGTTACGAAATGGCTCAAATGGTAGCTAAAGCAATGGCTAACCAAGATAAAGCTAATGCAGAACAACAAGCAATGATTAATCGTTTGGCAGATGAATTCTCCAATGAATTGAACAACTTGGGCGTACGCGTTTCCAAATTGGAAGACCGTGTAGGTAATGTAAAAGTTACTGGTGATGCTCGTATCCGTTATCAAGGCTCTGAAGACAAAGGCGTTTACAAAGATGGTAGCAAATCCTTAACTGATGGCCGTGCTCGCGTTCAATTCAATGCAAAAGTAAATGATAAAACTGATGCAGTAGTTCGTGTTAAAGGTGGTTATGAATTCGGTGATGCTTCCAATGGTACAACTGCTAAAATTGACCGTGCGTATGTAGATCACAGATTTGGTCAAAACGTATCCGCTAAGGCTGGTCGTTTCAACCAAACAATTGGTGGCGGTTTAATGTACGATGATACATTCGACGGTGCTCAATTGAACGTTGGTAACGATAAAATCCAAGTACAAGGTGCTTATGGTTACATGATGGAAGGCGCTGCAGAAGGTCAAGCAAAATCTGATAACCCATCTGTATCTTATGTAGGTGTTAAAGGCAAAATCGGTCAAGAATCCTCCGTTGGTGGTTTCTACTCCAGATTGTCTAGCGGCAATTTAAAACATAATGGTGTAGCAACTCCAAATGACCATCAAAACGTATACGGCTTCAATGCAGACTTCCGCAAAGATAAAGTATGGGTTGGCGGTGAATGGTTGAAAGCTTCTGACGTAGCTAATTCTCAAGCTTGGACAGCTGGTGTAGGTTATGGTAACTACGACATCGCTAAGAAAGGTACTTGGGATGTGAAAGGTCAATACTTCAACCAAAAAGCTAATGCACCTATCGTAAGCTCCACTTGGGATCAAGCATATGACTTAACTAATACAAATAACGGTTACAAAGGTTATGTAGCGACAGTTGATTACGCTGTACAAGATAACGTAGGCTTAAGTGCTGGTTATGGTTTCAACTCTAAAGACCAAAGCGGTAAAGACTTATCCGATTTCTATCGTGCAGAACTTAACTACAAATTCTAATTGATAATCAAAAAACACTATTATGAAACCCATCTCTTAATAACATATAATAGTATATATAAAGGAGTCCTCCTTGGAGGACTTCTTTTTGTATGTAGAAGTCGTAAAATCCAATATGTAGTATGAGTATAAAATGACTCAAACATGAAGCTATATTAATAAATAGAAATAGTTGTAATGTATTTAATAAGTATAGTTTAATAATAATGATGAGAATAAATATCATTATAAGAAAAAATGGATAAATTTGTATAAAATTTTGATTTTTTTGAGTTCTGAAAAAATTAGACAAAATCTAACTTTTCCAAGATTTTGAAAAATAAATTTTATTAAATGAGAATATAAATGAGAAAAAAGGGTTTACATCAAAATTTCTTCGTGCTAATATCATGGCAACAAGAAGCGATAAGCAAAACATACTGAAATCTCGATGAAGAATTATGGCGAGGAAACGTGGACACTCCCAAGAGAATTCTAAATCTTGAAATTAGAATGAATTGTAAATCGCAACTTGTGAAACAATTTTATTCTTATTTTTCAGAAAGAAGGAATTCAACTATGAAAAAACAATTCGCAGCAATCTTTGCAGCAACAGCAGTTTTGGGTGTAACTACTGCATTCGCAGCTAACCCATTCTCCGATGTAACTCCTGATTCTTGGGCATACCAAGCAGTTTCTCAATTAGCAGCTGCTGGTATCGTTAACGGTTATCCAGATGGCACTTTCAAAGGCCAAAACGATATCACTCGTTACGAAATGGCTCAAATGGTAGCTAAAGCTATGGCTAACCAAGACCGCGCTAACGCTGAACAACAAGCTATGATCAACCGTTTGGCTGATGAATTCTCCAACGAATTGAACAACTTGGGCGTTCGTGTAGCTCGTTTGGAAGACCGCGTTGGTAACGTAAAAGTAACTGGCGATATGCGTCTTCGTTACCGCGATCAAGAACATAAAGCAGGTGACACAAATAATGAAAATTCCAAATTCGATGCTCGTGCACGTATCCAATTCAATGCAAAAGTAAATGATCGCACTGATGCAGTAGTTCGTTTAGCTTCCGATAATTTTGAATTTGGTGATGCTAGCCATGGTTCTAATGTTGGGGTTTCCGTAGACCGTGCTTATGTAAATCATAAATTCGGTGAACGCGTATCTGTTAAAGCTGGTCGTTTTGGTCAAGTTGTTGGTGGCGGTTTAGCATTTGATGGTACATTTGATGGTGCTCAATTTAATGCAGGTAATGACAAAGTTAACTTCCAAGCAGCTTATGGTTATGCAGTATCTGGTGCAGCTGAAGGTACAGCAAGAAAAGATAATCCAGAACTTACTATCGTTAATTTGAACGGTAATGTTGGTAAACATGCTAATGTTGGCGGTTTCTACACTCATGTAAATGGGGAAGATCTTCAACTTGGTGGTAAAAACGTTAAAAATATTTACGGCTTCAACACAGATTTTAACTTTGATAAAGTTTGGGTTGGTGGCGAATGGTTGAAAGCTTCCAACGTAGCTAAATCTCAAGCTTGGACTGCAGGCGTTGGTTATGGTAATTACAAACAAGCTAAACAAGGTACTTGGGATGTTAAAGCTCAATACTTCAACCAAAAAGAAAATGCTCCAATCGTTGATTCTACATGGAACCAAAAATATGGTGCTGATTCCAAAGGTTGGTTAGCGACTGTTGATTATGCATTGCAAAACAACGTTGGCTTGTCCGCTTACTATGGTTTCGACTGGAAAACTCAAAACGGTACTGACAAAGGTGACTTCTACCGTGCAGACCTTAACTACAAATTCTAATTTGATAGTTACGAATATAAAAGGGACTCCTTCGGGAGTCTCTTTTTTTGTACCCCTTATAAATGGTATAATAGATAAATACAGTAATTATATAAGGAGGTCTGCTGATGAATCCTTCTTTTTCACACATTCAGATGGTAGCTATCGATTGTGATGAAACATTGTTGCGCAGTGATAATACGGTGTCAGATTATACTAAGGATGTATTGCATCGATTGAAAGAGAAAGGCATTCAGATCACTATTGCAACGGGACGCATGTACCAAACGGCAAAGCCTGTTGGCATGTCATTGCAGCTTGGTAATGTGCCGATGATATTATTTTCTGGAGGTCTCATCCAAGAATTAGAATCAGGTCGTAAGCTATTTGAACGGACTGTGCCGCTAGATACGGTACAACGGATTTGGAAAATAGCAAGTCAATATGGATGGCATATTCAATCTTATGTAGATGATCATCTATTGTGTCATCATCAGGATTGGCAATCGGATTTATATGAACGTCAAACGGGGGCTAAAGCTGAATTTTTAGGCGATTCGTTGTATGAACTTTCACAAGAGCCGAATAAATTAATTGCTATAGATACTGTTAAAAATATAGATTTTATCATTGATATATTGACGCCCATTGTAGGCGATACGGCTACGTTAGTGCGGAGCCAAAAGGATTTTTTAGAAATCATTGCACCTCATGTATCCAAGGGCGATGCGTTATATCAGTTAGCACAGCAATATGGAATTGGCCTAGAGCATATCGTATCCTTTGGTAATGCAGAGAACGATATATCTATGTTATCTAAAACGGGGTACTCAGTAGCCGTTGAAAATGCTATTGATCATGTAAAATCGGTAGCCTGTGAGGTATGTGGGCATCATAATGAAGATGGCGTAGCTCATTGGATTGAAGAACATTTATTATAATGGAGTAAGGTATGGAAGCATTTCGTTTATTAATCGTAACTGGCATGTCTGGTGCTGGAAAAACACAGGTGTTACAGGCATTAGAAGATATGGGCTATCTTTGTGTAGACAATATTCCGCCTGTATTAATTCCGAAACTGAGTGAGATTTGTCGTCAAGGTGGGGTCCGCACTAATCGCGTGGCCCTCGTCGTGGATATTCGGGGCGGTGAATTCTTTGAAGCTTTATCTGCTTCGTTAGAGACCTTGAAAGAGATGAAGGTAGATTATGAAATCGTGTTCATGGATGCTAGTGATGAAACGTTGATTCGTCGATATAAAGAATCTCGCCGTAGTCATCCATTGGCACCAAGCGGTCGCATTACAACTGGCCTAAGAAAAGAACGTCAAATTCTTGATTCTGTGCGCCATAAAGCGGATTATATTATCGATACAACGGATATGAAAACCGCATCCTTAAAGGAATACTTGAAAAAACGCTTTACTCAAGTGGCGGATAAACACGGCATGTCGGTAACTGTTGTGAGCTTTGGTTTTAAATACGGCTTGCCATTGGATGCAGATATGATTTGGGATGTTCGTTTCTTGCCAAATCCGTTCTATATTCCAGAATACCGTCATAAAACGGGACGTGTACAGGTTGTTAACGACTATATTCACTCCTTTGACGTAACGGATGAATTTAAAACACACTATTTTAATACCATGGATTTCCTTGTGCCTAATTATGAGAAGGAAGGCAAAGCTCAATTTATTGTAGCCGTTGGCTGTACAGGCGGTATGCACCGCTCTGTTGCTATGGCAGAGGCTTTGTATGCTCATTTATTAGAAAAAGGTTATCGTGTCACGGTGGAACATCGGGATATGATGAAGAATAATGTGGAAGAAGATTTTAATCCACATCAAGCAGATCTAGGGGATTAAAAGGGGATTATATGTTACGAAAACGTTGGTTCCGGTGGTTAATTCCGGGCCTTAATATAAAACGTTGGCTTGCTCTCTATAGCTTGGGGGTAGGCTTATTAATCATAGGCATTTCACTATTGTTTAACTATCAATGGTTATCGTATATAGAGGATATTGTTCTTGCCTATTCCTATTCCTTAACGGGATATTATAATTACAATGTATTGATTTTAGTGGGCGCAGTTCTTATTGGTATATCGGCTATTTTAATTTTAGTTGGTACGAGCAAGGTTATTAAAACCATTATCCGTGCTGTTTTACCAGATCCATCTAGCAAGGTATCAGATATTATCTTTCAAAATATCCGACTTGATAAAGGCCCTAAAATCGTCGTTATTGGTGGTGGTACGGGCTTATCCAATTTATTGCGCGGTTTGAAAGCTCACACATCTAATTTATCGGCTATCGTTACGGTTGCCGATGATGGGGGTTCTTCTGGTCGCTTGCGAGAAGATTTTAAAATGATTGCACCTGGCGATTTACGCAACTGTCTTATAGCTCTTGCAGAACAAGAAGGGGTTATGGAAAATCTTTTCCGCTATCGGTTTGAAGGGAACAATGAGCTCTCTGGTCATAGCTTTGGGAATCTCTTTATTACGGCGTTGGCACAGGTTTATGATGGCGATATAGAGGAGGCCCTCGAAGCGGCTAGTAAATTATTGCGTGTCCGCGGTCGTGTTATTCCGTCGTCTACAGAATTTATTCAACTCAGTGCTGAACTCATTGATGGCACAATTGTGGATGGTGAAAGTAATATTCCACACGCAGGAAAGAAGATTAAACGCGTATTTAGTAATCCTGAACATCCAAAACCAGAAGGCGCTGCATTGCGCGCCATTGATGAAGCGGATGTTATCATATTAGGGCCTGGTAGTCTCTATACGAGTATCATTCCTAATTTATTGACTGACAAAATCGCGGACCATGTGCGCGCTAGTAAGGCCAATAAAATTTACATTGCCAATGTAATGACACAACCTGGTGAAACGTCAGGCTACACATTGGCTGATCACATACAAGCTATCATCGACCATAGTGGGGTAGGTATCATCGATACGGTTCTAGCCAATGATGGACCTTTGCCAATTCAAATGGTAGAACAGTATAGCGCAGTTGGTTCAGAACCTGTGGCCATCGATTCTAAACGTTTACAAGACATGGGGATTCGCACGGTTAGAGCAACACTCATTAGTCAAGAAAAACCTGCTATTCATGACCCAGAACGTTTAGGTAAGGTCCTTATGGATATCATATATGCTATGAAATCAGATATGGAGCCACGGGTATTAGAATATTATTTACGCCGTGCTGATCATTAGAAAGGAAAACCTATGTCTTTTGCAGAAGATGTAAAAAATGAATTATGTGCCTATGAGCCTGAAACGGATACCGATGTGGCCATGAAAATTGAAGCATCCTGCTTATTGCGCATGGGTGGTTCCTTATTGCTTGGTATGAAGGGTGCTATCGGTATACGACTAGCCACTGCTAATAATGCGGTGGCTAGACGTTTGCTTGGCATACTTAAAAAACAATACGAATTGCCGACCCATGTTATGGTGCGCCAAGGTTTAAATTTGCGGAAAAAGAATATGTATACATTAACGGTGGATCCATCTCAAGAGGGGCGTCAAGCCTTAGAAGATTTGGCGTTGTGGCCTGTTACCGAACAGTTGCCACGGAAGTGGTTACACTCAATGGAGGCGCGACGAGCCTTCTTGCGCGGCGCTTTTTTAGGGGGCGGATCTGTTAATAAACCACAAAGTGATTACCATCTTGAGTTTATGACGGGCAACGAAGCTTTTGCACGAGAAATTGTATATGTATTGAAATTATTTCACATTCATGCAGGCCTAACAGAGCGTAAAGAAGAATATGTGGTATATCTTAAAGAAGGCGATGCGGTAACAAATTGTTTACAGGTCATGGGTGCTCAATCGGCATTGATGGAATTTGAAAATGTACGCATCATGAAGACCGTTCGCAATCAGATCAATCGACAGGTAAATTGTGAGACTGCAAACTTACAAAAAACCGTAGATGCAGCGGTGCGTCAAGTGAAAGCCATCCGTATATTGGATGAGCATATAGGTATTGATGCATTGCCGGATAAGTTAAAAATTGTAGCTAGATTGCGCTGGAATAATCCGGAAGCAAGTTTAAAAGAATTAGAAGAAATGATGAATGGTACCTTATCTAAATCTGGTATTGGACATCGTTTGAAAAAGTTAGAAGCATTAGCCCTTACATATGATCCTATGGGGCTGGAAGAGGTTTAATATTATGTTATTTAAGAAAACATATAAGCTAGCGACGATGTTAGCAGTTATGGGTGCATTAACAGGTCATGCGGCAAGCGATATTGATTTGAACTCCATAGGATATTTTTCGTTTACTCCATTACCAGCGGAATTACAAGCGCAGAAGGATACATTGCTATTATCCGATAGTCCTGAATATGTAGGTCCCGTAGGCGGTGTTTTAAGTGCTGGTAGCATTAATGGGAAAGGGCGTATCTACTTTTACCATGTAAATGAAATGTCAGAACCACATAAGATTGCTATTATATTGGAGAATACTGGTAATGAACCGAATGGCATTGCCGTGTTCCGTGAACTAAAATCCATCGCCACATCAGATTATTTTGCGGCGGGCCGCGATTTATCACGAAAGGAATTAGAGCAACCATTGACGGATAAACCATTGTATTCCTTTGTGATGCCTCCCAAAAGTCGTCAACTCGTATTTACCGATTTAGAACATTCCCCAATACCTAAAGATGCTTTATTTACAGGCATCGTAGATTTGCAAACAAGTGCTCCTGTATTTGCACGGGTTATGATGATTCCTATGAATCTGAACTCTATTGAGTCATCGTATTGGGTGAATAATTTGCCTATAGACCATGTGCGGTTGCGTGGTACTTTCACCGGTGCTGAGCGCGAAATGGCAGTAACAAAAGAATATAACACCACATTAGGTGGCGCCTATGTGGAACTGGGCAATGATAGAGAAGACCGTTTTGTAGAGGGCGTGGATGAGCTTGATAATAAAGCCTATGTTAAGGACGCAGGGAACTATGGTATTTCTTATACCGTTAAAATTCCTACAAGTGGCGAGGACCCTTTCCGCCTCTATTTCAATCCGTTAGGCGGCGGTTATTCTGGTTCCTTTACTGTGAAAGCACAACGTCGTTGGCAAAAGGCACCTAGTGAAAGCATGACCTATCACATCGGTGGTGACGACGGACTGATGGCATTAGGTCATAATACTGTATTAGATTCTCGATACATGGGGAACTATTACGGTGGTGATACGTTGACCATCGATTTCATGCCGGCTGGTGCTTCGAATTTACCAGTTCGTTTTTTACTGATACCAGAAGCGTTAGCAAACCCTCAATATGCGCGCGTATTGGCCACTAATGAAGCTGGTCAGCGTGCATTAGAAGCAGAGGCACAAAAAGAAGCAGCCGAAGCAGCTAAGAAGGTGGCTATTGAAGAAAAATATGTAGCAGCGAAAACGCAAAAAGAAGAACAAGCTCATCAATTAGCAGAGGCAGCTAAATTAGCGGCTGAAAAGGCAGCTGCTGTTCATAAAGCGGCTCAAGATAGACAGGCCGAATTAGATAAACGAGATGCAGAGGAACAAGCTAAACTCAAGGCAAAAGCCGATGCAGCTGCTGAACGAGCACGTGCTAAGGCGGAAGCTGATCGACAATTGGCTGAACAAAAAGCTAAGGCTGATGCCCAAAAAGCGGAAGCAGCACGCATTGCAGCAGAGCAAAAGGCGAAAGATGATGCGGCTAAGGCTGAAGCGGCTCGTATTGCAGCCGAACAAAAAGCCAAGGCTGATGCTCAAAAAGCAGAGGCAGCACGCATCGCAGCCGAACAAGCAGCTCGTGAAAAAGCGGAACGTGAGCAAGCTGCTCGAGAAGCAGCCGAGCAAAAAGCTCGTGAATATGCAGCAAAATTAGAAGCACAACGTTTAGAAGCGCAGCGTAAGGCTGAAGAAGAACGCATTTTGGCTGAACAACGAGCTGAGGCTGCACGCATAGAAGCAGAACGCAAAGCGGCAGAACAAGCGGCTAAAAACGAAGCAGAACGCCAAGAAGCGGCTAGAAAAGCAGAAGCGGCGCGTCAGGAAGCATTGCGCAAGGCCGAAATGGCTCGTCAAGAAGCCGCTCGTAAAGCTGAAGAAGAGCGCTTAGCAGCGATTGAGAGAGCTCAAGAAGAGGCACGGAAAGCTGAGGAAGCGCGTAAAGTGGAAGCCGCTCGTAAAGCTGAAGACGCTCGCTTGGCAGCGATTGCGAAAGCCGAAGAGGAAGCGCGTAAAGCCGAAGAACGTCGTATTGCAGAGGAAGCAAAACGGGCCGAGGAAGCGCGTAAAGCCGAAGAAGCACGCCGTGCTGAAGAGGCCCGTAAGGCAGAGGCTGCAAGAATTGCGGAAGCAGAACGTATTGCGGAAGCCGCTCGACAAGCTGAGGAAGCTCGCATCCGCGAAGAAAACCGCGCTGCAGAAGCGGCACGTAAAGCAGAGCGTGAACGGATTGCGAAGGAACAAGCAGAAGCGGCTAAAAAAGCCGAAGAAGCTCGCCAATTGGCAGAAAAACGGTACCGTGAATACGAAATTGCTCAAGAACAAGCTAAAGAGGCACGCCGTCGTGCTGATATTCAACGGGAAGCTCAGAAAAAAGCAGCTCAACGGGCTGAAGAAATCCGCTTAGCTGCACAACGACAAATTATCGCTAAGCGAAACGCAGAAATTGCACGTCAAAAATTAGCTGAAGAACGTGAAGCAGCGCGTATTGCAGCACAAGGTGGTAAACGTCGTAGCTTTGCCGAGTTAGATGATGTTAATACATCTGCTGATCAAGATGAAGATACTACACAAAATGCGGTATCTATTGATCAGTTGACAAGAAAACAACAGTAAACGAATCAGTGGATTTACATATTAAATCGGATGCCTGTTGAGGCATCCGATTTGTGTTTCTTCATGGGAATTACATTGACTTTCACAGGTAATTTCAGTACAATGAATAGAGATAAGTGCAATATACAGTACGAGATACTGTAGCATTACAAAATCCCTTTTAAATTGGTCCAGAGAGGCTAAAAAAGGACATATAGTTGAAGCGCCCTCAAGGGCTTCTTTGTGCAAACTATTCGACCTTTTGCCCTGGGGCAAGAGGTCTTTTTTGTTATACGGTTAGGAGGCAATCATGGGACAAGTGAGCTTACATGGCAAACATTTGTTAGGGTTACAACATGCTACACCTGAAGAGATTAAATTGATTCTAGATGTAGCGAAAAAGATGAAGAAGGTTGTTTTGTCTGATGACAAAAAAATCCCTTATTTGAAAGGTAAGGCGATTATCAATCTATTCATGGAACCTAGTACACGTACGCGTAGTTCCTTTGAACTAGCAGGTAAATATTTAGGGGCAGATGTAATCAATATTACACCAAGTGGTTCCTCTATGGGTAAGGGTGAAAGCTTCCGAGATACATTATTAACATTGTCCTATATGGGGACGGATGCTATCGTAATGCGCAGCAGCGCCGAAGGGGCTCCTCTCTATGCGACAAAAGCCGTTGATCCTATCATTATCAATGCTGGCGATGGTGCCCATGAACATCCAACACAAGCATTGCTCGATATGTTCTCCATCATTGAACGCAAAGGTTCATTAGAAGGTAAAAAAGTCGTTATCGTAGGCGATATTATGCATAGCCGTGTAGCTCGCTCCGATGTTTACGGTCTTACTAAAATGGGGGCTGATGTTCATTTAGCAGGTCCTCGCACTATGCTCTATCCTGAGCTTGAAAAAATGGGTGTTACCATTCATCATGATGTGCGTGAAGCTGTGAAAGACGCAGATGTTGTCAATGTTCTTCGCATCCAATTAGAACGCATTCACTCTGCTCTATATCCAACAAATCGCGAATATGCGCGTATCTTTGGTATCAATAAAGATGTATTAAGCCTTGCAAAAGATGATGTTATGGTTATGCATCCAGGCCCAATGAACCGTGGCCTTGAAATTTCCCCAGATGTAGCCTACTGGGATCAATCCGTAATTCAAGAACAAGTACGCAATGGTGTATCCGTTCGTATGGCTGTATTGTACTTAACAATTCATGGAGGTGACGGTAGTGAGCTTGCTTATTAAAAATGGTACGGTAGTCAATCCGGCAAAACAACAACATGAAGTAGCAGACGTTCTCGTGAAAGATGGTAAAATTGCAGCCATCGGTCAAAATTTAAGTGCAGATGGTGCTGAAGTATATGATGCAACAGGACTTATTGTAGCACCGGGCCTTATCGATATTCATACACATTTGCGCGAACCAGGCCAAGAAGCAAAAGAAGATTTCCATTCTGGTACACAAGCGGCAGCTGCTGGTGGTTTTACACGCGTCGTGACTATGGCGAATACAACACCAGTAGTAGATAATGCGGCTCTTGTACGAGGTTTGAAAAAACAAGCTGAACTTACTGGTGTCGTAAAAGTAGAATTCATCGGTGCTGTATCCAAGAACCTTGAAGGCAAAGAACTTGCTGAATTAGGTGATATGGCTGAGGCTGGTGTTGTAGCGTATTCTGATGATGGACACTATGTAGAAAGTGCTGCTTTCATGCGTCGTGCGTTGGAATATTCATCCATGTTCAATAAAATGGTTATCGACCATGCAGAAGATATTAGCTTGACTAAAAATGGTCATATGCATGAAGGTTTCGTATCTTATGAAATGGGCGTTATCGGTCGTCCTGCAGTAGCTGAAGATTTGGCGGTAGCTCGCGATATTTTACTAGCGGAAATGACAGGTGGTCATATCCATATCGCTCACGTAAGTAGTAAAAATACGGTGGATATGGTACGCCGTGCAAAGGCTAAAGGGGTTAATGTAACTTGTGAGGTAACAAGCCAACATCTATCCTTTACTGATGAATATTTGCGCGAATATAATCCGGCTTTCAAAATGGCACCGCCAATTCGTTCTGAAGATCATCGTCAAGCATTGCTAGAAGGTTTAAAAGACGGCACTATTGATGCAATCATCACTGACCATGCACCACATGCATTCGAAGAAAAAGACCACGAATTCTGCTGCGCTCCAAATGGTTTTAGCGGGCTTGAAACATCCTTGGCTGGCGTTATTACTAATGCCTATGGTCCAGATAAACTTAGCATCGACCAAGTGGTGTACTACATGAGTACACGTCCAGCTGAGTTGATGCATCTAGATGCAGGTGTGTTAGAAGTTGGTAAACCAGCGGATATTACAGTATTCTCTACTACAGAACAATGGACTGTAGATAGAAATAAATTCTATACAAAAGGTAAAGTCAGCCCATTTGATGGCATGATTGTTACTGGTAAAGCAAAACTTACCGTTGTAGACGGTAACATCGTTATGAAGGAGGGCGTGGTCCTATAATGAAAGGCAAATTAGTTCTGGAAGATGGTTCCGTATTTGAAGGTTCCCTATTAGGCGGCGCTCCTACAGTGGGCGAGGTTGTGTTTAATACAGGCATGACTGGATATCAAGAAATTTTGACTGACCCATCCTATGCGGATCAAATTATTACATTAACATATCCACTCGTTGGTAACTATGGTACATTAAATGCTATTACACAAGGTCCTAAACCATACTGTAAAGGCTTTATCGTAGGTGAACTATGTGATTTCCCATCCAATTGGCAAAATGAAGGCTTGTTCAGCGAATATTTACGTTTGCATGGTATTCCATGCCTCTATGATGTAGATACGCGTGCCATTACGCGTACAATTCGTAACCATGGTGTTATGAAAGGCGTACTTGTGCGTGCTGACTATCCGATGGAAGATATTCAAAAATTATTTAAACAAGATTTGCCTACAGACCAAGTTATGCGCGTCACTACAAAATGGCAAGGTATGCGTGGCGATAAAAATGCAGAATTCCATGTGGCTGTAATGGATTATGGTGTAAAAGAAAATATTCTTCGCTCCTTAGAGGTTGCTGGTTGCCGTTTAACTGTATTCCCAGCAGATTCTAAAGCAGAAGATGTACTCGCTGTTAATCCTGATGGCATTTTCTTGTCCAATGGCCCTGGAGATCCTCAAGATCTAGGTTATGCAGTAGAAGAAGTGAAGAAAATGTTTGGTAAGAAACCAATCTTTGGTATCTGCATGGGTCACCAAGTATTGGCACAAGCATACGGCGGCACTACATTCAAACTTAAATTTGGTCACCGTGGTTCTAATCACCCTGTACAAGATCTTCGTACAGGCCGTGTATATATTACATCTCAAAATCATGGCTTTGCCGTAGATGATTCTTCTTTGCCTGATTATATTGAAATCACACATCGCAGTGTGAATGATGGTACTGTAGAAGGTATGCGTCACAAAGAATTGCCAATCTTCTCCGTACAATACCATCCAGAAGCGTCCCCTGGACCTACTGATAACCTATATTTGTTTGATGAATTTGAAGATATGATGAGAAAGGGAAAATAATATGACCACAGAAGCAAAAAAAGTACTCGTAATTGGTTCTGGTCCAATTATTATCGGCCAAGCAGCAGAATTCGACTATGCTGGTACACAAGCGTGCCGTTCCCTTCGTGAAGAAGGCTATAAGGTAGTATTGGTTAATTCTAACCCTGCAACAATCATGACAGATACAGATATTGCAGACCGTGTATATGTAGAACCTATTAGCCTTGAGTTCGTAACAGAAGTTATTAAAAAAGAACGCCCTTGGGGCTTATTGGCAACATTGGGTGGCCAAGTAGGTCTAAATATGGCCGTTCAATTATCAGAAGCTGGCGTACTCGAAGAGTATGGCGTTAAGTTACTTGGTACGACATTAGAAGCTATTAAACATGCAGAAGACCGCGAACTATTCAAGGAAGCGATGAAGGAAATCAATCAACCAGTTCCTGAATCCGACATCTTCAATGACCTTGAAGAAGCTGTAGCCTTTGCAAATCGCATCGGCTATCCTATCATCATCCGTCCTGCTTATACATTGGGCGGTACTGGTGGCGGTATTGCGCATAATGAAGATGAAATGTATGAAATTACACGCCGTGGTTTGAAACTTTCACCAATTCACCAAATCTTGGCGGAACGTTCCGTTGCAGGTTGGAAAGAAATCGAATACGAAGTCATGCGCGATAGTGCAGACAACTGTATCATCGTATGTAACATGGAAAATATCGACCCTGTAGGTGTACATACAGGTGACTCCATCGTTGTGGCACCAAGCCAAACATTGAACGATATTCAATACCAAATGCTTCGTACTGCATCTGTTGACATCATTCGCTATTTGAAAATCGAAGGTGGTTGTAACGTACAATACGCTTTGAATCCAGATAGTAACGAATATATCGTTATCGAAGTGAACCCTCGTGTATCCCGTTCCTCTGCATTGGCATCTAAAGCAACTGGTTATCCAATCGCTAAGGTGGCTGCAAAAATTGCAGTAGGCATGACATTGGATCAAATTACCAATGCTGTAACAGGTGAAACAAAAGCGTGCTTCGAACCAACACTTGACTATGTGGTAACTAAATTCCCTCGTTGGCCATTTGAAAAATTCAATTTGGCAGACCGCACATTGGGCACTCAAATGAAGGCCACAGGCGAAGTTATGGCTATTGACCGTACCTTGGAAGGTTCTTTATTGAAAGCTATCCGCTCCTTGGAAATCGGTTTAGACCATATTGAGCTTAAGAAAATTGCTCATGAGTCCATGGAACAATTGATTGAACGTTTACATTTAGTAGATGATGAACGTATCTACGTTGTGGCTGAAGCACTTCGCAAGGGGATTAGTGTAGAAAAAATCCACTACATTACTAAAATCGATACATTCTTCATTGAAAAAATCAAGAATATCGTCAATGTAGAAAAAACGTTAACTGAAGATGGTTTGACTCAAGATGTATTGCGTCTAGCTAAACGTTATTCCTTCCCTGATACTGTTATTGCGCGCTATGCGAATACAACGGCAGAAGAAGTAAAGGCGAAACGCAAAGAATGGAATATTCTTCCAACCTATAAATATGTAGATACATGTGCTGCAGAATTCGAGTCTAAAACACCATACTACTATAGTGCTTATGCACAAGAAGACGAAGTTAAACCACTAGGTGAAAAATCTGTTGTAGTACTTGGTTCCGGTCCAATTCGTATCGGTCAAGGTGTAGAGTTTGACTACTGCTCTGTGCATTCCTCTTGGGCACTTCGCAAAGCGGGTTACCAATCCATTATGATCAATAATAACCCAGAAACAGTGTCCACAGACTTCGATATTTCTGATTCCTTGTACTTCGAACCATTAACAGTGGACGATGTTATGGAAATCATCGATAAAGAACAACCAGCTGGCGTTATTGCTCAATTTGGTGGTCAAACGGCTATCAACTTGGCGGGTCCATTGGCTAAACGCGGTGTAAAAATCCTCGGTACATCCGTAGATAGTATCGATATGGCGGAAGACCGTGAACGTTTTGATGAATTATTGGCAAAACTTGGTATTCCTCGTCCAGTAGGTGCTCTTGTAACTTCTGATGAAGAAGCGCAAGAAGCAGCTAAGAGCTTAAAATACCCATTGATCGTTCGTCCTTCCTATGTATTGGGTGGTCGTGCTATGGAAATCGTATACAATGATAAAGAACTCGATGTATACATGAAGGAAGCCGTAGTAGCATCTAAGGAACATCCAGTACTTATCGACCGTTACATGGTTGGTATGGAAGTAGAGGTTGATGCTATTTCTGACGGTACCGACGTATGTATCCCTGGCATCATGGAACAAATCGAACGCGCCGGTGTTCACTCTGGTGACTCCATGGCGGTTTATCCAGCACAACATTTGAGCCAAGAAATTATCGATCAAATCGTAGATTATACACGTCGTATCGCAATTGGCCTTAATGTTAAGGGCGTTCTTAATATTCAATACATCGTGGCTGACGGCGAACTTAATGTAATTGAAGTTAACCCTCGTTCTAGCCGTACTGTACCATTTATTTCTAAGGTTACAGGTATCAATATGGTTGAATGTGCAACTCGAATTGCTCTTGGTGAAAGCTTAAAAGATTTAGGCTTACCTTTAGGGCTTGTACCTAATAAACCATATGTGGCTGTAAAAGCACCGGTATTCTCCTTCTCCAAAATGGGTCTTGTAGAAATCGCTCTTGGACCTGAAATGAAATCTACTGGTGAAG
>ERZ773265.779-NODE-779-length-18414-cov-19.047334_pt1 | contig 18414 bp, 18 predicted proteins | sample MGYA00580512_ERZ773265 | MGnify/ENA primary metagenome ERZ773265 (study PRJEB29015, sample SAMEA2738169) | human oral metagenome | biome: human oral; feature: human-associated habitat; material: saliva | place: China | collected 2183 ... | reverse complement strand
GCGAAATCGGCCCCGTCGTCAACGAAGTCATCAACCAAGCCCTGACCGACTTCCTCGAAGAAAATCCGAACGAAGCCAAAATCATCACCAGCAAAATCGTCGATGCCGCCCGCGCGCGCGAAGCCGCCCGCAAAGCCCGCGAAATCACCCGCCGCAAAGGCGTGATGGACGGCTTGGGGCTACCCGGCAAACTCGCCGACTGCCAAGAAAAAGACCCTGCCTTGTCAGAGCTTTACCTGGTCGAGGGCGATTCCGCAGGCGGTTCCGCCAAACAAGGCCGCGACCGCAAATTCCAAGCCATTTTGCCGCTCAAAGGCAAAATCTTGAACGTCGAAAAAGCCCGTTTTGAAAAAATGCTCGCCAGCCAAGAGGTCGCCACCCTGATTACCGCGCTGGGCGCAGGCATCGGCAAAGAAGAGTTCAACCCCGAAAAACTGCGTTACCACCGCATCATCATCATGACCGATGCCGACGTGGACGGCGCGCACATCCGCACCCTGCTCCTGACCTTCTTCTACCGCCAAATGCCCGAACTGGTCGAACGCGGCTACATCTACATCGCCCAGCCGCCGCTCTACAAAGCCAAATACGGCAAGCAGGAGCGTTACCTCAAAGACGAACTGGAAAAAGACCAATGGCTGCTCGGCCTTGCCTTGGAAAAAGCCAAAATCGTTTCAGACGGCCGCACCATCGAAGGCGCAGAACTTGCCGATACCGCCAAACAATTCCTGTTGGCGAAAACCGTTATCGAACAGGAAAGCCGCTTTGTGGACGAACTCGTCCTGCGCGCCATGTTGCACGCGTCGCCCATTGATTTGACGTCGTCTGAAAACTCCGATAAAGCCGTTACCGAACTTTCCGGCTTGCTCGACGAAAAAGAAGTCGCCCTCGAACGCATCGAAGGCCACGAAGGCAACCGCTTCATCAAAATCACCCGCAAGCTGCACGGCAACGTCATGGTCAGCTACATCGAACCCAAGTTCCTCAACAGCAAAGCCTACCAAACCCTCACCCAAACCGCCGCCGCGCTCAAAGGCTTGGTCGGCGAGGGCGCCAAGCTCTACAAAGGCGAGAACGAGTACGATGTGGACAGCTTTGAAACCGCGCTGAACATCCTGCTCCAAAACGCCCAAAAAGGCATGTCCATCCAGCGATACAAAGGTTTGGGCGAGATGAACCCCGAGCAGCTTTGGGAAACCACGATGGATCCCGCCGTGCGCCGTTTGTTGAAAGTGCGCATCGAAGACGCCATCGCCGCCGACGAAGTGTTCGTTACCCTGATGGGCGACGAAGTCGAACCGCGCCGCGCCTTCATCGAAAACAACGCCCTGATTGCGCAAAATATCGACGCTTGATAGGGGGTGAAGCATGAAAAGGTCGTCTGAAAATGGGGATTTCCGGTTTTCAGACGACCTTTTTGATTGGTGGGAACCAAGACAGATAAAACAAATACGGCGGATTCATTTATTTTTTGATACGACACCTGCCGTCTCCCTGTACGGACAGAGATAGGCATTTCAGACGACCTTCAAACAGGCTTAGCTACAATACCGTAAGGGCAAATCAAGACCCAACGAATTCTTTTCATTCCAATGTCTTGTCGGTTTTACCAACCCGTCCTGCTCCACCCGTAAGCCGAAAATTCCTGCCCGACACCCGTAACAAAAAATAAACCCTGCTGCAATATCATAAATTACGGTAAATTTACAAAGGAAAACACTTACCCTCCAACCATCAAGGAGTAAGCCATGCGTTTGATTATCGCCGCCCCTGCCAACGGGACAACATTAAAAGACGCGCTCAAGGCGCATTTGCAAAACGATCCGCGAATTGACAGCCTAACCGATTTATCCTCGCCGAATGGCACCTATCCGCAGCTTTCATTTGCTGCGGCGCAAGAAGTAGCGGCAGGGCGAGCCGACCGCGCTATTTTGATTTGCGGTACAGGAATCGGTACGGCGATTGCAGCCAATAAAGTCCGCGGCATACGGGCAGCAACGGCGCATGATTTAATCACTTTGCGCGGTTCGGTAGAAAACTACGATGCACAGGTATTGTGCATGGGACAAAACGTCATCGCCGCCCCCGCTGCATGGGCATTGGTGGATATTTGGCTGGATTTGCGCCACGACACGGGTAGCGGATACGCACCGAAAATCGGTGAAATCGAAGCCTACGAATGCGGTAAGTAGTACGGTTTTTGCAAAAGGTTAGTCTAGACTCGCCATTCTCGCCCCGCTTGTATGAGGATGGCCCGTCGTAGCATGAGCTTTACCCGCAGATTATTTTTGAGGTGAGGTCGCCTGAAATTCCCTCCTACCGCCGTCATTCCCGCGCAGGCGGGAATCTAGAAATTTGAAGTTGCGGCATCCTTGAAATTTTCCCAAAATACCGAGGCCTGGATTCCCGCCTGCGCGAGAATGACGAAATTGCAGCCCTATTGTTTTGATCTGCCATATTTCGCGGCCAAAACCCACGGATTAAGTTTTATCCAAAAAAACGGTCGTCTGAAAAGCCTGCGTACACAGGGATTCAGACGACCTTTTATTTAACGGATTAAAATAAAACAGGATATTTTCAACAGCTATTTCCGTACAGAGAGAAGCAAAAATGGCAGCATGGACGGAGCTTTTTGCCAGACATAAATGAGAACCGGCCTGCAATCGACATACTACGTATCCCTCATTTTATCCAAACAGACAAAAAGAGCCTGCATAAAACAGGCTCTTTATTTAGACTAATCGTATCAGATTAGAATTTGTGACGCAGACCAACTGTACCAGCAGTTTTCTCGTATTTGTGATCACCTTTACCTTCTTTCAACCAGCCGGCAGAAATCAGGGCAGAAGTGCGTTTAGAGAAGTCGTAGTCAGCACCGACGATTACTTGGTTGTATTGGCTGTTAGCTTGTTTCTCACCGTTTTCTTTAGCTTTGAAGCCGTGAGCATAAGAAACGCGAGGCATTACGTTACCCATACGGTAGCCACCAGTTACAGCAACTTCAGTACGTTCGTTTTTCTTAGCATTAGCTTTGTCAGCTTTGAAACCTTCGTATTGACCTGCAACAGAAACCAATACATTGTTTGCATCGTAACCAGCTACCAAACGGTGTACTTGGTGATCTTTATAAGTATCAGCAGCCAAAGTAGTATTTCTGTTGAACGAATTCAAGTAATCTTTGTCCAGAACAGAATGTTTAGCAAAAGAACCAGCATAGCGACCGAAGAAGCCGGCATTCTCATAGTTCAGACCCAAACCGTAAGAGTCACGGCTTTTCACATCGTGAGTAAACTTGTCATCAGGATTAGCATTGTCACGTGGTTGGTATTGTACGCTTGCGCTGAAACCAGACAATACAGGTGAATCGTAGCGTGCAGACACTTTACGATCTTCTACACGTTCTAATTTGCCTAATGCCAAAACATCTGAGTTTGCCTCGCTGGCTTCCCAAGGATCGATGCTGTCGCTGCTGTCTTTCAGAGGAGTATTGAGTTTACCTGCACGGATTTTACCGAAGCCGCCTTCCAAACCGATGAAGGACTCGCGAGTTCCCCAACCTTTGTCAGTACCGGCAACAGAAGTATTTTGCTCTACTTGCCAAATAGCGTTCAGGTTATTGCTCAGGTGCTCATGGCCTTTGAAACCGATGCGTGAACCGTAGTCAGCAATTTCAGTAGCAGTTTTGGTTGTATCCTTGGTAGTTACACCGTTAACTGTAGTTTTTTCTTTAACTCGGGAAATGTCAACACCGGCTTTAACTTGACCGTACAAGGTAACGTCAGCCATAGCTGCAACAGGCAAAGCTGCCAAAGTCAGAGCAATCAGAGATTTTTTCATTGCTGTATTCCTTTTCTATCGTGAAGAAATAACTTAAGCAGACCCGGATAGAATCCGCTTAGGCTTTACATTATCGCTGGAATCAGCGATTCCATGACTCTCACTATAATTGTTCCTTTCTAAAAAAACAAACTTTATTCACTTCCCCTTCTTCCCCCCTTACGCCACACCACCCTGTCAACAACATAAGATTCTAAATATTTCCTTTATAAATCATATGGTAATACCGATTTTCCTATTGTTTGCATTTTTACAACACAGATTTCCCGAACGGTAGTTTTTTAGGACTGGCTGTTGTTTTTTGGCTAATTCAGGCAAGCGAGGAAACTGGAAACATCGTTCAGGTATTCATGCCTGTTTGACCCTGATAGGGCTTGCCGAGCATAAATATCTCCTGATCTGAGGTGGCTCTTATTCCAGCTCCGTAGTACAGGCTTTATCTGTGGGTTGGTTTATCGAAAAGAGAAAGGGTCGTCTGAAAAGAATGCGTACAGATTTCAAACAATTTTTTATAGTGTATGAAAATAAAAACAGGATATTTCAAATCTTCATTCCTGATTCGAAAGAAATATAAAAGCTTGAGTACGGTAATTTTTGAATATTTCTAAAAATCAATGCTTGGATTCCTGTTGGCGCGGGAATAGCCAGGCCTTTCTTTATTGAAGGGGAAAATAAGGCTTGACAGTATTTCAGACGACCTCACAGCCATTCGGGCATTTCGGGACGGATGATGCCAAACTCGGGCGGATAATCCACGCCGGTTAAGTACAATCCGTCAGGCATAAAGGTCGGCGGGGCTTTGAGGCGGCTGCGTTCTCCAATTAAGGTTTGAAATCCGGAAACACTAAGCCTGCCGCTGCCGACATAAACCAATGCGCCCATAATATTACGCACCATATGGTGCAGAAAGGCATTGCCGTGCAAATCCAGTTTGAGGAATTGCGGCGTACCGCTGATTTTTGCACTGTATAGGGTTTTGATGGGGGATTTTGCTTGGCATCCGGCAGCGCGAAAGCTGGAGAAATCATGTTCGCCTTCTAATAATAAGGCCGCCTGCTGCATTTTGTCAGGATCGAGCTTGAGATGCGTCCACCCTACCCTGCCTTGCAATATCGGGGAACGGACGGGAGATGATTCTAAAAGGTAACGATACCTTCTACCGTATGCGTCAAAGCGGGCGTTAAAATGGGAGGCCACTTGCTGTGCGAACAATACAGCCACACCTTCGGGAAGATGGGCATTGACGCCCCGCACCCATGCCTGCTCGGGACGGACTACTGTGGTATCGAAATGGACGACTTGTGCAGTGGCGTGTACGCCTGTGTCGGTACGCCCGGCAACTATGGTTCGGATGTTTTCACTCGCAATTTGACTGAGTGCATATTCTAAGGTCGTCTGAACAGTAGGCAAGTCGCCGGCTTGTTTTTGCCAGCCGTAAAATCGGCTGCCATCATAAGACAGGATTAATGCCCAACGGCAAACTGAGGGCTGCTTTGAAGAAGGAAACATCATAATCGGTGAAGGCTCGATATTCGAACAAAATCATACGAAAATTGCTTATCCGACAGTATAGCAATAAAAAAGATGCCGCTTTTAGAAACGGCATCTTTATTTTTCTTTCCCCAAAGGGATTGTCAGATTAATCAGCCTAACTCTGCCAACAAGGCTTTGGTTTTATCCAAGATATCGCCGGTAGCCTCTTCCATCAGCTCTTGCAAAGTTTCACGGGCTGCACCGGGGTCTCCAATTTCGACATACATTTTTGCCAATTCGTATTTGGCTTCTAAAGGAGCGGTCATTCCGACGGATTCGGAAATAAAGCCTGAGTCAAATGCCGACTTGCTTACTTCTTCATCAACTGTTAGGTTTTCCCATTCGATGGTCTCTTCTACTCCGTTACCTTGGGAATCAGCCAATCCGAAATCTTCGTCGCTTTCTTGGAAGGTAATGCCTTCATCTTGTTTGATTTCAAAAGGCTCTTCGGCTACGGCTTCATCGGCTGAGGTATCAACGGAAGCAAACTCTAAAGCCTCGTCCCCATTTAATTTTTCAGACGATGTTTGCTCAGATGTTGTGAACTCAGGCAGCGGCTCGATAGGCTGGGATTCGGTTTTTTCCGAGAAGAAGTCCCATCCTTCTTCTGCTTCTTCAAAGTCTTTGACATTTTCTGCGCCAACAGTCTGCTCCTGCTGTTGAACCTCAGAAGCGTCGGAGGCTTCGTAGTCAAACTCCAAATCAGAAACTTCTTCCGCAACGGCGGATTCGGTATAAGAATACTCTTCCTCACCTACTGAGGCATCCGCCTCTTTGGTTTCTTCACTAGCGTCATGGAAAGACGTGTCAAAGTTTGATTGGACCTCATCAAATTGCTGAATATGGGCCGTATTATCAGGCTCTACTACTGATTCCTCTTGATGTCTGCTTTCTATAACTACTGAAACCGGTTGATACGGATTCTCCGGCTCGGGCTCATAGACGCTTTCTGTCGATTCAACAGAGTCCCAATCCAAATCACGGCGTTTTTCCGTTTCCTCATCCACGGTAACTGCGCTGGATACGATGCCGACGTGCTTATCGTCAATATCGTCAATATTAATATTGATCTCATCTTCAGCGGCTTCTTTGGCGGCATTGGGCTGCACAAAGAAAGCTTCGTCGTCAAAATCATCCTCGATAGACAGTCCGTCAGGCTCTTCTTCAGGAACAACTTTCGCTTGAACAAACTGTTCAGGCTTCACCTCGTCGGCTATCACGGTTTCCGCAAAGCTTATGTCGTCATCTTCTTCGTCATATCCTGCAGAAGGAACAGGTAGGACAGGAGCGACAGCTGCTGCTTTTCGTTTGCCCAAAGCTTTCAGCAACAGCAACAATGCCAGCAGAGCACCGCCGCCGATTAACAGCCAGCGCCACAATCCGCCATCTTCAGACGACTCTTCTACTGCTTCGTTTTGAGTATCGGAATTTTGCTGGGCAGCCAAAGCTTCTTCAACTTGGGCTTCCTGCGTAGATTTTGCCGTTTCACTTGCAGCGGTTTGTTCTGCGATGCCGGGTTGCAATACTTCCTCAGTGCCTACGGATGAAGCAGCTTGTTCTTGTGTTGCACCCTGTGGGGCGGAAGCGGCTGCTTGCGCCGGCTGTTGTTCAAGCTTGGCTTCTTTATTTGATTTGACCCCTTCGCCAGCCTTATCTTCACCTGCCTTATTTTCCGCAGATGCATTAGTTTTGGCAGCTTCTGATTTTTCAGACGATGCTTTAGATGCTGATGCGGTCTGCGACTGCTGTTTATCAGACACAAGAGGCTTCTCGGCGGCCTGTTTGGCGGCTGCCTGTTTCATATCGAACTGGGTCGGGATATTCAATACTTTTCCAGCCAACATATGGTCGGCATTTTTATTGATGAACACACTAGGGTTGGCTTTTACCAATGCCTGTATTGCCTGCTCGACCGTCATACCCTGAGGACGGATACGGGTCGCAATTTCAGTCAGGGTTTCACCCTGTTTGACCAAATGTCGTTTGCCATAACGCGGCTCGCCCTGTACAGAAGAGGTTGCATTTTGCGTCTGTTTAGGCTGTGTTTGGGCATTTTTTGTTTTTTTATTGTCGATTCCTTCTTTACGCGTATTATTCGCAACATCTGCAGATGCATTTCCACTACGCAGCGCGCGGTTAATCCGTTCGCGCGCGGCTTGACGGTCTATCTGCGGGGAAGCATATGCGGGAGGCGGCTCCTGACGAACGTGGGGCGTACTGTCGCCCTTGACCGAGTAATCAGCCGGATCGATGATTGCGGTATATTCTCGAGATTGAGAGCCGGTACTGACTTGGAAAATCAGCACAGGGTCTTTGATGGCTTTAGCCGAACGGATATTGATGACGGCACGATCGCCCGCTCTGTGGACGCTGGTTCTGAGGTTGGCATTGGATACGGAAGCTTTGCCGCCGTTAAACAATGCCTGTGCTTCTTCTCCAGTTACGGTGATGTTGCCGGAAAACGGCTCACCCAAATGCGATTGGACATTTAAACCGCCCAATCCTGCGTTTGCACCCACCGAAACCGCCAAGGTAACGGAGGCTGCGATAAGTTTGATTTTGTAATGTTTTTTCAAAACTTGTCCCCTATGAAATGAATCCTGCAGTACTGCCGAGTACTTAACCGTCTATTACGATATATTACGTTATGATATAGTCTAAGTCCCTAATCTGCCAAGTAACACTGTCATTTATGTTATCAAAAATGTCATAAACCGTTACTGTTTGCATCGGTGTGTTTCTTTTTTGCAAATCTATCGGGAACTTATTTTATCATTCCGTTTGCATTTTTAAAACCCTACAACAAACTGATGGCATATCAAACAAACCAAAGTTTCAGATTTGCGGTAATGCAAAAAACCGCAGCTGCCTGTATGATTGCCGTTTGATTGTTTGGTTTCCTCATTTTTGTTTTTTATATATGAAAATTCTGAGTGATTTATTGGCGGTAATTTTGTTTTTTCTGACTTATACGGTTACGAAAGACATGATTGCCGCGACAGCCGTAGCTTTGGTAGTCGGTGTTTTGCAGGCGGCCTTTAGCTATTGGAAATTTAAAAAGCTGGATACGATGCAGTGGGTCGGATTGGTTTTAATCGTGGTATTCGGCGGGGCGACCATCCTGCTGAAAGATCCGCGATTCATCATGTGGAAACCGACCGTATTGTTTTGGATAGGTGCACTGGTCTTGCTTTTCAGCCACCTTGCCGGAAAAAACGGACTTAAGGCTACAATGGGCAAGGAACTCGAATTGTCCGATACCGTCTGGAATAATCTGACCTATGCTTGGATAGCGTTTCTCGTATTTATGGGCATAGCCAACTGGTTTGTATTCACTCATTTTGAAAGTCATTGGGTGAATTACAAGATGTTCGGTTCGACCGGACTGATGTTCGCTTTCTTTATCGCTCAAGGTATTTATTTGGGCAAACATTTACCAAAGGAGAATTAAGCAATGGAATATTATATGCTTTTGGCCACTGATGCAGACGACGTACATGAAGCCCGTATGGCTGCACGTCCCGATCATCTGAAACGTTTGGAAGCCCTGCAAGCCGAAGGGCGCCTTTTGACAGCCGGACCGAATCCTCTGCCCGACAATCCCGAACGCGTCTCCGGCAGCCTTATCATCGCCCAATTCGCATCGCTTGACGAAGCCCAAGAATGGGCGGAACAAGATCCTTATGTCGCTGCGGGCGTATATGAGGAAGTTTTAATTAAGCCCTACAAAGCTGTTTTTAAATAATGGATATGCGTTCAGCAATAGAAGGTCGCCTGAAAACTCTAAATCCTCAGATATTCGAGTTTCAAGACGACAGCCATTTGCACAAAGGACACGCGGGTAATAAAGGCGGGGGGCATTATGCTGTAACCGTCGTCAGCGAGGCTTTCACCGGGATGAAACGTATCGAACGCCAACGTATGGTTCAAAACCTGCTCCAAGACCTGTTTGCCGGCGGCTTCATCCATGCCTTGAGCATTAAGGCGGCAACGCCCGACGAATATTTCCATTGAATTATCCGTAGTGTTTCAAATTAAAGAGAAGATTATGAGAAAAACCCATTTTACAGCCGCATTGGTTATGGCCGCCCTATCCTGCAGCCTGTTTGCCCAAACTCTGGTTACCGTCAACGGACAAGCCATCGACAGCAGCGTGATTGACGGACAAGTTGCCGCCTTGCGTGCTGAAAACAAACAAATCCAGGATTCTTCACAACTGCGACAAGAGCTGGCCAACCGCCAAGTTATCAGCACGGTTATCGCGCAAGAAGCCAGACGCCGCAAACTGGACCAAAGTGCGGAATTCAAAAAAGCCCTCGAACAAGCCCGTGCAGATGCGAAGAAACAAGGCGCGGACAAAAAACCGTCCTTCAAAACAGAATGGGCGGCATTTGAAGACGACCTGCTCGGACAGGCCCTGGCCATCGACGTATTGCGCAAAAATCCTGTCAACGAACAAGAAATTAAAAAATCCTACGATGAATTTGCCAAATTCTACCAAGGCAGTCAGGAAGTACGCCTAGGGGAAATCGTTACCCGAACTAAAGCCGACGGACAAAAAGCTGCTGCCGATTTGAAGGCGAAGAAGGCTTTTGCCGCAGTATTGAAACAATATTCGATTGATGAAGAAGCCAAAAAAGCAGGCGGTATTCCTCAAGCTTATGTTCCGCTGAAAGACTTGCAAGAAGCCGCACCGCCTCTGTACGCAGCAGTCAAAGACCTGAAAAAAGGTGAAGCGACATCCGAACCGCTGCAAGACGGTAATTCTTACGCCGTGTTTTACGTTGACGACCGCCGCGATGTCAAAGTTCCTGCCTTTAACGAAATCAAAGGCAACATAGCCCGCGACCTGAGTACTGCCCGCATTGACGACACTATGCGTGCTCTCTTGCAAAAAGCCGACATCAAACCTGCCAAATAACCTTTAAGCTTCCTATAACGGATAAGTAAAGGAAATTAAGCCGGATTCTTTTTGCGGCATTGATGCAATCCACCTAAAGGTCGTCTGAAACCATAACGTTTTTCAGACGACCTTTTCTACCTGCATTGCTGTCGAAACACTTTTGTATTTGAATCTGCCGTCAACCAATCTTTTGAAATAGAGATAAAGAACCGCTATGCGAGCCGTCATTCAAAAAGTGAGTTGTTCCCGTGTCGATGTATTGGACGGAAATCATAAGGAAACCTGCGCCGAAATCGATAACGGATTGATGATATTGCTCGGCGTTACCCACGACGATACCGAATTAGATGCGCGCTACATTGCCGACAAAGCCGCCAATCTGCGTATTTTCGAAGACGATGCCGGCAAATTGAACCTGTCCGTCAAAGATGTCGGCGGCTCAATCCTGCTGGTCTCCCAATTCACATTGTATGCCGATGCACGAAATGGCCGCCGCCCGTCTTTCTCGGCAGCCGCCCCTGCCGAACAGGCGCAAACGCTCTATCTGCATACCGCAGAACTATTGCGCGGACATGGTTTGAACGTGCAAACCGGCCGCTTCCAAACGCATATGCAGGTCAGCCTGTGCAACGACGGCCCCGTTACCCTGCTGCTGGACTCGCAAAAACTGTTTTGACGAAAATCCTACTGCGGAACCAAAAAAGTATTGCCCTTACCTCATATAATCCAAAGGTCGTCTGAAAACCCATAAATTAGATTTTCAGACGACCTTTGGCTATTCGCTTCTGACTCGAAGTCGACTCTATATAATGCTTTTGAATTACATCAAGGCGGCGATACCGGGAAGAGTAACGATTCCCAAGCATCTACGCACGACCAAACTACACGTCATCGTTCGGAAGCGGGAGCGCCTGATGCATTAGAAAATTTTACCCCCAACACCGACGCCAATCAAGACATACTGTTTCAAGGCGGCGCAGACCGCGGAATGTTCAGCCGTGAACATAACCTGATTTGCCCTATTGAAATATGAAATACCTAACAAAGCATTTCACTTGCCGCTATTCCAACGTTCCACCTACCACCCTCGCGCCCAACGCTTCCTTCAAAGGCAAAGCGTTCAAGCGTTGCAAGGTCGTCTGAAATTCGGCGAACGGTATCGGTTCCGAACCGAAACGATACATATGCAGGGTATCTTGCTGACAGTCAATCAACTCGATGCCCAATCCGGCAAGAAACGGGACGGCTCGCGCGAAGGCGATTTTGGAGGCATCCGGCTCAAGGGCGAACATGGATTCTCCGTAAAACACCCGTCCGATTTGTACGCCGTAAAAGCCGCCCGCCAGTTTCAGACGACCTGTTTCATCGGGATAGAAACATTCAAACGAATGCGCATGCCCCAAGCGGTGCAGCTCGGTATAAGCGGCTTGGAACTCGGGAACAATCCATGTGCCGTCCTGACCGGGGCGCGGAAAGGCGGCGCAATGCGCAATGACGGTTTCGAAACATTGGTTGACCGTTACCCGATAGGGTTTGTTGCGCAAGGTTTTCGCCAACGAACGCCCGATATGCAGATTTTCAGGCACGATGACGGCGCGCGGATCTATGGTGTGCCAAAAAAACCAACCGTCTTCGCTGGACCACGGGAAAATCCCCTGACGATACGCCGACAGCAGCCGTCCCGTGTCCAAATCGCGGCTGATACCGACCACACCGTCGCACTCTTCCAGCGCGTAAAACGGGTCGGGGAAAGTGTAATCATTAGGGTAAAGCAAGGGGATACTCATTAAAAATCCTAAGGTATAGTGGATTCACTTTAAACCGGTACGGCATTGCCTCGCCTTGTCCTGATTTCAATTTAATCCACTATATTATTCTGATTTGCAGCGGCATGATGTTCATGTTCCGCAAAAAATTTCAGACGACCCCAAATTCTCATCCGAGGTCGTCTGAACATCAAACATCTTTTAAAACGGGAATCAGCGTTTGCTCTTTGCCTGGCATTCGCCGCACACGCCGTACATATAAAGCGCATGGTCAACGATGCGGTAGCCGTTTTCTTCCGCGATCTTGTCTTGCAAGGCTTCGATTTCGGGATTGTGGAATTCCGTTACCTCGCCGCATTTCACGCAGACGATATGGTCGTGGTGGTCGCCTTTGTCCAATTCGTAAACCGCCTTGCCGGTTTCAAAATGGTGGCGCTGCAAAATGCCTGCCTGCTCGAACTGGGTCAACACGCGGTAAATCGTCGCCACGCCGATTTCCACACCCTCTTCCAGCAAAATACGGTACACATCTTCGGCACTCAAATGCTCTTCAGCATGCGACTCGAACAAATCCAAGATTTTCAAACGCGGACCGGTAACCTTCAAACCGCTGTCTTTCAATTGCGCAATATTGCTGAATTTTTCCATAATATTCAATATCCCTGTGAAGTAATAGACGTTATAATACGCAATTTCAGCCCGCTTGCCCACTATTACGCCATAGCGGTTTGCAATAAAACCACAAGTTTTGTTTGCATACAAACGATAGCCGACTGAAATTATAATCAAAGAGATGATTATCGTTTGCTTTTTCAAAAAATTCAAGCAATGATACCCTTCCACCCGAATTCGAACAGAAAGGCATATCCGTGAACAAACCCCTCTGTCTTGCCCTCGCCGCCCTCATCGGACTTTCCGCATGCAGCGCCGAACGCGTTTCCCTGTTCCCCTCCTACAAACTCAAAGTCATCCAAGGCAACGAACTTGATCCCCGCGCCGTCGTCTCCCTCCAAGCAGGCATGAGCCGCGACCAAGTCCAACTCCTGCTCGGCACTCCGCTGCTGCGCGACGCATTCCATGCCGACCGCTGGGACTACACCTTCAATACCAGCCGCAACGGCATCATCAAAGACCGCAGCAACCTCACCGTTTATTTTGAAAACGACGTCCTTGTCCGCGCAGAAGGCGATGCCATCCAAAAATCCATCGAAACCCTCCAAGCCGAACAAAAAGCAGCCCAAACTGCACAATAATCATTAAGGAAACCGCATGAGCGCATTGAAAATCGCCATCGCCGGCGTCAACGGCCGCATGGGGCGCGTACTGGTTGAAGCCGTCAACAACCATCCCGACACCGTCCTCTCCGGCGCACTCGAACACGCCGGCTCCGAAGTCTTAGGCTTGGACGCAGGTTTCGCCTCCGGCATCAAAACCGGCATCGCCATTTCAGACGACGTTGACGCCGTCCTCGCCCAAAGCGACGTACTCATCGACTTCACCCGCCCCGAGCCGACCCTCAAACACCTGCAAAAATGCGTTGAAAAAGGCGTCAACATCATCATTGGCACCACCGGCTTCGACGACGCAGGCAAAGCCGCCATCCGAGCCGCCGGCGAAAAAACAGGCGTCGTCTTCGCCGCCAACTTCAGCGTCGGCGTCAACCTCACCTTCCACATCCTCGACACCGTCGCCCGCGTCCTCAACGAAGGCTACGACATCGAAATCATCGAAGGCCACCACCGCCACAAAGTCGACGCACCCAGCGGCACCGCCCTGCGCATGGGCGAAGTCATCGCCGACGCGCTCGGCCGCGACCTCAAACAATGCGCCGTTTACGGCCGCGAAGGCCACACCGGCCCGCGCGATCCGTCCACCATCGGCTTTGCCACCGTCCGCGCAGGAGACATCGTCGGCGACCACACCGCCCTCTTCGCCACCGACGGCGAACGCGTCGAAATCACCCACAAAGCCAGCAGCCGCATGACCTTCGCCGCCGGCGCCGTCCGCGCCGCAATTTGGGTCAACGGCAAAACGGGGTTGTACGATATGCAGGACGTTTTGGGATTGAAAAAACGCTAAAACCGTTTTCATCCGCATGACACAAAAAGGTCGTCTGAAAAATGTTTTTCAGACGACCTTTTACATGATTCCGCAATATGAAACCTTAAAACAACTTCCGCACTTCTGCTTCAATATCGTCGGCACGCATAAAGGTCTCGCCGATTAAGAAGGTATGTATGCCGTGGCTGCGCATAAAATCCACGTCGGATTTGCCGCGGATGCCGCTTTCGGTAACGACGGTTTTACCTGCCAGCGCAGGCAGTAAATCCAGAGTCTGCTGTAAAGATACGTCGAATGTCCGCAGGTTGCGGTTGTTTACGCCCCATAGGGGTGTTGTCAGGTTTCGGCATTTTTCCAATTCTGAAGCATCATGCAGCTCCAACAATACGCTCATGCCTAATTGATGGGCTACTGCTTCGAAATGTTCTAATTGTTCTTGCTCCAGCGCGGCGGCAATCAGTAAGACGGCATCAGCCCCCCAGGCACGCGCCTGATAAATCTGATACTCATCGATGATGAAGTCTTTTCGTAGAACGGGAAGCCCGACTGCCGCACGTGCCGCTTTCAAATATTCGGGAGAGCCTTGGAAATATTGTTCGTCAGTCAATACCGACAAGCACGCAGCTCCGGCATTTTCATAGGCACGGGCAATCTGTGCAGGATGGAAATCTGGGCGGATCAGTCCTTTGCTCGGGCTGGCTTTTTTAATTTCAGCAATGACGGCAGGGCGGTTTTGCTCGTGTTTGGTACGGATAGAGTCAAAAAAACCGCGCACAGGCAAGGCAGCATCTGCCTGTTTTTTCATTTCATCCAAAGAGACAGAAGCTTTTTGGACGACGACTTCCTGGGCTTTAGTTGCAAGGATTTTATTCAGAATATCGGTCATAACAGGTTTCCTGCACGGCAAAGCCGTCATCTTAACACAAGAGGTCGCCTGAAAAATAAAACGCGGTAAACAAAACAAGCCGTACGGAATCTTTCCGACGGCTTGTTGATACGAAACCCAAACAATTATTTGGCAGCGTCTTTCATTTTGTCCGCAGCATCTTGAGTTGCATCGGCGGCTTTGTTTAAAGCATCTTTAGCAGCATTTTTTGCATCTTTGGCAGCTTCTTCAACTGCTTTTCCTGTGGCTTCGGCTGCATTTGATAAGGCTTTATCTGCATTTTCCTTAGCGTCGGAGACGGCTTTATCTGCGCTTGCCTTAGCATCGGCAGCAGCATCTTTAACATCAGAAACGGCTTTTTCGGCAACGTCTTTGGCATCGGCAGCCGCATCTTTTGCTTCGGAAGCAGCAGCATTGGCATCAGAAGCTACGGCAGAAGCAGCCTCTTGTGTTTGTTGTTTGGCCTCTTGAGAGCATGCAGCCAAGCCGGCCATCATCATCGCAGCAATCAGTAATTTTTTCATGTTTTATCCTTTCTTAATCTGGAAAACACCTACCCCTTTTCAGGCAGGCATGGGAATCATAACATAACGGACCAGTAGAATAGGGCAGTTTAACGGCAAATAACAGGCTGTTTACTTTTATTGAAAAAAAATTCAAAAAACTTATTGACGAGCAGGATGTCGGCCAATATAATTCATAGCTTATCGGGTCGTTAGCTCAGTCGGTAGAGCAGCGGACTTTTAATCCGTTGGTCGAGCGTTCGAATCGCTCACGACCCACCAAATATCAAAACCTGCTTTGAAAAAAAGCAGGTTTTTTTATGTTCTCCGGAATAATCTACTTCCCCTGTAAATATGCTAAATATACTTGTATGCCAGGCAATTTAAGCATAGACTAAAACTACACGCGACTACAACAACAGGAGAACTTGAAATGAAACAATTGGCCATGTACATCAACGGACGCTTTGAAAACGATTTCAACGGCGAATGGCGCGACGTATTGAACCCTTCCACCGAAGAGGCCATCGCCCGCGAACCCAAAGGCGGTAAAGCTGACGTTGACCGTGCCGTAGCGGCGGCACGCGCGGCGCAACCGGCATGGGAGCGGCTGCCTGCGGTCGAACGCGGCGCGTATTTGCGCAAAATCGCCCAAGGAATACGCGAACGTGCCGACGAGCTGACCGACACCATCGTTGCCGAAGGCGGCAAAACCAAAGACTTGGCGCGCGTGGAAGTCATGTTCACCGCCGACTATCTCGATTACCAAGCCGAATGGGCGCGCCGTTATGAAGGCGAAATCATCCAAAGCGACCGCCCGCGCGAAAATATTTTATTGTTCAAACGTCCGCTGGGCGTCGTGGCAGGCATCCTGCCGTGGAACTTCCCCTTCTTCCTGATTGCCCGCAAAATGGGTCCCGCTTTGGTCACGGGCAACACCATCGTCGTCAAACCCAGCAGCGTGACCCCGATCAACTGCCACATCTTCGCCGAAATCGTCGATGCGGTCGGACTGCCCGCAGGCGTGTTCAACGTGGTGAACGGTCCCGGCGCGGAAATCGGCAATGCCTTGTCCGCCCATCCGCAAGTCGATATGGTCAGCCTGACCGGCTCCGTCGAAGCAGGCCGCCAAGTGATGGAAGCAGCTTCCGCCAACATCACCAAAGTCTCGCTGGAACTCGGCGGCAAAGCGCCCGCCATCGTTTTGAAAGATGCGGATTTGGACTTGGCAGTGAAATCCATCTTGGCTTCGCGCGTCGGCAACACCGGTCAAATCTGCAACTGCGCCGAGCGCGTCTATGTCCACAGCAGCCTGAAAGACGCGTTCATTGAAAAAATGACCGCCGCCATGAAAGGCGTGCGCTACGGCAATCCTGCCGAAGCCGAAGCAGGCGCGCTGGAAATGGGACCGCTGATTGAAGAGCGCGCCGTCAAAGCCGTTGCCGAAAAAGTGGAACGCGCCGTCAAACAAGGTGCGACGCTGGTCTGCGGCGGCAAACGCGCCGAAGGACGCGGCTACTTCTTCGAACCGACCCTGCTGACCGACACCGACAACAACATGGACATCATGAAGGAAGAAACCTTCGGCCCCGTCCTGCCTGTTGCCACTTTCGACACGCTCGACCAAGTCATCGCCTTGGCAAACGACTGCGAATTCGGTCTGACCAGCTCCGTGTACACCACCAACCTGAACGAAGCCTTCTACGTTACCCGCCGCCTGCAATTCGGCGAAACCTACATCAACCGCGAAAACTTCGAAGCCATGCAGGGCTTCCATGCGGGCTGGAAAAAATCCGGTATCGGCGGCGCGGACGGCAAACACGGTTTGGAAGAATATCTGCAAACCCAAGTCGTTTATCTGGAAACCAATATTTAACTGCCGATATTATCCTCAGCTAAACGAAATGCCGCCTGCAACCGATTTTCGGGTTTCGGGCGGCATTTTTGCCTTTATAGAAAAAAACACCGACATCGCGTAAAATATGCGCAAATTTTGTGATTCAATCAGGTCGTCTGAAACAGATTGCGCCTGATTTATTTTTCCGGAAAACACCATGAGCGAACAAAACAATCCGCAAACCGAGCCGCAGTTGGACGAAAACCAAATCATCGCCCTGCGCCGCGAAAAACTGCATAACATCCGCCAACAGCGCATTGCCTATCCCAACGACTTCAAGCGCGACAGCTTTGCCGCTGATTTGCACGCCCAATACGGCGAAGTCAGCAAAGAAGAACTCGACCCGCAAGCTGTCCCCGTTAAAATTGCCGGCCGCATGATGCTGAAGCGTCAAATGGGCAAGGCGAGCTTTGCCACCATTCAAGACGTGACCGGTCAAATCCAGCTTTATCTGAACAACAAAGGCGTAAGTCAGGAAGTTTTGGACGATTTCAACCACTGGGACTTGGGCGACATCGTCGGCGCGGAAGGTACTTTGTTCAAAACCAACCACGGCGAATTGACCGTGCGCGTGTCCAACATCCGCCTGCTGTCCAAATCCCTGCGCCCTCTGCCGGACAAACACAAAGGTTTGAGCGATCAGGAAACCAAATACCGTCAACGCTACGTCGATTTGATTGCCAACGAAGAATCGCGCAATACGTTTATCAAACGCAGCCAAATCATCCAATCCGTGCGTAATTTCATGGTGAACGAGCATTATCTCGAAGTCGAAACCCCGATGATGCACCCGATTCCCGGCGGCGCGACGGCGAAACCGTTCGTGACCCACCACAACGCCTTGGACATCCCGCTCTACCTGCGCATCGCCCCCGAACTGTATCTGAAACGCCTGGTGGTCGGCGGTTTGGAGCGCGTGTTTGAAATCAACCGCAGCTTCCGCAACGAAGGCATGTCCGTGCGCCACAACCCCGAATTCACCATGATCGAATTCTACGAAGCCTTCTCCGACTACGAACGCATGATGC
>ERZ773265.777-NODE-777-length-18437-cov-7.232238_pt1 | contig 18437 bp, 17 predicted proteins | sample MGYA00580512_ERZ773265 | MGnify/ENA primary metagenome ERZ773265 (study PRJEB29015, sample SAMEA2738169) | human oral metagenome | biome: human oral; feature: human-associated habitat; material: saliva | place: China | collected 2183 ... | reverse complement strand
ATGAAGAATTACTTGCTATGAAAGCCTTCTTGACTAATGATTTCTATATGAAAGGTACATCTACAGATGAATTAAAACAAATCTATATTAATGTATTTACCTTATTAGATAGAAACTTAAGTGAAAAGGTTGAGTATAGTAACGCACATTCCTTCGAGTATTATGTGGATTTAGAAGATGAATGGGAGTATTTGTATTTAGATGATTTAAATCCTGTAGAAGAAATATTAGCTATGTTGCCTGGTAGTCCTTATGAATGTGATGTAATGTATTATGCAAAGTCAATTAATAAACAGATTAAAGGTGAACATGTTGGTACATTAAAAGTGGAATACAATAAAATGTATGGAAAATTAATTATGAGATAAATCTCTAATATTATTTTTAATCTGATATTGTACGTTGTATAAGTTGACATATAATTATAGAAAAACTATAATTTACTCATAATATATTCATGAATACAAAATGAAAAAACAGGATAAGTGGGAGTATTGTATGAGTAGAAGAATTTTAAGAAGAGAAGTAGATGATATAGGGAAAAGGAATATTAATAAATCTAGTTATCGTAATAGACAACTTGCCGGTAAAGCCACAACCATAGATGAATACACAGAGGAGAAAATTTACTTAAATACAAGATATACCCCTAGCAAAAGGATTAATATTGATCATGTTGTACCTATTGAGCAATTGATAAAAAGGCATGGTGACCGTTTATCAGTTGATGAGTTAAAGAAAATGAGTGTGATCGATAGTAATTTAGCTGTAACAAATGAACGATTAAATAAAGCTAAAGGTGCAAAATCAAATCTTAAGTATATTATTGATAATTTAGGTAATCCAGAGACTAATTTTATAACAGTAAAAAATATGTTAAAAAAACAATGTCAAGCAGAACTTGGTATCAATAAAATGTATATAATGATAATGACTGATAAAATAGCAGATAGTCTAAGTCAGCCGTATAGTAAAATCGAATTATCTAATAAACCAATCAAAGAATTAAAAATTACTGATGAAATGAATTTTATGCTATATAGTACTGCTTTAAGTTCAGCACAAATTCTTTATAGAAGTTATAATGGTGAATTAACAAGAGCAGAAACTGCAAAAGAGATTGCAAAAGAGACTGGCATAATGATTGGTTCAGTTGTTATAGATGAAATGCTGAATGAAATTGGAAAACTCTTAGAGAAAGAGGGTCTTGGTAATGTAACGGAATTTATAAATATTCAAAGTATAGTGACTAGTATTAATTCATCAATCACTATAATGCGATATATCAATTCTGAAATTGATGGATATCAATGTATTAATAGTTTAATTTTTAATATTATTAAATCACCATTATATGCTATTGCTTATGCTGCTGGTGGTCCTTTGGCTGCATTAATTACGACCTCGATTGTATCAAATATTCAATATAAAATAAGTACGTGGTTAATTGAGTGGCAATCTGAAGTAAGGCTATCAAAGAAGCAAATGAGACGGTATGACAAATTAATAGAAGATTTTAATAATAAAATTAATTCTGATCGTAGTGTTATATCTGAATATATAGAAAAGCAAAACTATTTGTTTGATTCTCAGGTACTAAATGGATATTATAATTTATGTTTTAGCATTAAAAATAATAATTCAAAAGGGATTACAGATGGACTTAATCAAATACTTAAATATTTTAATAAGGAAGTAATATTTAAAGATTTAAAATCATTTGATGAATTTTTCTTTGATGATAATCAAGTCTTAAAATTATAAGGGGGAGGATTCATTGATAATATTTGCTCCTGCAGTTATAGCTGCAATTGGAATAGCATGTAAAAATATCGATAAGAGTATTGAATTAGATGAAAAAGCTTTAAAACGTTTAAGAAAAGCCTATAATTTACAACATGAGAGTAAGTTGAAAATTGAAAAAACCATTGAACAACATGATAAAGCTTTAGAAAAGCTTTTGAATAGAAAACTTTCTATAACACAATATTCACTTAGACCTTTTGTCGATGTTTTTAGTAAGATAAAAAAAGTTGAGTTTGATGATGCATTAATCAAAAAAGCACAAATAAATCTCATCTTTCCAAAAGAAAAATATGGAAATTTAATGGTAGATCATAACATAATAATTCAGCCTTATACTGGAAAAGAAGCTATAGTTAGTTTACTTAAAGGTGGTTTTACGGGGTTAATGGTTGATGAATCAAAACGTGAAGTAATAATTGCCGGAAAGCATTTACGTATAGCAGAAGCATATGCTAGCAATGCTGATAACATATGTATGATGTTAAATCATATAATTGATGAAGCTAATAAAATATCAGATTTATTAGCTTCATTGAATTTGTTTTTACTTAAATCAATAAAGCTGGTAGATCAATTAATTGATACTATAGGATATGATAAATTTAAATATACGACTCAGGATAGAGAAATCATAAAAAATACTATTAATATTGCAATGGCGGTTAAAGATATTATTGACTGTCCTGTTATAGATGAAGAAGGGAATATTACAGAACAATTAGCTAATAGTTACAAATTTGCATATGAGTTTTATATGATTATTAATGGGAGTATATAATGAAGAATTTTAGTGTTGATGAGAAAAAATGTGTTGCATGTGGTGCGTGTCTAAGTTATTCTGATTATTTTGTTGAGGATAGCACTGGTAAGGCAAAGTCAAATCTTGGGTCTAATATATTAGAAAAGGATTTAATAATAGCGGAAGAAATATCTTCTCTTTGTCCTACAAACGCGATATCTATTGTTGAAGTTAAATCAAATGAAAGTATAGATAATATTTTAAAGGACTTAAAGTCTGAATTGTTAGATTGCTTAATAACATATAAAGAAAGTTCTAATTTTACTTATGATAGAAATAAGTATCAACTAGCTTATCCTGAAAGTCCTAATTTTTATGGATCTGATTATAAGTACAGTAGTGACAGTAAAGCTGTTAATGCTGGTTTAGAAGAATTTGATCGATATGTTTATAGTCGTTATCGTAAAATTATTCTTGAATTATTTGTACAATATAAATTAGATAAAATTTACCCATATTATGATTTTTCTGAGGAAAGCTTTATTGAAAAAAGATTAGATAAAATACGTAGCATATTGAATAAATATGGTGGACTAATTAATGCGAATCTTAATAATAGAGTTATTCCGATAGATTTTGATAGTTTTAATCTAGATTTTGAGAATAATGATTTTAAAATGAGATTAAAAGATGTGAGTGAATTTGAACGTTTTAGCACTAGTTCTGGTGTTTGGGCCGATTTTCAATCAGGATCTTATAGTAGTCTTAGCTCATATAAAAGCTATATAGATACAGATGATTTTGAAGAGTATATTGGAAGTGGATTATTTGGTGATAAATATAAAACTCGATATTGCCATAGAAGTTTAAAAGAAGTAGTCGCAGAATTTTATTCTGATATACAGCTTAGTATGAGTAGTGTTGATTTAGATGAAAAAGCTGCAATGTATGTAAATTTATTTATTCGGTCTTTTAATTATCTATTATTGGATATATTTGTGAATAAATTTATAGAAATAGAAAGATTAACTAATAAAAAGTATAAAGCGTTTGATGATATCAAACCTATTATTGATAACAATTATACAAAGGAAAAGTATTTAGAATCAATTATAGGTGAAATTGATAAATATCTTTATTGATTTGAAATGATTAAGATTTAAAAATATTTTCTTTTTACTGAAAACTATTTGTTTTAAAATTACATATTGTCTTGTTTTATCAACTATAGTATTGGTACTACAATCAAAGTTGTACATACTTATATCATCATTTTTGTACATTCTTAGAGTATTATTTACTATTAGATATAGAGAATCAACCTTCTATCTGTCATTCTGATTGATAACTTAATTAGGATAAAGTTTGATTCTCTTTTTTTATTATTTGAAAATTACTTACATAATCATATTATGTTACTTAAATGACTAGTATATTAGGAACAGTGATAACTGAACTGCATAATTTCATAAAGGTAAGATGGCATTTTAATCTTACTAAAATGATATTGATTTCTTAAAATATATGTTAATGAAAACTTTATGAGGATGAAAGGTTTTTGTGATAATATGTGAATATATGGTTATATATTTATAGTATCGGATTAAATGGTTTAGGCCTTATGAATAATATGTTGCTCACAAAATCTTTAAAATATCTTAAGGATATAAAGAAAAAGAAAGTTTTTGTAATTGGAGATATTTTATTAGACAAATATACATATGGTAAAGTGTCATCTATTTCTACTGGTATTAAATTACCTATAATCGAAAAAAATAAGACAATATATAATTTAGGTGGTGCTAGTAATGTTGCTGCAAATTTAGCAGATTTTTATAATGAAACCTATTTATTGGGAATTATCGGAAATGATTACTATGCATCTATAGTTGATAATTTATGTCATAAAAATGGTATGACATTACTATCACAGAAATTAGATAAAACTAATTTAAAAGAACGGATTTATATTGATACTCAACAAGTTATGAGATTAGATAATAATATTAAATCATGTTCGTATGATAGTGATTTACTTAATATGTATTTGCATCAAAAGAATCCAGATATAGTAGTTGTGGTGGATTACTTATATGGTTGTATTGATCAAAACGTAATTGATACGATACAAAATTACTGTATTTCTAATAATAAAAACGTTATAGTTCACTCTAGAGATTTAAGTAGATATAAGGTAGCTAAAGAAACAGTATTGTTCTTAAATAAAGAGGAGTATTCGACGTATAAATATAGTTTAAATATTTCAGATCAAGATATAACTAATAGACGAATAATAACTGAAGGGGCAAATGGAGTTACTTATATAGATTGTTATAAAAATATACATCAGAAACAGTCTTTAGTGAATCCTATAAATGTATCGGGCGCCGGAGATTCAGTTTTAGCTACTGCATCAATAATTGAGTGTTGTGGTAAATTTGAGTCTGATGAATTAACATTACTCAATGAAGTAGGAGCTTTAGCTGTACAATCTAAAGAAACGTATATATTAAATAAGCAAGATTTGATAAGTAAAGTAATTATGTCCTTGAATAAAGAAGATAGTTGTCGAAAATTATGTAGTTTAGATCAGCTCAAGGTGGTTTTAAGTTATTTAGATGCTACAAACATCAATTTATTAGTAATTGAAGAAAATATACTAACACATTTAAGTCATTTAAAAAGCTGTCTAAGATCAATGGAATTTAATGTTTTACTTATTCAAAAATATAAGGAATATTCGAGAATAGAGAGTGAAATTATTAAGTTATTAGCTTTAATAGATTCTATAAATATAATAGTTTATAGTGAACCTATTGAATGTAAGAAATGGTTAGAAAATATTAGTCTACATAATAATATTAAGATTAGGTATATTGGTTAGGTTTTATGAATAATAGTGTTTTTTGTAAGGTGTTTACTCCCGGAAGATTGTGTCTATTAGGAGAACATACAGATTGGGTAGCTTTAATATCGAAAGATAACTATGGACACGCTATCATTTGTAATCTGAATTTAGGTATTTATTTAAGAGGTTGTAAATCAAACCACTTTTTTTATAAGTTTGGTAGAAAGTCAATTCATTCAGATACAGATAACTTAAAAAACTATATTAATGATGATTTTTTTTCTTATGTTATAGCAACTTTCTACGTTTTGTCTAATCGTTATAGCATTCCAGGAGTATATATAGATTGTTATAAGATGACGTTACCAATGAAAAAAGGTTTATCCTCTAGTGCAGCAATATGTGTAGCTATAATAGATTTATGTAGTAAAATCTATAATTTGAAAATTCCCTTAAAACTTCAGATGGAGCTAGCTTTTGAAGCTGAAATATTAACAGGATCTAAGTGTGGGAAAATGGATCAATGCTGTGCTTTAGGAACTGGTGTATATGATTTAAAATTTTATGACGATGATATTGTTATTAATCCAATTCATGTTCCATCTAAATTGATATTTGTATTAGTAGATTTGAATGGAAATAAAAATACCACAAAGATTTTAAGTGACTTAAATAAAGCTTATGTAGGAGACAAAGGTATTTTAAATAATTCTATAAAGCAATTTCTCAATCAAATTAGTAATTATTATGTTGATCAAGTTATAAAGAGTCTAAAAAGTAATGATATAAAAACGGTAGGCGAATTATTAAATGTGTATCAAATGTTATTTGATGAATATTTAACTCAATATTGTGATGAACTAAAAGCACCTTTATTACACAACTTTATAGATTGTATGAAACATCATAGTGATGTTTCCGCATGTAAAGGGGTGGGTTCACAGGGGGACGGTTTTGCTCAAATGCTATTAATAGATGAAAATAGGGCAAGAGAAATAATTCAGTTTGTTAAACGGAAATATGGATATCAATGTTATTTAATAACTAGTGAATAATATGGGGGAACGATGGACGGATTAGATGAATTAAAATTAATATTGAATTGTATTTATAATGAATCAGATGTAGGAGAGCCATTGATTCCTTTTTTTTCATTTGAGGGACTACCAGGTGCAGGTAAGACGACGCAGATTAAATTAGTTTCCTCAGAATTAACAAAAATATATGGAAAATGTGCATATATAGATTTGCCTACAAAGTCTGGAATTGGACCAATATTAAAATCTGTTTATACCAATAAGGAGATTCATTGGAATGATTTGAGACTGAAATGTCCTTGGTTCAATCCCCTTATGATTACATTGGATTTACATTTAGCATTAAAAAATGCAGCGTTATCAGGGGCAAAGTTTGCATTAATGTCTCGAGGAATACTCTCAACATTTTACTATAATTTAGATGCTTATGGTGATTCAGAGATACATAATTGGAAGTTACTAGAAAATCATTTAAGAGGATTTTATAAACCCACTGCTATCATATATATGGATTTGCCTATTGAAGAAGCGCATAAAAGAGTGGTTATAAGAAACAGAGGACCTCTTAGAAAAATGGATTCAGTAGATCAAATGCATAAGGATCAATATAAATTAAATGAGTTTCTACATAGACTTAATACTATTCCTACCCATTTTATTGATGCTGTAGGATCACAAGTTGAGGTAACTAATAGAATTGTAAATATTTTACAGGGGTATTTAAGTGGAAAAGGTTATAGAAAAACAATATAATTCTTCAAACTATCCTTTAATGCTATTTCAATGGAATGATTTACCTAATTATATAGTTAGTGTAATTGAAGAATTAAATGCTTTAAATAAAGTAATTATTAGGGGGGGCTTGGCATATATCTTAATAACAAAAGATTTTGAGTATCCTTTAAAAGATATCGACTTTATAGCGGAGCATTCGACTAAAAGTGACATTATAAAAGTATTACAAGTGGCAGACATAATTTATCTGAATAAAAATCGATTTGGTGATGATGTGATTACAGCCTTTTGGAACATTAAGGGTAAATATATAAAACTAGATGTTTTATTATGTCAAAATATACCTTGTATTGAAAGAATTTTTTTCCATAAAGAATATTTGGTAATGGCACCAACACCATTATTACTTAATAAGCTAAATAAAATTATTCAAAAAACATTAAGAAATCATAATGATTATAAAACCTATAGACATTATTTAGTTGCTAAGAATTTAGTTAAATATATGCTTGAGAATAATATATTTATGATAGATTCTGATGTAAAGTTTATTGTTGAAAATCAGAATAAAATTAAATCTATATTGGAAAACATAATATCAAGTGAAGATATAGAACTGTTTGTAAATAGTTTAAATGTTTTGTGCTATAGGAGTAATGATGAAAATTTTATTTTGTCAACTTAGAAATCATGGAGATATTATTCGAATTTTCCCATTAATAGATGCAATTAAAAAACAATATCCTAATTGGATTATTGGATTTACTTGTTTTAAAGAAATGGTAGATTTATGTAAATTAAACACTAATATAGATATAATCATTCCACAGCCTAGATTAAAACCGGTAATCGATACGCAAGGAGAAACACGAGTCCTTGATTGCAGTATATTTACTTCAACTATAGAAGCTGTTAGGAAAGAGAACTTTGATTTATATGTAGATTTACATGGCGTATTTCAAAGTGCTTTATTTGGAAGTCTTTCCCATATCAAGAAACGTCTTGGAAGAAGCAGTGAAACGACAAAAGATGGTGCTAGTCTATTTTATACTGATATAGCGTCAGTAATAGATTCTGAAATTAATAGAATGGAACGGCATTTTAAAATTATCAATCACTTATATCCAGAAATAAAACCAATCATCAAAAAAAGACGGATATCGAGAACCATTTTGATATTTCCTGGAAGTAGTAAAATGGGTGTTCTTAAACGATGGCCAATAGGATATTATATAAAGTTATCAAAAATGATTTCAAATCATAAAGTTATATTTGTACTAGGGCCGGAGGAATTAGATCTTTACGATATATTAGTTGAGAATAATATTAAGAATATTATTATTAGTCATAATTGGCAGGAACTCGATAAGATTTTAGCTGATACTACTTTAGTAATTGGAAATGATTCCGCATATATTCATTTTGCTGTTTGGCGAAATGTAGCTGCAATTATGATTTGTGGTCCGCTATCCCCTGTTGTTAATGGAATATGGAAATATGGACAGGGAAGTACTGTTTTTTATAAAAAGCGTTGTAAATGTAAGTATTTATGGCAAGGAAAATGCGATAATAATCATATTTGTTTAGATTTAATTGATGTAGATAGTGTATTCGAACAGGTGAAGTTATATATATGATGAATTATAAAGAATTTTTTCCATTATTAATGCGTAACCAAGAATTAATATATCTTGATTATGCAGCTACTACACCTACACCACAGTGTGTCATTAATAAATGGGTAGATTATCAGGAGAATATAGGGGTAAGTGCTTTTAGAGGTGATGGTACATTATCTAAATTAGCACAAACCACATTTGATGATAGTATCTCTACAATATTGGATTTTTTTGATGGAGATAATCAATATGAATTAATGCTTACTAAAAATTCCACAGAAGCAATTAATCTAGTTGCATTAGGCTTATATGATTTTATTTCTAGAGGAGATATTGTGGTATTAGGGCCTTATGAACATCATAGTAATTATTTGCCTTGGATAAATCTTTGTCGTACTAAAGGTGCTATATTAGTAGAGTTACCTTTATCTAAAGATGGATCTATTGATTATCATTTTATAGACACTTTGGAGATAAATCGAGTAAAGATAATATCTTTATCACTTACATCAAATGTTAACTCATATAATTTGGATAAACTAACTTTACAGTATTTTCGTCAAAAGACAAATGCAATGATTTTTTTAGATGTATGTCAGTCAATAGGTCATCAGAGTGTTTCTTTTTCAGAGTTAGCTGCAGATGGTTATTTTTTATCCGCCCATAAAATGTATGGTCCAAAACAAATTGGTGCAGCAGCAATAAATAAGAAAATTAGTAAGTTAGTTAAGCCCATTTTTTGGGGTGGAGGCATGGTTTGGAGTGTTCTTGGTCAAAACCTTAAAGCTCATGAGCACGAAAGAAAGTATTTACCAGGAACTTTTGATATAGGTCTATTAGCTGGATGGGCTACCGCATGTAAATTTATGAGTAGTATTAATCTAAATCAAATAATGAAACATGAGGATAAATTATGGGAGTATGTAAATAAAAAAATTGATAATTCAAAGATTAGCATTATCAATGGTAATAATGGGCATATAGCTTTGTGTTCGATGGATATAAAGAATATACATGTACATGATATGGGTGAAATTATGGCTAATAATAACATTATTATTAGAACAGGACATTTATGTGCGCAAAATGTGCTTAATAACTTGGGGTTAATTTCTGTTCTACGATTTTCTTGGGGAATTGCAACAACTGAATCTGATATAGATAAATTTTTCAATGTACTTTATGAGGCTATATAATGAACAAGAATATAATTTTAGCACCTGAGAGTGTTATTGATTCAAATGGTGTAGCTTGCGGTGATCATTTAGTTATAAACTCTTATGTTGAGGATTCTAATTTTTATTTTTCTTTTCATGGTCAATCATGTAATTTAGCAATGTCTGTTGCAAAGGACTTAGAATTAAAACTTTCAGGAAAGAATATTTTACATGTAAAAAAAGAAGTTCAAAATATTATCGATAATAATTATTTTAGTTATAAAAAGTTATTTCATATCCAGGATATAAATCGTCATGGCTGTCTTAGTTTGCCTGTTGAGCTGTTATTAAAAGCTGTAGAGAAAAGTAGTATAACAATAAAAAGTTGTGATAATAATCAGGGCATTAGTTTGGCTTGTGACGCTTGTGTCTCTACTAAAAATTTTCAATGGAAAAATGAATCAAAAGTGCCTCCAACTATTAATACGGCTAGAAAAATTGTTTCAGGAATAAATAGTTTAGATGACAGTAGAGAAATTCTTTTTCAGAAATTAGGATTATGTATATTATCTAAAGAAGAGCAAAAATTATTTTTAGAAAATCTAACCACTATATCTGATGAAGATATGAAACTTATAAAAAAGCTAAGGCTGGCTGTACCTTTTTATAACAATGCAAATAAATATGACTTAAAATTAGATAGTAAGATAATTGAGTTAGCCGTAAAACAAATTGTAAGTTTAAATATCGCTAATACAGAGATTAATATTATAGATGATTATATTAATGATAAAAAGTTAAAAGTTTCAAAAGTAAAAGGTGGAGTCACTAATACATATTATCCTAAAGATACTTATAGAGTGCATATGGATTTTGATTATCTGGCATACAATTTTGATGATGCATATAACTTGATTAACTTTTTAGTAGAAAATAGAGGCTTTAAATTTTCTTTTAATGGCTCAGTTCCATTTTCATTTAAAGCAGTATATTTCAAAGATGAAGAAGTGTTAAATGGTCATATCCATTTAGAAAAAATATTACAGAATAAATATCAAGTAATCGTGGATATTAATATGGGCGGCTTTCCATTAGGGAGAACCCAGTTAATTCCATTTATACCAAAAGATGGTTTATCGATAGAAGAAGTCTCTTGTATAACTATATCTCATGTATTTAAACATGAAACGGTATACATGAAAGATATTAATGACTTATATTATATGCTGCAAAATAAAAATTTTAATTGGAAGTATTTTAGAGATTTAACTTCTTATTATGAACTGACAGATTACTATAATTATATCTATCATTTTTTATCTAAAATTGCTGATTTTCCTATAAAGAAATCTAGTAATAGTATTTATAGTTCTTTGAATAGAAAATTGAATATGTGGCCATATTCTTTTAAAAGTCATTTTTATTTGAAATTACTTCTTTTGTGCACAAATAATAAAAAAATATTTGGATATAAAAAAGGAATTGAAGAAACTATTCAGCAATTATGTAACAATATGAATCTGCTTGATAGTCATAAATACAGAAAAATATGTAATTATATGAACACTAGAGTTTATTTATATCCAATATTATTATTTAACAATCTTTTGAGAAATATGAAGCCTAATAATCTTATTGAGTATATTGATCTAAATATATATAAATATAAAAATTTATTGATTTTACCGATTGGTATTTTTATGCTTCAAGATGGAAATAAATCAATAACTCATCATAAATTAAATCAGGAAATATCTGAACTTATTGAGATCTTAGGAGTAGATTTAACTAATTGTGATTTTGATTTTTATATTGAATCAAGAAAAGATCTATGGTTGTACTAGAGGAATGTATGAATAAATTATGTTTGGTTACATATACAAGAAAAAATGAAGTATATACTACGCATTTAGATGAACTGGCTTTAGAGCTCTACCATATATATGGTAACGGTTTTAAAGTAATTATATATTGTGAGGAGTTTTTTGATTTACCTAAAAAGCCTTATCATATTCAATTGATTAAATATCATGGTACTAAATATAAGAAACTATTACATTTATTTAGTGTTGATCAATCTGAATACTTTATTAGTATTGATAATGATATAACACCTAATACACATGACATTAAATCTTTCTTAGAGATAATGATTAAAGAGAATTATTCTATAGGTTGGGGAAAGATTAATGTTTCCAAATATTCTAATGTATGGGAGTTAATGGTTTTAATAGATAAGGTATTATCTCATAATATTATTAGACCAACTTTATGGAAATTAAATACAGGTATAAGTATACCTGGTCAATTTTTTTGTTTAAAACGTAGTATTTTTGATAGTAAATTATTGAATACTGATACATATTTAGATGATTTAGCTATTGGTTTATACGTTAGTAAATATATTGATAAACGCTATATTTCAGATAAGATATTAGGAAGTGAAGCCCCTAATAATACTTTTATGGGGTTAGTTTTACAACGATGGAGATGGGGAATCGGTTATTCAACATTATTATTGTCGATTTGGGATAATAGTAGTTATAGAAGACGATTATTGATTCATGGATTTGCTTACCATTTTTTGTGGATTATAATCTGGTTTTTATGCTATATCTTCTTTGAAATAAATAATATTTTAGGATTAATATATTTAGGAGTAATTTCATTTATTATTTCTAAGCCTAAAAATCTAGTTTTTTATTCTTTTATCTATGAAATAATATTTCCAATTTTTCATATTGTATGGGGAATTAGTGTAATTAATACGATAATTAGGGGAAGAAAACATAATGAATGTTTATAGTTCAACTTATATATGTAAAGAAGAAACATTATTAAAGTCTTTAATATTGGTTAATGGTGTTGAATTCACTAGTAAAGCTTTAAACAATGCAGCTCAATCAAATGCGAAACAACAAAATTTAGTTTATAATATGCCAATTGCTTCTGATAGGTATAGACCTCAAGAACTAAATATTAAAAATAGTATTGATGGTTATGAGGTGGTTGTTTCTTGTGTTGCCTCTAATGGTATAACATCTCCAGTGCTCATTGATGTTAATGAAGATGATAAGTTATTTGCTAGATATAATAACGATTTAATTCCGAATATAGAATTATCGTTTGTTCAAACTCCAAGTTATTATAACAATAAACTTTCTAATAATATTAATGTTACTAATTATATTACTGCCTGTGGATATGATGAATTAAATATAATTCCTTGGAAAGGATGTAATATTTCTGATGGTTGTCTTTTTTGTGGGATAAATAATTTTATTCGATTAGAGGATGTATCAGCTCAGAAGATTTCTAAGGGACTAGTTACTTGGGATAAATATAAACAAGAATATATTCCTAATTTATTGGAAGCTCTGGATATAGCGATTGAATCTGAATGTTATGATGAACACCTTCATGCCATTATGATTAGTGGAAATCTTTCAAATGATAAGCTAGATGAACAGGCTCAAATTTATTCAGAAATAGCAAAATCTATTTCTCCAATATTAAAAGAACGTGCAACAGAGGGGCTTGTTGCGGTAATATCACCGCCAAATAACGTAGACAATATTGATCTTATGAAAAAGTCAGGAATAGAGAAGGTTGTTTTTAATCTTGAAGCAATTACGCCTAAAGGATTTCAACATTATTGCCCAGGCAAAGCTGCTTTGGGGCGTGAATATTTTATTGATAGATTAATTTATGCAGTAAATATTTTTGGCAAAGGAAATGTTTGGACAAATTTGGTTGTTGGTTTAGAACCAATTGATGAGGTTTTATCTTATTGTAAAAATATCATCGATAAAGGCATTGTTGTAAGTGGTAATGTATTACATCTAGATAAAGGGAATAAACTAGATTGTAATGTACCGGATCTTGATACTGTATTAGACTTTTATTATCAATTGAATATACTAAATAATACTGAATCTTTTAATCCTTTTTATTGTTCTAAAGCTTTAAGGACGAGTTTAACTAATGAAGCTTTTGATTCTCGTATTATATTGAGGTAGTATTATAATGAAAATCGCTTATTTAGGCACTAGTGCGGCTGAGGGTATTCCCGCTTTATTTTGTCATTGTGATGTTTGTAAATATGCTAGAAAATATAAAGGTAAGAATATTCGTACTCGATCACAAGTTTTAATTGACGATACTATTCTTATAGATTTTGGTCCAGATACTTATATGCATTCATTACAATATGATATTTCACTAGCTGATATATACCACTGTTTAATAACACATACACATGATGATCATCTCTATTTAGAGGATTTAAGAGCCCGTAGAAGAAGTCGTGCAAACTTAGATTTAGGCACACCTACATTAACTGTTTATGGTGGTAGAGGTGTTAAAGAGGTTTTAAAGCCAGATGATAATGGTTTTGTAACAAAAGATAAAAGTATTTTCTATCAACCAGTTTACGATTATAGTCCTTTTTATATCGAGGATAAGTATGAGATTATACCAATTTCAAGTATTCATAATACAACGAATCCTTTAGTTTATGTTATTCGAAAGGATGATTCTGTTTTTTTATATGCCCATGATACAGATGTTTTGTCAGAAGAGTCTTTATTATATTTAAATTTAAACAATATACGATTTGATGCAATTTCTTTAGATTGTACTGAAGGTATCAAACATATTGATTATCCTGGTCATATGAATTTTGAACGTATGAAAATAATGTGTGATTTAATGAGAAAATATAATTTAATTGATTTAAATACTAAGATTATTGCTAACCATTTTTCTCATAATGGTTTAATTAGTTATGATGATGCTGTTATTAAAGGAAATGAATTAGGATATATTATTTCATACGATGGAATGATTTTAAATATATGAGGTATTTGAATGAAGATAATAGTTTTTACTGGACCACCTGCTAGTGGTAAAAGTTCATTATCATTAGATATTGCTAAAGATCTTAAGATAGATTGCATATCTAAAGATCTATTTAAGATACATTTATTTGATAAGTATGGTTTTAAAAGTCATGATGAGAAAAAATTACTAAGTATAAAAGGTGAAGCGATGATGTATCGTGTTATTAAATTTTATATTAGTAGAAATAAAGACTTAATAATTGATAATAATTTTAAAGAATTTGATACTTTGCGTTCACTTTTAAATGCAAATAATCAAGTAGAGTTATTCTGTGTTGTTTGTATGGCAGATTATAAAATATTAGCCACACGATATAATAAAAGAATACAGGAAGGGAAAAGGCATCCAGGCCTATCTACTACAAATTATTTCCCATATATCACTGGTATTAGCATTTTGCATAAGCCTATAACAGAAGATGATGTAAGTAATATTCAAAAAAATGTTTTAGAAAATTCTGTAGGAGATAATGTACTACATTTAAATACTAATCATATCGAAACTGATTACATTAATTTATATAATCAAGTGAAAAAATATATTAGTAAAGGGGAGGCTAATTTAATTGAACTTTGATCATATATTAAAATCAATTAACCCTAATGTGATTGCAATGCTTTCAGGCGGTAAAGATAGTATCGCCTCTGTGGTTATGTTAAAAAAAGCAGGTGTACCTGTTACTGCCATTCATTTTATTCATAAATGGGGAAGTGAGATACCAACAAATGAAGCAAAGCGTATATGCAAACAGTTTGATATTCCACTAATTATTTATGATTTTACAAAGGAGTTTTCTGAAACTGTAATTGGCTATCAAGCTGGAAGACCTTGCTTAATATGTAAGAAAACAATGTATTCTATTTTGTTAGATTATCTTTCATCCCAAAAATATGGATGGCTTTGTATCGGTGATAATGCTAATGATCGAACTACAATAGCTAGAATTAAAGACTATATATCAAACAATAAGTTAAATGAGAGTCTTAAATTTAACACATACTGGGGATCAGAAATGGGAATGGTTTTACCGGCTAGTATATCTGTAGTTAGACCACTTATTGATTTAAGTATAAATGAAGTAGAATCTTTTTTATCTCAAGAAGGTATAAAAGTTAAAAGAATTAATTCAACTGGTGACAAGTATTTTGAATATCATAGAGAGGGGTGTCCAATCCAATTTGCTGATATAGGTGTAGAGTTAGATGAAACACTTTTTTCAGATTTAAAAATCTATAATGATGCTATTACTGATTTTGCAAGACAAAATAATATTCTAGCGTCTATTCATATGCCGTCAACATTTATAATAACTATTCCTACTGGCTATGAGACAAAGGCAATTAAATCATTACAAGAAAAAGGATTACATGTTAATGAATTGGCTAATTCTTCAAGTGTGGATTTTCAAAGCTATCATTCTCATATTTACGAACTAAATTCTGGTTTAAATAATTCTATAGTATATGAAAAAATTTTCAATAGGTTGAAAGAACGCTTAGAATTATTTGGTCAATGTAATCATATTTATCAGAATGATAATCAAATATCTTGTTCTTACAAAGATCAGAATAACCAATTGAAAGTTTATTTTGACTTTGATACGTTGACTGCAGATATTGTATATAGTTTTTCAGATAATAGTACCGCTAGAATTGAAATAGAGTTATTTGACAATTTAATGCTTGAATTATTTAGGACAAGAAAATATAAAGTCTCAAAACTATGATAGAACTAAAAACTAGCAGCGTTAAAATAAATGAAATAATAGAAAGGCCTTGGGGCTATTATCGTGTCTTAGAATGGCAAAAAAATTATGTTTTAAAACATATTGTAATTTCTATCAACTCTAAAATTAGCTTACAATTGCACTTATTAAGAAACGAACTGTGGTATGTATATCGTGGTACTGGTTTAGTAACTCTTGGTGATATGAAGTTTATGATTTTTCCAGATAATATAATATTGATACCAAAAAATCATATTCATCGTTTAGAGAATGTATCTAATATTCCATTACAAATTATTGAATTGCAAGAGGGTGACTATATTGATGAAAATGACATTATAAGGATTGATGATGCTTATGGGCGAGTATAAGATGTAAATCTTATATTTATTTATTGTCTTTAGACTGGTTCGCGACATAGTCGCGAATCATTAAACCACCCGCTATGCGGGTGCGGCAACGAAAGTTATACAAAAAAATCACCTTGCTTAAGTATAATGTAGGTGTTCAAGCCGCATTATATGCAAAAGAAAGGTGATTTTATATGGCAACAAAGACACAGAGCCTTGCGCACACAAAATGGTTATGCAAATACCACATAGTATTTACACCTAAGTATAGACGTAAAGTTATATATAATCAATACAGAAATAGTTTACGTGAAATACTGAGACGTTTATGCGAATATAAGGGCGTCAAGATTATAGAGGGGGAGCTTATGGCAGATCGTGTGCATATGCTAGTATTAATCCCACCTAAAATATCAGTTTCATCTTTTATGGGATATTTAAAAGGTAAAAGTGCACTAATGATGTTCGATAAACACGCAAACTTAAAGTATAAATTTGGAAATAGGCACTTTTGGTCCGAGGGTTATTATGTTAGTACAGTAGGTTTAAATGAGGCTACTGTAAAGAAGTATATACGTGAGCAAGAGTTACATGACCAAATGAAAGATAAACTTAGTGTAAAAGAATATGAGGACCCTTTTAAGGGTAGCAAGTAATACATATCCCCTTTAAGGGGACCGTTACGAGTCAATGGCTATGCGGCTTGAACGTAGTGAAAGCCAGCGCCTTTAGACGCTGGCCTAGTACTACGGGCTTATAGCCCGTGAGCAAACCACCCGTTTTACGGGTGGTTCTGATTTATGTAGATATTATGAGTATTTACATCTTCACATTCTTCTGACACGGCATTGAGGCATGTAGCAAGTCGCAGTAAATCAAATTTACAACCAATATAACACTTTCCATTGTGTATATTTAATTTTATTTCTTTTTCATTGTAGAAGCAGTAAGTTTGTCAAAATCAGATTTAAACTCTCGATCCTGAATAATTCGATATTTTTTAAATTCTTCTTTAGCTAAGTTATCCGCCACTTTCTTCGATATTTTCCCTGCGTTAGATAGGATATCATATTCATTAAACTGCAAAAAACTGTCTAGCCTGTAAGACCAATCGTCCATCATCATAAGATTTTTACGTCTTGCTTGATTTTCCGCATAGTCTAGAAACATGCTGACGATATTATTGAGCTCGGATATTTCTTCTTGTAAAAGATAATTTTTAGCTATAACTACATCTGTACTTATGATTTTGCCATCAGGCGCGGTTTTCCATGTAGTTAATCCCATATGGGGCTTGTTATGGTCTGCACGATCAGCAATAATTTCAGCTGCAGTTTTATTGGTAATAGCCCAATGCAATTTATTTTGAACAGTAGCATAAAATTGCTTTGCTTCAATACTATCTTTGTCGTAGTCATAACTACATTGTGCAAAAATATCTGTAATCTTCTGATAAAATCGACGTTCAGATGCACGTATTTCTTTTATACGGGCTAATAATTCATCAAAATAATCTTT
>ERZ773265.774-NODE-774-length-18459-cov-111.055531_pt1 | contig 18459 bp, 17 predicted proteins | sample MGYA00580512_ERZ773265 | MGnify/ENA primary metagenome ERZ773265 (study PRJEB29015, sample SAMEA2738169) | human oral metagenome | biome: human oral; feature: human-associated habitat; material: saliva | place: China | collected 2183 ... | reverse complement strand
AGGGGATCACGAGGGTCACGGCGTTGCTGGTGACCACGTCGTGGGCGCGCTGGCGCACGTATCCGCCGAGCCAACCGAAGATGTAGCCAATAATGACCGCGAGAACTGAGCCAAGTACGAAGTCCTTGGCAACGGAAAGCGGGCCGATATGGTGGCCGCTGGTCATGGAGTGAATTGCAGCGTGGAAGAGAACGATCGCGATAGCGTCGTTGAAGCTACCTTCGGTCTGCAGGGTGCCGATGAGGCGGCGCGGAATTCCGACGGGCTCAGCAACTGCCTCCACCGCAACGGGGTCGGGCGGGGATACTGCGGCACCCACGGCGAGGGCGACGGCGATGGTCATACCGGGGACCCACCACATGGCTGCGCCGGCAATTGCCAGGGCGGAGACGGTGGTGAGAAGGACCGAGTAGAGCAGTACGGATCTCCAGCGGCGACGCAGAGTACCCCAGGAGAATTTAACGCCGATAGCCCACAGCAGTGGCGGAAGGAAGATCGGCAGGATGATGTCGCTGTCGATGGTGATGTCCGGTCGGTTGGGGATGAAGAGCGCGGCAGCGCCGAGCAGGGTCATCATGACCGGCCAGGGGAGGTTGAGTCGGTCACCGACGCTGACCATGAACACGGTCGCGAGCAGGATGATGACGATAACGGAAAGATAGAGCATTGGTCCGGTATTTTTCCTTTCGCACGGCTAGGTTTAGTCGGCTACGTCTTTCTACTCTACCGGAGGGGCTCATTCCGCTTTTCGGATATGGGGGTTCTGCAGCGTTTATTGTGGTGTTGTTTACCTCTAAGCCTAATGCTTTATGTGGAATATAGAGTTTTCCCCTGAATATCCTCACTTTTCAGCAGGTTATTCAGGGGAAAATTCTATTTTTGGAATATATTGCTTGGGGTAGCTACCTCTAGCGGATTACTTAGAGCCGCACCCACCAGCACCGCAGCCGCAACCGCCAGCGGGAGCTTCCTCCACGACCGGTTCGGGCTCGTCGTGGCCGCCGCAGCAGCCACCCTTTTCTTCCTTCGGTTCGTCATGGCCGCCGCAGCAGCCACCCTTTTCTTCCTTCGGTTCGTCATGGCCGCCGCAGCAACCGCCACCACCGTGGGAGTGGCTGTGAGCCTCAGCCGGAGCTTCAGCGGAGGAACCGCATCCGCCCGAGCCGCAACCGCAGCCGCCGGAGGAAGGCTCCTCGTGACCGCCGCAACCACCCGAGCCGCATCCGCAACCGCCGCCCACGGAGCCGCAGGCGGAGCCGCGCGCCTCGCGGTGACCCATCAGGTCAACACCGAGGTCAGAGAGGTAACGCAGGTAGCCTGCAAGGGCATCGCGTCCACCGGTGCCGGAGATGACAATGCCGCCGTGGCGCAGAGACTTCAGAATCTCGTTGACCATGGGCCACTGCTCAATATCGTCGGTAATGGTAATGGCGCTGACCACGTGCATGGCCAGGGAAGTCAGCGAGCGCAGGGACTGGTCGTAACCCTCGGGCAGGTGAATCACCTTGGCGGGGGCGGCCAGGCGCAGAATCGACAGCACACGCATGAGCATCATGGGCACAGCGTTCTTCGGCAGCAGTACGGTCACGCCAATAGCGGGGGAAGCGGCAATGCGCTCAATGGTCTCGGCCAGCTCCTCAGAATCAATGTCGCGGGAGATGTCGAGAACGTCGTAGGAGTCCACGGCAATGGAGCGGGTGCCTAGAGCGTCGGCAAGTTCCTCGTTCTCGGTGTGGACAGCAATCATGTTGCGGAATTCGTTGCGGCGCAGAATGGAGGCCGCTTCAATCAGGGCGAAGTCCTGACCCTCCCCGTCCACCAGGAGGGTGTGGATCTCATCGCGGGTCAGGGGCTGTTCGGAGCCCGCCCGCTCGATTAGTTCAGAAAATGCATTGCTCATACCGGCTATTAAACACCCGCGCGCCAGGGGTGCGCTCGCGAGGTTCGCCTGCATTGGCGGTTTTTAGGGGCTCCGGGAGCATTTTTATGCCCAGAGCGTGGCATATCTCGTGCCACTCAACTTCTTAGGAGCGCCTAATAGCGAAGTCGCTTTTAAAACGCGAAACGTTTATTTCTGAGCCGTGAGAATCACCAATTATTACACCGCTTCTCTCGCGTAATTTACGTGTTTTCTGTTTTCCAGCCGGTGCATGATGTCAATGACGGAGCGCCAAACACCCTAAAATAGAGACGTGGTACTTTCCCGTGAAAAGATTCTAGATACCGCCTACGAGGTCTTGGCGACCTACGGTCTGGCGGACCTTTCGATGCGCCGCCTCGCTCAGGAGCTTCACGTGGCTCCCGGTGCCCTGTACTACCACGTGAAGAATAAGCAGCAGCTACTCATTCTGCTGGCGGACTATATCCTGGCCCGTGCCCCGAAGTCGATGTGCGAGGAGGCGGAGCCGACGGTAGAGGCCGTGCGTGCCTCCATGATTCAGCGAGGCGACATGCTCTTCTCGCTGCTGTACCCCATCCGTGAGTGCCCCGAGGTGGTGCGCCTGAGCCTGGCTCTGCACCCGCGGGAGCTGAAGCCGGTTGTGGCGATGGCTCACGAATTTCAGTCGCTGGGCATGGGCCATGCTGAGGCATTGCGCCGCGCCCGCCTGCTGACCCACACCGCGCTCAGCCTGGTGGAGGAATACCAGACGCTGCCGCTCATTTCTCCGCAGGAGGCGGTGGCAAGCGGCGATGTTCCGCTCATCGAAATTGCTTTTAACCGTTACCGCCGGGATCTGCAGTCGGCCATCGACACGATGATGGTTGTTCAGCCCCCGTACACTCAGGAGGACTAACCTCCGTACTCGCCCCACTCAGCCTTCTATTCGCAGGCCCCGCACCGCTACGGCGCGGGGCTTTTGCGTCACCTAGCGTCCGAGCGTTCATCGCCAAAACCGCCCGTGACTCGAGCCGGAACGTCCCTCTGCCGTAGTCTAGAGGGGATACCTCTGCGCCGAGTTGCGTGTTCCGGACGTATTCGTCGCGGGGAGGTACGCACAGATTCCGTATGCCCCGCGGGGCGTAAGCGAGGTGTCCCCATGTCCATGACCGCTACTGCCCAGTGGGCGGCCTTCCCCAGCCACACCGCGGAGATTGCCCGCGTCCGCGAGGAGTTCATTACCGCCTACGGCTACGAGCCGGACGGCGTGTGGTCTGCACCGGGCCGTCTGAACCTGCTGGGCGAGTACATTGACTTTCTGGGGGGCTCGTGCCTGCCTATGCCTCTGCCCTACCGCACGTATATTGCGGGTGCTCTGCGCCGCGATGGCGTGCTACGTGCTTCCTCGCTGCAGATGCCGGGGGACGAGCGCACGGTTGTGGTGCGCGATATCCAGCCGGGCCATTTGAAGGGTTGGTTCACGTACGTGGCGGGCGTGGCCTGGGCGATGAATCAGGAGGGCGGGCGCGACATCATGCTCCCCGACGCGTTCGGCGCGGATCTTCTCATCAACTCTCGCGTTCCGGTGGGCGGTGGCCTGTCTTCCTCGGCTGCGCTGGAGTGCTCGACGGCGCTCGCACTGCTTGAGCTTTCGTGCCCCCTGCGCCCGGACTGCTCGGAAACGGATGCAGCCCCGGCCGATAATGACACGCTGCGGGCCCGCCTGGCTCAGGTGTGCATCACGGCCGAGAATAAGGTGGCGGGTGCGCAGACGGGCGGCCTGGATCAGACGGCGTCGCTGCGTTCTTTCCCGGAGCAGGCGCTTGTGGTGGATTTCCGAGACTTTTCGATTGAGCCGGTGCGAGTGGACATCGCCCAGCACGGTCTGAGCTTTTTGGTGATTGATACGAATACCCCGCACGAGCTGACGGACGGCGGATTTGCGGCTCGCCGCGCGGCCTCCGAGGCATGTGCGGAGGCCCTGGGCCTGCGTTTCCTGCGCGATGCTCTGCCGGAGGACCTCTCCTGTAAGGGTATGGATGCGCGTACCGCGAAGGCGTGGCGCGCCGACCTGGTGGACTCTTCGGTAAACCGCGCGCTGGATGCCCTGGAGGACTCGGGGCGTCCCTGTTCGTTCCCGCGCGGCTGGGTGCGTCACGCTTTCCACGATATGACGCTGGTGGGTCGCGCGAGCTACCTGCTGCAGCACGCAGACGAGCTGGGGTTGGCGGCTTTTAAGGAGGCCGGCCGCATCTTTACGGAGTCGTTTGTGTCGATGCGCGATGAGCTGTGCGTTTCCCGCCCGGAGATTGACGAGGCGGTGCGCGTGTGCCTGGAGCACGGGGCGCTGGGCGCGCGTATTGTGGGTGGCGGCTTCGGGGGTGCTGTCATGGCACTTATCCCGACCGAACGCCTGGAGGAGGCGGCCCAGGCGGTGGCGACGAGCTACGCCGTGCACGGCTACGCGGCCCCGCGTTTTTTGCCGATGACGGCGGGCTTTGCGGCTTCGCACGACTGGTCGGCGGCGACTGATATGACCGATATTCCCGTGAACTAGATGCTCGCAGAGTACCCTCGCCACGGTTTCCCGCGCCTCGATTTGAGGGGGGAGCTTGCGATGCGCGCGGGGCGGTGAACCCCGCTCTTTCGGGCGTTAGCCCGTCGCGTGCGGCACACACAACGGTTTTGAACACCACTCTTATCTGAAAGTTTCCTGCGAGTTTTATCTCACCGCCCCGCTCCCCCACCCCGCAGTAACCCCTGGATAAGCCACGATTGTTTGAGAGGCAATCAAAAAATGGCTTCCCTCGCTAAAACCTACCTCTTGACGCTTTCCTGCATGGGTAAACTTATCGAGAAGGCCAGTCTGTAAGCCATAAAGTTTCACCGCGGCGAGCGCCGGGCGATTTAGGCAACAGGTTCTTTCGCACATCATATTCCGGTTCTCCGTTGGATCCGGAATATACCTCATATGAGAGCGCGCGATTGCGCAGAGAGGAGACCCGCATGGGCCTCGACAACATCAAGAACACCGTTGAGCAGAACCTCGACAAGGTCAAGGAGGCAGTTGAGCACGGTCTGGACAAGGCTAAGGAAGCCATCAACGACAAGGCCGGCAAGGACGTTGTCAGCAACGAGCACGTTGCCAAGGTTGAGGACGTCATCAACGATAAGATTGACGAAGTTTCTCAGAAGCTCGGCGACAAGTAAGCCTCTTTTCCGCACTTCGCGGTTATTTCGGGATGCGGCTTGAAACATCCCACGGTTCTCCAGGGTTTTGAGCTCCGCATCAGCGTGACTCAAAGGCCCTGGAGAATCCTTCTGTTCGGATGCGGTTGAACACCCCGCGTCCGGTGGGCAGCCTTCAGACGGGCCGTCCCCTCTAGGTTTTCACTCAACCACCAAAGGTGGGGTTCCCACCTCGTTTCGGGTGCTTCCCATCGATGCTGCACCCGAAGCATCACTCAGCAGCGGCATGCTCATTGCCGTGTATCGCTCTCCTTCTCATCTCTCACTCTCGCAAGCGCCCGCGATATCTCGCGCCTGTGCACGCCCCGCGTTCCTGCCCCTGCGGCTTGGAGCACGGGGCGTGCGCCGTTAACGCCCCGTCTTCCCATTCGCTGGCAGAAGTTCCCCTTTAGAAAATCCGCAAGCTCAATTCCGCTCACCGGGATATGCTTTAAACGGTAAGTATTAGCGCGCCCGGGCCGGGCTCTCCCGCGTGATTCACATAATCCGTCCGGCGCATCCAACACACGGAGGAACTATGCTCGAACGTCAGCAGTCCAGCCAGGAGCAGGCCCGCGAGGTTATGAAGAACGGCGGTGTCGTCATTTACTGGCGCCCCGGCTGCCCCTACTGCGAGGCTCTGGACGCCAAGCTGGGCGACCTCGGCAACTACGCCACCTGGGTCAACATCTGGGAGGATCCGCAGGCTGAGGAACACGTCAAGGCGCTCAACGAGGGCAACGCCGTCGTTCCTACGGTCGACACCGGCGACACCCACTTCGTGGTGGCCGACCTGGTGAGCCGCAACAAGGTAAAGAAGCTGATCGAGAACACCCTCGACTCCGGTAGCGAGGCCTAAAATGGGTCGCCCTCCGCTGAATCGTGATACAACCGTCTGCATTTCGCTGTCGGGCCGCCCGTCGAATCACGGCATCAAGTTCCACAACTACCTGTACGAGAAGCACGGGCTGGATTACCTGTACAAGGCGATGACCACCACCGATATTGAGGGCGCTATCGCCGGTGTGCGTGCGCTGGGTATTCGCGGCTGTTCGGTGTCTATGCCTTTCAAGCAGGCTGTTATCCCGCTGATGGACGATATGGATCACTCGGCTGCGGTGATTGGTGCGGTGAACACGATTGTAAACACCGACGGCTTCCTGAAGGCGTACAACACTGATGTGATCGCGGTGGCCTCTCTGCTGCGCTCGCACAATGTGGATTCGTCGCTGCCGTTCCTGCTACGTGGGTCGGGCGGTATGGCCGCTGCGGTGGCTGGCGCCTTCTTCGATGCCGGTTTTGCGCAGGGCATGATTATCGCGCGTAACGAGGAGACCGGCCGGGCGCTGGCTGAGCGTTACGAGTACGCGTGGGCGCCGGAGGTAGGCAACCTGCGCGCACCGATTCTGGTGAACGTGACCCCGATTGGCATGGCGGGCGGTGAGGAGAGCGAGGAGCTGTCCTACCCCGAAGAGGCTATCGCCGAGGCTCAGGTGGTCTTTGACGTGGTGGCGATGCCCGTTGAGACCCCGTTGATTCGCGCGGCTCGTGCGGCCGGCAAGGAAGTTATTCACGGTGGTGAGGTGATTGCTCTGCAGGCTGCTGAGCAGTTCCGCCTGTACACCGGCGTGGAGCTCACTCCCGAGGAGGTTGAGGAGGCAGAGGCTCAGGCGAACTAGGTTCGCACCCGCTGCTTCTTCGCCCCGTAAGGGGCGCGATACGCAAAAGTGCCCGGAAGGATAAACCTTCCGGGCACTTTTTGTTCTATCCGACGCTTTGCGCCGAAATTTTTTGTAATTACACACAGCCTGGTACTTAAGGTTTTCCACATCTGTGGAGAAATCTGGGGAAAACTCTTACACTGGTGTAATTCATGCCGTGTGATTCACCCGTTTTGGGCTGTATCCACAGGTTTTAAACATGTACTCACACTCTTGGAATTACACGAATGTAGTTATGCACAGTGTGGAAAACTCCTGTGGATAACCCTCGTCTGCGGCGGTTTTCCGCGGATTTTCAGGCTCAAAAGCGGCCCTTGAACCACCGCTGCAGGCCCTGTTGCGGCGGTTCCGAAGGATCCGGCTTCTTCACGAACGGGATAATCAGTAGGGTCGCGAGCGCGCCACCGACAAAGCCGCCAAAGTGTCCCGCGTAAGAAATATTCGGGTGGAAGAGGCTCTGCACAACGTCAATACCCATGAGCAGAATAAAGAGGCGTGCAGTATCCTTCTGCTTCCGAAGAAGCAGAAGGACGAAGAACGCGCCGTAGAGGCCGTACACACCGCCTGATGCGCCCACGACACCACGGTAGTAGGTGAAGAGGTACACACTGCAGCCGGCACCCACGGTAGCCGCCATATATACAAAGAGGAACTTCCACCGCCCCATCATGCGTTCGAGAGATACACCGAAGATGAAGAGGTAAATCATGTTCCACACCATGTGCATCGGGTCAGTTTGCGAGTGCACAAACCCGTGCGTGATCAAGCGGTAGTACTCGCCGTGGTGAACACGGGGACCAGACATCATGCCGAGGTTGTACATCCAACGGAATGGGATGATTAGCTGCAGACCGTACACCACGACGTTAATCAGAATGAGCGTGTACGTAATATGCCAGTGACGGGCGATGAAGGAACGCTTCGGGCTCGAGGCGCCTCCATTGAGGTCACGGTAGCAATCGGGGCAGACTACACCCGCATCCAGAGCCGTCTGACATTCACCGCAGATGGTGCGGTTGCATCGTCCGCACCGGGTATAGCTGACGCGGTCGGGGTGGTTGACGCAGACCGTGGGGCTCTGCCCGTAATTCATGTAGTTGGGAAAGTTCTCCACTGACCCTCCAATGATTTTGTGCCGGATTTTCCGAAGATTTTTCACGTATTTTCAGGCTTAGTACCTGCCGTTTTGCCGCTGCTGCGGACTCTGTTGCGGCGGATTCGAGGACTCGGGCTTATCCACAAGCGGGACAAACAGCAGGGTCAACAGCACACCACCGATAAAACCACCCGCGTGGCATGCGTGGGAGATATTCGACGGGGTCAGAATGCTATAGATGATGTTCGGGGCAGTAATCATGACGAACACTCGTGCGGTGTCCTTCTGCTTCATGATGATTAGCAGGGTCAAGAACGAGCCCATGAGACCGAATAGACCACCGGAGGCACCCACCACACTCGTTCCAGGAGCCAGCACGTACACGCCGAGGGCACCAAAGATGATAGAGCCCAGGTACACCACAAGGAACTTCCAGCGCCCTATCATGCGTTCGAGGGACACACCGTAGATGAAGAGGTTAATCATGTTCCACACCAGGTGCATCGGGTCGTTCTGCATGTGCAGAAAACCGTAGCTGATGATGCGGTAGTACTCGCCGTGCTGGACATAGGGCCACCAGATGTTGCCATGCCTAACCACCCATTCGTTGGGAATGATCTGTTGCAGACCGTACACCACGACGTTAATCAGAATGAGCGTGTACGTAATATGCCAGTGGCGCGCCAGGAACGAGCCTTTTGCCTTCGAACCCTGTGCTTTCGAGCTACCGCCCGTGAGTTCGCGGTAGCAGTCGGGGCAGACCGTACCGGCTCCCTGGTTCATCTGACATTCACCGCAGATGGCCCGGTTGCATCGTCCGCACCGGGCGTAGCTGACGCGGTCGGGGTGGTTGACGCAGACGGTAGGGCTCTGCCCGTAGCCGGAGTAGTTGGGATAATTCTCCACTGAATCTCCAAAGATTTTGTGCCGGATGGTTCGGAACGGTGTACAGGCCATATAAGTTCAGGGGCCCGCCGGAAAAATCCTGGCGGGCCCCTGAACTATATGTGTTTTATCAACACACCAGAACGCTCCACGAGCCTTCTGAAGGGGTTTTAGAGCTTCTCGACGTCAATCGAGGAGATGACGACGTCCTTGACCGGGCGGTCCTGGAAGCCGGTCTCAACGCCCTCAATAGCGTCGACAACCTTCTTGGATGCCTCGTCAGCGACCTCACCGAAGATGGTGTGGCGGCCGTTCAGCCAGGGGGTCTCAACGGTGGTGATGAAGAACTGAGAACCGTTGGTGCCGGGGCCTGCATTAGCCATTGCCAGCAGGTAGGGCTTGGAGAAGGAGAGCTCGGGGTGAATCTCGTCCTTGAACTGGTAGCCGGGGCCACCAACGCCCATGCCCAGGGGGTCGCCACCCTGAATCATGAAGTCCTTGATGATGCGGTGGAACACGACGTCCTTGTACAGGGGGGTGTTCATGATTTCACCGGTGCGGGGGTGCTTCCACTGGCGGGAACCGTCGGCCAGGCCGATGAAGTTCTCGACAGTCAGGGGTGCGTGGTTACCGAACAGGTTCACGACGATGTCACCGTAGTTGGTGTGGATAGTTGCCTTAGCAGTTGCATTAGTCATGGCTCTATTGTGGCACGGGCTGGCGCTCATTCGCCATACAACGTGTTTTTTCGCCCCGGGCGCACTGTCGGGCGGGCTTTTTAGGCCGGAATTGAATATCCTGAGAGGTGAACACTACGCGCGTCTCGGCGATTCTTACCGCCGCGACGCCCAACCGATGGAGGTCACCCCATGTTCTGCTGCAAGAAGCGTAAGGCCCGCAAGGCTGCTAAGGCCCAGGCTGTCGTCTCGTCCCTGGCTGCCGCTGAGTCCTCGCTTGAGGGCAAGGCCGCTGAGCTTTTCGCCGAGAAGCTGACCGGCAAGAAGAACGCCCTGAAGAAGGCCCGCAAGGCCACCGCAAAGACCGCTCGTGCCGCGGAGAAGGAGCTGGCACGCATCGAGCGCAACGGCGGTAAGCGCCCCCGCAAGGGTCTGGCTTTCCTGGGCCTGGTTGTGGCGCTGGGTGTCGCAGGCGCGGCCGCATACAACGCTGCTCGCCCCGTTGAGGATCCTTGGAAGAACGCCTAAACGTTCTTCCCGCCTCTAGCGCGTATCTAGCTTGAACGGCCGCTCTCCGGATGATTCTCCGGAGAGCGGCCGTTTTGCGTGCGTGGGATAAGCGTGGAGGCGCGGTCACGTGTGAAGCCGCCACCTTGCTTCCCCGTAGCGATATCCCGGATACGCGAAGAACCCCATGTCTTTCGACATGGGGTTCTCGGTTCAAAAATAAACCGGCAACGACCTACTCTCCCACACCCGCAAAAGTGCAGTACCATCGGCGCGAAGAGTCTTAGCTTCTGGGTTCGGAATGGAGCCAGGCGTTTCCCTCTTGCTATAATCACCGGAAAGTGGAGGCGAGGGGACTCGAACCCCTAACCCTCTGCTTGCAAAGCAGATGCGCTACCAATTGCGCCACGCCCCCGTGGTGCCCTACCAGTCTATACCAGCGGTTCGGACATCACCAAATCCTCACGGACATTTTTTTCGTAAGACCCATCACAGCATCGCTAAGCCTCCCCAAAGGGAAGCCGACGCGCTACGCTCCCGTGATGACCTCGCCGGGCACATTCGCCTCACGCTTGGACACCGCGTTCAGCGGCCCAGACTCTTCCTGCAGGTAGCGGCGAATGGCTTCCTTCAGCTTCTCTTTTGCCTGCTCGTCCTTCGATGAGGGGCTCTTAAACCCCAGCTTAAGGGCGTCGTCCCGTCCGGCGGCTGGGTATTCCTGGCGGGCGTTCCACGTTAGCGCGAAAGTTGCGAGGGTGCTCAACTCAGCGGGCGTGACCGCCCTATCCAGAGCATCGGCCGCCACCGCCACGCGGCCCGGTTCCGCAACGCTCACAGCAATCTTCGTCTCGCCACCCGAGGGCACCTTCACCGCCTTAGAGATGGCAATCTGCGCGTAGAGCTGTATCTGCTTCACGCGCTCCTCTGAGGTGCCCAGATTGCCCAGGGCGCGGAAGCGACGAACCACGTCGGCATACTCGCCCTCCTCGATGACCGCGGTTAGGCGTAGCTCGTCCGCCATGGCGATCCCCTGGGTATAGTCCGCGTTGGTTCCCAGCGCGGCTGATGCATTGAGGAGCTTGAGCCACTGCTCCCGGTCAAGGGTTGCCGAATCGTTCACACGCAGCGGGGCGACCGGAGTATTGGTGCGCTGGCTACCCCCATGCGGGTCGTTAAACGGGTCTACACCGCCGTAGGTGACGCTCAGACGCTGTATTGAGCCGTAAACCGATAGTTGGGCCAGCGCCTCCGCAGCGGCCGGCAAATCCGCTTGTGCGGCTTCCGTGAGCGCTAGGGAACCCACCAGTCGCAGATTCTGCTCTTCGTTCCCCTTACCCACGTTAATACGCTCCAGCGATTCAATGCGCAGGTAACGGGTATCGATATTTTCGCGCACACGACGCTCGCGGCGAGCCAGCAACTTTTCTACGGAAACCGTGACGGCGGCATCCTCACCCAGAAGGCCGGTAGCGGCGATGCGCGGTGCCGTAGCGATAAGACCACCCGCCAGGATGACGCCACCGGTCAGCAGCAGGGAACGTCGGGGAACCACCAGGTCGCGCCCACGCCGCTTTGCGGCGTCTCCTATGGCCGCGAAGCGGCCTCGCGCACCGGTAGATTTGTCCGATTGACGAGATTCGGGAATCTGCGAAGAAGACATCGAGCCTCCGGGGATGAGCGACGGTCGAGGACCGCACAGAGTGAGAGATAGCGGAGTAAGAATACACCGATGGGGCGTCAAGGTGGCGGAGCCTAGAGCGAGAGCCTGGACATAGAAGAGGCCTACCGGACGAATTATTCGTCCGGTAGGCCTCTTGGTTGTCTATTCAGCCAACCCTCGAATTTTTAGTCATCCGACTCAGCGATCTGCGGTGATGCAACGTTTGCCGACTCGGCGGCCAGCTCCGCAATACGAATCTCACCGGTCGTCGGGTCCTCGTACGGCACATACTCCGTACGACCGGCGGGCTCGGCATCCTCGTTCACATGGTTTTCTGCAATCAGGAAGCCGTGTGCACCCAGAATTTTAGCTACTCGGTCGATGTCCTGCGGGGTCGGGGTATGGTCGACCACGCGACGAATGTACTCGTTGATTCGCTGGTCACTCACGTATGCCTCACCGCGAGCAGCGCGGGACTGCATAAGCTGGCGGACCACTTCCTGCAGCTGTTCATCCGTCAGACGCATCTTCAGGATGGCCATCACGGCTGCACGGTCCTGAACGGGGACGTCCTTGGGATACCCAACGCTCAGCCAGTCGATTACTCGAGAGATGATGCCCTTATCAGGCATTGAGCCCCTCCTTCGATACTGTCATCATCATATTCACTGTGTGTTTCACGGTTCTAGTGACCTCCACCGGTGACGCCGAAAATATTCCAGCCGAACGTGTGGTGAATAAAGTCCTTAGCAACCCAGAGAATGGCGACGATTACGATTGCTACGATGATAGCAAAAACAATCCCGGCGGCAATCTTAGCCACCGTGCTCGGCGGCTCAATCTCCACCAGCTGGCCATCCGCCGTGTACTCGGTACGGCCCGCCATGAGGCGGAGGCCGAGCGCATACAGCGCCGGAAGACCCGCACCGAAGAAGAGACCGGCCATGAGCACCGGAATAATCTTGTTTACGATATCCAACAGATATGCCATGGCTTACGAACCTGCCTTCTCAGTAGCAAGAGTCTGGTCTGCGGATGCCTCAGCGCTGGTGACTGCAGCGCCTTCCTTTTCATCCCAGTCGCCAGTCACGTTCGAAGCGTCAATGTTGTCCTTCTGGGAGTGACGCCACATCAGGAAGCAGAAGATAACCAGCAGAGCGAACACGGTCATTTCGCCAATGAACTGGGTGCCGGTCAGAGCATTCAAGCCGTGACCAATCAGCCAGGTCAGAGCACCCACAATCGCGGCAGCCGGCAGGGTAATCAGCCAGGCGACCACCATACGACCCGCTACGGACCAGCGCACCTCGGCACCCTTACGGCCCAGGCCACTACCCAGAATCGAGCCGGACGCCACGTGAGTGGTCGACAGAGCCATACCGAAGTGGGAAGAGGTCAGAATAATCGCGGCGGAGGCACCGTCGGCAGCCACACCCTGCGGGGTATCCACCTCAACGATGCCCTTACCGAGAGTGCGAATGATGCGCCAGCCGCCCAGGTAGGTTCCCAGGGCGATAGCGAGCGCGCAGGCGGCCTTGACCCACAGGGGGATGGCGTCGTCGCTATTAAGAGAACCTGAAGCCACCAGAGCCAAGAAAATCACGCCCATGGTCTTCTGCGCATCGTTCGTACCGTGCGCCAGAGACATCAGGGATGCGGTAGCCACCTGGCCCTTGCGGAAGCCGCTGTGCTTGCGCTCATCGGCCACCGGGGCAGCAATGCGGTACACCAGCCAGGTGCCGGTTGCCGACACGATTGCGGCAATGACGGGGGAGAGGACCGCGGGAACAATAATCTTGGAAAGCACGCCCATCCACTGCACGCCGTCGAAGCCGATGGCTACCAGCGCAGAACCAATCAGGCCACCAAACAGTGCGTGCGACGAAGAGGAGGGCAGGCCCAGCAGCCAGGTCAGCACATTCCAGAGGATGCCGCCCACCAGGCCGGTAAAGACGATGAGCATCAGTGCGGGGCCGTCCGAGGTTACGTCGATACGGTCCAGGTTCACGATGCCGCTACCGACCGAGCGTGCCACCTCAACAGAGAGGAAGGCACCCACCAGGTTCAGGGATGCGGAGAGAGCCACGGCTGTCTTCGGCTTCAACGCACCGGTAGCGATGGACGTAGCCATCGCGTTGCCGGTGTCGTGAAAGCCGTTCGTAAAGTCGAAGGCGAGCGCGGTCAGCACCACGATCACGAGAATAATGAGTTCTGTAGTCACAAGAGAATTATCTGTCGCTTCCCCAAAAATCGAAAGTATTCGGTTTTAACACGAAATAACACGCAAACCCACACGATTAGGTGCGTGTTTCGTGGGGTTGTTCGTCCATCATCCCGAGAAACCCGCTACCACTAGGCAAAAAGGGTACACCCGCCAGAATCATTAAGTTGTTTTATGTGGATTCTTCACTAAACCGGGGCAGTAGGCGACATACTACACACTGAACGCTGAGGTGAGTTCATCTAGTGTTCACCTTCAGGAAGTTCCCAGATTTCTATTTGTGATGCGCATCTATTACCCACCTCGCATTGAGTACCCCGTTATGCATTTACCGCAAATTCCCCAGCAGCCCACCGCAAAAGCCCTAAACCGAGTGCCCCGAGGAGGGGTACAGCATATATAACAAAAACCCCGCATCTCTCGATACGGGGTCTTTCTCAAAAATAAACCGGCAACGACCTACTCTCCCACACCCACAAAAGTGCAGTACCATCGGCGCGAAGAGTCTTAGCTTCTGGGTTCGGAATGGAGCCAGGCGTTTCCCTCTTGCTATAATCACCGGAAAGTGGAGGCGAGGGGACTCGAACCCCTAACCCTCTGCTTGCAAAGCAGATGCGCTACCAATTGCGCCACGCCCCCGCTTCAGCGGAAACCACTGTTTAGTTATTTCCAGGCCTTGACAACCTCGTTGTTCTGACGCTTTACTAGCGCCATCACAACAACACTCGAAAGAGCGATAATCAGAAAAACTTTCTTCATCTCTGCCTTTCACAGTGCGGAGTGGGCGTACCAAGAATCGAACTTGGGACCTCTTCGTTATCAGCGAAGCGCTCTAACCGTCTGAGCTATACGCCCTCCCTCTGCGGAATTTCTTCCGTAGAACGAGATATAACTATACAGGCGTTTAGAGGGAACACCAAATCAAAATGATATGTTATGCATCACATATGCGTGAAGGGGTTCAGCATCAAGATAGGACACACCATCAAAGCCCCCGCAGAACCCAGAAAAGATAGCGCGAAAAAGGGCGGCACCGCCTCCGCACGGAGACGATACCGCCCAATTCAAACTCATAGTCGAGCGCTCTTAAGACTCGTCGCTCAGAGTCAGGGTCACGCCACCCACCAGCTTTGCAGCCAGGTTGTACAGGATAGCAGCAATCATACCCAGCAGGGTGAAGACCACGGTGTTCACCACAGCAAAAATCGTGGTTACCAGAGCCACCTGCCCCAGCGAAATCATCTGCGAGATATCCACGGTGGTCGAACCGGTACCCAGCGAGCTAATCAGCTGGTTTACACCGGTAAAGGCACCCGAAGCCTGCAGGAACAGCCACAGAATCACCGAGGCCACGACGGTCACGATACCCAGAGCAATCGACAGCAGGAAGATCAGCTTTGCTACCGACCAGGTATCGACCTTCTGCACCACCAGGCGCGCGCGACGAATCTTCGAACGAGGCGCGGGGCGCACCAGCTGGCGACGCGAACCCGTCGGACGCTTAGCATTCACCGGGCGCTTGCCGGCAGGACGCTTAGCGGCTCCGGGACGGGCCTGACCTGAACGTGCCTGAGCCGGGCGGCGGGCACCGGACTTAGGGGCCCCCTTCTTAGACGCACCAGCTGCTGCCGAACGCTGCGCTGACGCGGAAGAGGAGCTCGCGGGAGTGCTGCTCATTAGTTACCTCCAGTAGCGGTGAGGTCGGCAGCCGCCGCTTCACCCTCGTTATCCGTGCCGGGAGCCGCAGAAGTATCGTCTGCCGCCTCGGCATTCTCAGTGTTTTCATCATCGCTGTCGTCCAGCTGACGATCCTGGTTACGGGCTACACCGATAATCGAATCGCCCTCACCGGGCTTTGCGAAGATAACACCCATGGTATCGCGTCCCTTCGCGGGAACCTCATTCACATTCGAACGAACAACCTTGCCGCTGGACATCACGACCAGGACCTCGTCCTCTTCGTCCACGATGAGGCCACCCACCAGGGCGCCACGATCCTCCACAAGCTTAGCAACCTTAATGCCAAAACCGTTACGACCCTGAACGCGATATTCATCCACGCTCGTGCGCTTCGCGTAGCCACCCTCGGTCACCACGAAGACGTAGGAGCCCTCGGTGACCACGTTGGCAGAAATCAGCTCGTCACCATCGCGGAACTTCATACCGGTCACACCGGAAGTCGAGCGACCCATGGGGCGCAACGAAGCGTCATCCGCGTGGAAGCGCAGGGACATACCGTTACGAGAAACCAGCAGGATGTCATCGGCAGCCGAAACGGTGAAGGCCGAAACAACCTCGTCACCCTCGCGCAGGTTGATGGCGATCAGGCCCGCGGTACGGTTCGTGTCGTAATCGCTCAGGCGGCTCTTCTTCACCATGCCGCCACGGGTTGCCAGCACCAGGTACTCAGCGTCCTCGTAGCTCTTGAGCTCCATCACCTGGGCGATATGCTCGCCACCCTGGAACTCCAGCAGGTTCGCAATGTGCTGACCCTTCGCGTCGCGGCCGGCTTCCTGCAACTCGTAGCCCTTCGCGCGGTACACGCGGCCCAGGTTCGTGAAGAACAGAATCCAGCTGTGCGTAGTGGTCACGAAGAAGTGCTCCACCACGTCATCACCGCGCAGCGAGGCACCCTTAATGCCCTTACCGCCACGGTGCTGGCTACGGTACTGATCACTGCGGGTGCGCTTGATGTAGCCGCCGCGAGTAATCGTCACCACGACCTCCTCCTCGGGGATGAGGTCTTCCATGGACATGTCGCCGTTGTAGCCGTACATGATCTGGGTGCGACGGTCATCGCCGTAGCGGTTCACAATCTCACCCAGCTCCTCAGAGATAATCTCGCGCTGGCGAGTCTCCGAAGCAATAATCGCGTTGTACTCAGCGATCATGCGCATCAGCTCATCGTGACGATCCTGAATCTTCTGGCGCTCCAGAGCGGCCAGACGACGCAGCTGCATGTTCAGGATGGCCTGAGCCTGAGCCTCGTCAATCTGCAGGAACTCCATCAGAGCGGTGCGCGCCTCGTCCGCGGTGGGGGAGCGGCGAATCAGGGCGATAACCTCGTCCAGAGCATCCAGGGCCTTGAGCAGGCCGCGCAGGATGTGCGCCTCTTCCTCCGCCTGGCGCAGACGGTAGCGGGTACGGCGGACGATAACATCCAGCTGGTGGTTGACCCAGTGGCGCACGAAAGCGTCCAGGGACAGGGTGCGGGGCACGCCGTCCACGATGGCCAGCATGTTCGCGGAGAAGTTCTCCTGCAGCTGGGTGTGCTTGTACAGGTTGTTCAGCACAACCTTCGGGGAAGCATCACGCTTGAGCACAATCACCAGGCGCTGACCGGTACGACCCGAAGTCTCGTCGCGCAGGTCGGCGATACCGGTGACCTTGCCGTCCTTGATGAGCTCGGCAATCTTGATGGCCAGGTTATCCGGGTTTGCCTGGTAGGGCAGCTCGGTGACGACCAGGCAGGTGCGTCCGTGGATTTCCTCGACGTTGACCACGGCACGCATGGTAATCGAACCACGGCCGGTGCGGTACGCATCCTCAATACCCTTGGTGCCCAGAATCTGCGCACCGGTCGGGAAATCCGGGCCCTTGATGCGAGCCATCAGAGCGTTCAGCAGCTCTTCGTTGGTGGCGTGCGGGTTCTTCAGGAACCACTCCACGCCCTCGGCCACCTCGCGTAGGTTGTGCGGGGGAATGTTGGTCGCCATACCCACGGCGATACCCGAGGAGCCGTTAACCAGCAGGTTCGGGATGCGAGAGGGCAGAACGGTCGGCTCGAGAGACTTGCCGTCGTAGTTCGGCTGGAAATCAACGGTGTCCTCGTTGATGTCGCGCACCATCTCCAGGGCGATGGGGGCCATCTTCGTCTCGGTGTATCGGGGAGCCGCTGCGCCATCGTTACCGGGGGAGCCGAAGTTGCCCTGTCCCAGTGCCAGCGGGTAGCGCATAATCCAGCTCTGAATCAGACGCACGAGGGTGTCGTAGATGGCGCTATCGCCGTGGGGGTGGAACTGACCCATGACGTCGCCGACCACGCGGGCGCACTTGTTGAAGGCGCGGTCCGGGCGGTAGCCGCCGTCGTACATTGCGTAGATGACGCGACGGTGCACGGGCTTGAGGCCGTCACGGACATCCGGCAGGGCACGACCGATGATGACGGCCATCGCGTAGTCCAGGTAGGAACGCTGCATTTCGGTCTGCAGGTCCACCTGTTCGATGTGGCCGTGGTGATCCACGGTCTCGGCGTCACCGGTGTTGACAACGTCAACCTCGGTCACTTCGTTCTGCTGTTCTTCGCTCATTATTTCCCTCAATAAATCACTCGGTTACATAACCCATTCCGCATATTCCCCAAAAGAAATATGCCGTGCGGGTTAGATATCGAGGAATCGGATGTCCTTTGCGTTCTGCTGGATAAACTCGCGGCGGGCCTCAACGTCCTCACCCATCAGCACCGAGAAGATCTGGTCTGCGGCAGCCGCATCCTCCATCTTCACCTGCAGCAGGGTACGGCGCGCCGGATCCATGGTGGTGTCCCACAGCTCGGTGTAGTCCATCTCGCCCAGACCCTTGTAAC
>ERZ773265.770-NODE-770-length-18485-cov-10.739121_pt1 | contig 18485 bp, 11 predicted proteins | sample MGYA00580512_ERZ773265 | MGnify/ENA primary metagenome ERZ773265 (study PRJEB29015, sample SAMEA2738169) | human oral metagenome | biome: human oral; feature: human-associated habitat; material: saliva | place: China | collected 2183 ... | reverse complement strand
CGCAACCATCACGCAAATCCTCCCACCCGCATTCCCAGAACCGCACGGATGTGCAGAGGGGGTGGAATTTCTGATTTCGGTCGTGAATGTCTCCTCGCTGATCAGCGAGTACAAGCTTGGTGTTTGACGCGTGTACGCAGATGTGCATGGCTACCCATACTCTCTGCTTGACAGTGAGGTGCTGTCGATGAAGACCGTGATCGATGTGAAGGGAAATATCGTGTCTTGGATTGTTGAACTTGTGATTGGTGTTGTCTCCGGTGTTCTCTCCGGGATCATTCTGGCGAGACTGGTACCGGATGGCTCGATGGCTTTGGAACCTGCCGAGTCATCTGGAGGCACCGTAACCCAACAGGTGATGGCTGCGAATGGTGATGTCGCCATGGTTGCCGGCGATCGAAACTATACGCATATTGGTGACGACAACTCGACACACGTGACTGTCGCCGGTGAGAGCGGCTCAAGAAGGGCCGACAGTGATGCGGACATGTGGCTGATGATTGGGCTTGGCTTCGCTGTCTTTGTTGTCATCGCGATTTTCCTCTTGAGGTACTACGAGATTCTGGTGGGCTTCCTCGTGATCACTTCTGTGTTTCTGATGACGATGTCATTGCTGACCGCAGGGCTGTCCCTGCGGTGTAGGCACCTGTCGAAGACTCTCGGCTCCTCCATTGTTGCGAGTATTTTCGCGGTGACGTCTACCTATGCGACCTACTGGTCGTGCTTCACCTTGTCGACGGGAAAATCCGGACTGTCCATGCCGGATCTGAGTCGAATGTTGTCTGAAGCTGCTGGAGACGAGAAACTGGTACCGTTCGCTGATGCCTTCCAACTGCTCAGTGCTGAAAGCGCCTTCCCCTATGTTTCAGTGGTCTTTATGGCGATGCTTGTGGCAGCCGTGCTCTGCTTCTTTGCCCTTGGCATGATGATTCGAGAGTTCTGTGAGCGCCGATTTGCAACGGGGCGCGCTGGTAGCGTGAGCGCCTGGCTTGTTGCTCATCTTCCCGTTCCGGGTTGGCACTACATTCTGGGTGTTCTGCTGCTTGCTTGCGTGCCAGTCGTGATTGTCGTTCTGTTCCGCTACGTTCAGCCAACCTGGCTCAGCTAGTGCTGATCACAAACACGTTGTTGTCCCCGCGCGGCTGTCCGTGCGGGGACAACCGTGTGCGATGATAGTGAGGTTCCTGGCGGTCATACCGCCGCGTTTAATGAGGTAGACCGTGAGAGGTGTGTCGTGTCGGATCGCAGACTGGCCTCGACTATCACGGTGGGCGGTGCGACGAACGCGGGAACGTTTGAGGCGGCCGAGCTGATGGCTTCCGGCATGAGCGCCCGCGAGGCGAGCGACGTCCTGTTTGAGCAGAACCTGGTGGTTGCGGGCTCAGAGTCGACGCGGCGACGCTTGGCGAGTGCGACGACGAAGCATCTGTCCTTCCTGGAGGACGACGCCCTCCGATTCGTCGCCAGTCGTGAGTACGGATGGGAGCTTGTCATGTGGCTGGCTCTTGTGACGGAGTCCTACATGTTCGCTGCCTGTGCGCGTGAGGTTGCCTGGCCACGTCTGGTTGTCGATGAGGCTCCGTTGACAGCATCGGACATTGACGACTTCGTGGAGCGCCAGCGTAGCGTGGATCCCGCGATGTCGACGCTGACGGTGAAGAGCGCGCAGAAAGTACGCTCGGTGTTTCTGCGCTGCATGCGCGATGTGGGCTTCATTGATGAGGCCGGGGCTGCTTTATCGGTCGTGGTTCCCGTGGGGGTTGCCCGCTTGGTGAACGCGGCTCCGCAGCCGTGGGGTTGGCCGATGCGGGAGTCGTTCCCGGTCGCGCAGTTCCAGTTTGATGTCCTCGGCTGACAGTTATTCGGGAAATTGTGACGCAGGAGCCATGATTGGGCTCGATTTGTGGGTGGGCTGCGGTACGGTATGAGGAGCCCGGTGAGGGGCGCTGCGCGAGAGGAAGGTACGGTTGGTGTCGAAGCGTGGGGCGTATCTGGATTCGCTCAGGGAGACCTTTGATTGCGCCTTCCGGGTGCTCACGTCGGAGCGCTTTAAGAAGATGGAGGGTCTGGGCAACGAGGTCCCTTTCTTCGTCCTGCGCTATAAGCCGGAGTGGGAGCCGACGGTCGACGAGGAGCTCTCGCGGCTGCGTCGCCGCCTGCGCGAGGAGCGCTACCGCCTGGCCGATGTCGACGTGTTTGCGCTCGCGGTGGATATGTGGAAGGCATCGCCATTCTTCGATCAGATGCTGGCGATGGAAGACGGGTTGCCTCCAGAGACGTTCCGGAATGCCCTGAGTGACGTGATTGACGTTGAGGGTTTGCTCGCGCCCGCCATTAAGGAGGCTGTGGACGAGGCCGGGGGAGAGGATAGTGTTGATGCCGTCCTGCTCTCCGGGGTGCACCATCTGTTCCCGCTCGTGCGGACGCATTTGCTGCTGAGCTGCCTGCAGCCCCTGCTGGGGCGTGTGCCGCTGGTCGTGACTTTCCCGGGGTCGTATCACCAGTCGCCGTCCACTCATTCTGCGCTCGTCCTCTTCGATCAAATCTCCCAGGATAACTACTACCGAGCTTTCGATTTGGTGGACTTCTCGCTTACTCTAGAACCGTCGGCGAACTGAAAGACAAAGGTGTGACGCATGGACATGAAGGGTCTGTACGCGAAGGATATTTTCCGGTCGATCGACGGTGTCGTCAAGGCTGATGACGTTTCGAAGGTCGCTTCCGAGGTCGACGAATATGTTATGACGAAGGAGATCCGCGACGGCTTAGCGGACATCGTGGGTGCCTGGAACCAGGTCGATGCCCCGTCGAACGGCGTGTGGATTTCGGGTTTTTTTGGGTCGGGTAAGTCGCACCTACTGAAGATGCTGTCCTACCTGCTCGGTGAGCAGGTAGGCAACCAGCCGGTGACCCGTGAAGACGTCGAACGTGCTTTCGAGCAGAAGGTCGCGGGCGACGAGACGACCATCGCGGACCTGAAGAGGAGCCTGCATACGCCCACGCGCGCGGTTCTCTTCAATGTCGATGCGAAGGACAACAAGGCGTCGCGCGAGCGCGGCTCGGCGATGATCGAGGTCTTCTACAAGGTCTACTTTGAGGCGCGCGGTCTGTACTCGAAGGATCTGGGAGTTGGTGCGCTCGAGCGCGACCTGGACGATCGGGGTGAGCTGGCGCGTTTCCGCGAGGCCTACCAGGAGGAAGCTGGGCACACCTGGGAGGTCGGACGTGTCAACACTGTCTTCTCAGAGGCAGTTGTCTCGAAGGCCCTGTCCCGGCTGGGCTACCAGGTGGATCATCCCTTCCGCAGCTATCGGGAGCAGCTGAACCTGTCGGCCGAGGCCTTTGCGCAGGATGTAGCCTCGTGGCTGGATCGTCAGGGTCCTCACCAGCGCATCGCCTTCTTCGCTGACGAGGTCGGCCAGTTCATCGGCGACGACTCGCAGCTGATGCTGAACCTGCAGACCATCACGGAGCAGCTGGCGACGCATTGCTCCGGTCGCGCCTGGGTGTTTGTGACTTCGCAGGAGGAACTGAGCGGGATCATGAAACAGATGGACGAGCGCCGAGGCATGGACTTCTCGAAGATTCAGGGGCGCTTCGCGATCACGGTGAACCTGTCGACGCAGGAGGTCGCGGACGTGATCGCTCGCCGTCTCCTGACGAAGAGTGAGCAGGGGGTCTCGGAGCTGGACGCCATGTGGCAGCGTCTCGGCGCGGGCTTCCCGTCGATGTTCCGTTTCCCAGTGAAGACGAAGAAGTACGACAACTACCTGACGAGGGATAACTTTGTCGCTAAGTACCCGTTCGTGGACTACCAGTTTGAGATGTTTACGCAGGCCATGAAGGGCCTTTCAAACAGCGATCTCTTTACTGGGCGTCATCCATCGACAGGGGCGCGTTCGCTGCTCGGTGTGTGTCAGCAGATCGCGCAGGAGCTGACGGGTGACGAGCTGGGCACGGTCGCGTCGTTCGACCGCTTCTACGACGGCATCGCGGCGATGCTGAAGTCTGACGTGAAGGACAACATTGGGCGTGCCGCCCATGATTCGCGCACGCGCGACCCCTTCACGATGAGCGTGCTCAAGGTTCTCCTGCTCGTCCGCTACGTGGAGTCCTTCCAAGCGTATCCGCGCAATATCGCGGTCCTGCTGCGCAGGTCCCTGGATCAGGATGCGACTGATCTGGAGGAGCGCGTCGTGCGTGCGCTTCGCATCCTGTCGGATCAGGTGTACGTGCAGCGTCAGGCGGACGGAACCTACGCGTACATGACGAACGAAGAAAAGGAAGTCCGTCGAGAGATCAGTCAGATCATCGTGGAGTCCCCTGATGTTACGAACCTGCTGCGCAAGGATATCTGTGAATGTTTGAGTACTAAAGCGACAAGCTTTGTCTACCCCGGAACGAACCGTCGCATGGGCGTGTCCCTGTTCGTCGATGGGCGCCGTGAGCAGGCTGAGCCGCTGGTGATCTTGGTGTTCACACCGCAGTCCTCCCTGGACGAGGATGGTATCCGCCACGAGAGCGTTGTCCGTCACGACACCCTCTCATTGGGTCTGGATATCAGCTCCGAGATCCTCGAAGACGTGCGTGTCTTCTGCCAGACGGAGGAGTACGTGAAGCGCCAGGCGGGTGCCGCATCGGGTCTGCGCAAGCGCATCATCCTGACGCACAAGGAAGACAACGAGCAGCGTCGTCGAGTTATCCGCGAGGCCGTGAAAGACGCGCTCATGCGTGCATCGTTGTTCGTCGGCGGCCAGGAAGTGAAGACGGGGACCGCTGACGAGCCAGAGGACATGATTGCGCTGGGGCTGACTCGCTTGGCCCAGCAAGTCTACCCCCGTATCGAGGAGGCGAAGCCGCTGGCGGGCCTCAAGGACGGACAGATCGCGTCCTTCCTGCGCGATCAGGAGGACGCGACGCTGGACGTCGACCCGGGCGTGGATATCGCCCAGAGTCTCGCGGGCGAGTGCGCCCAGTGGGTGGAGCAGGCGCGCGTGCTCAACGGCCAAAATGTGTTCGTGAAGAACGCGATCGAGTATTACGGTCAGGCCCCCTTCGGCTGGGATAAGAACGCTGTGCTGGCCATCGTGGCGACGGCCCTTCGCCTGGAGCTGCTCGAGGCTCTTGAGAACGACAGGCCTCTCGCACGCACGGAGCTGGAGGGCACCCTGCGCGACGTGAACCGCCAGGGGCGTGTGCTATTGCAGAAAAAGAAGCACCTCGATCGTGCCGCGCACGCGGATTTCAAGCATTTCGTCGGCCAGTTCGTCCCCGGTGAGTCCCCGCAGGATGGCCCCTCGCGCGTTCGTGCGGTCGAGGGCAAGGCGGCCGAGTGGGTGAAGCTGCTCAAGGGATACAGGTCCGACTGGTACAGCTTTGATGACGAGGTCGCGGAGGCCCTCGACCTGCTGGCACCGCTCACGACGACGCAGCACACCGAAGAGGAGATGCTCACACCACAGATCCGCGGCGGATTCGAGGAGCTGATCGAGATAGTCGACGAGTTCCTCATGCCCTACCGGGAGTTCGTGGAGGGGCACGAGCAGGAGCTTCGCGACGCGTTGGCGGAGGCGGACAGCCTGTCGTTCTTCGAGCTCACGGGGGACGGCAAGCAAGCGATCGAAGACCTCCGGAAGCTCGCGGAGGACCGCAGGCTGTATGTGCGCACGCAGGAGATCGCGCCGCTGGTTCGGCGTATCGATGCGGCGCGTCGTGCGCTGGTGCAGGCGCAGCGCGACAAGGTGCTGCGACGCATCGACGAGGCCATGGCGGGTATTCGCGGGTCCGCCGAGTTCAAGGCCGCGTCGGAGAGGGCTCGGCAGAGGGTTGATGCCACAATGGAGGGTCTCTGCGACGCAGTAAATCGGGTGTCTAAGCCCGGCCATGCGGAGGAAATCGGCCGTCAGCTCGATCAGTGTGTGGACGAGCTTTACCGCGACTTGATCGAGTCGGCGACGCCTGCGGAGCACCCGGACGCAGACGAGGTGGCGGAGCCGGCCAAGAGGCCGACGATCGTGCGCGTGGCAGATCTGCTACCGAAGACGAACGGCCTCCTGTCGACGCCGGATCAGGTCAACGAGTACATCGAGCGCGTTCGTGAGCAGATGCTCGCGGCTGTGAACGACGGCAAGCAGCTGCGTCCCTGAAGGAGTAGGCAATGAACACCTCAGCGTTGGAGTCCCTGGCGTCCGCCTCGCGTGAGCGCCTCATCGAGATGTCCGTGGCGGCGATCGAGCGCAGGATGGCCGATCCGCTTCTGAGCGACGCCGACCGCTCGCGCCTGACCCAGGCTGTCGACAAGCACGTCGAGGCCGGTGGTAACAGGGTGCTGGGTGCCGCGAAGGTGGTCGCCTACTCGTGGTTCAATCGCCTGACGGCCCTGCGCTACATGGATGCGACGGGGATCTCGGGCGACTACGGAGTTGTCACTCCGGCTGAGGGATCGGGGACGGGTGTTCCCGAGTGCGTGCAGCGCGCCCGCGGGGGCGACTTTGACCGCCACGTCGGTGAGGACGCGCGAGCGCGGGCAGCGCAGTTACTCTTCGATAATCGGGATCTGGATGCATATGTCCTGCTGCTCCGTGAGTACTTCGCCTCGTGGCACCAGGTTATGCCGGGAATGTTCCCGGAGGCGGATGACTGGACGAACCTGGTTCCACCCGCGGACCTCCTGTCGGCGGGGGAGTCCGTGCGCGCCGACATCGTGGCGGCGATCGGCCCCGATGAGTCCGGGCGCATGGACGTTGAGGTAATCGGTTGGCTCTACCAGTTCTACATCGCCGCCCGCAAGCAGGAAATCAACGAGTCGAAGGCCAAGATCGACAAGGATACGTTGGCTCCCGTCACGCAGCTCTTTACCCCGCACTGGGTGGTGCGCTACCTGGTGGAGAATACGCTCGGGATGCAGTGGCTGCGCGCTCACCCGGACTCGGCGCTCCGGGAGAAATTCGAGTACCTGGTGACTCCTGCCGAGGGCCAGGAGGACCAGGGCCTGGCGATCGCCAACCCGGAGGATTTCCGGGTCATCGACCCGGCCTGCGGCTCCGGGCACATGCTCACTTATGCCTTCGACGTCCTGTGGGAGATGTACGCTGAGGCCGGATACCCGACCAGGCAGATCGCTCGCCTGATCCTGGAGAAGAACCTGCATGGTGCGGACGTGGATGGGCGTGCGGCGCAGCTCGCTTCCTTCGCCCTGACGATGAAGGCCGTCGAACATAATCCAGGATTCTTGGGGCGCATCGAGCGCGAGAACCAGCGGCATGGCGAGACCTCGTGGCAGGGACCAAGGATCGTTCATGTTGAGTCTGTGGAACTTGATGAGCTGAGTCCCGCAGAGATTGCGGATGCCTCTGGCGACGGAGTCTCCCTCGGTATGTGTCAGCTGATTGAGCAGTTGCGATATGCCGACACCTACGGATCGCTCATCCGTGTGCCCAAGGGCACCACCGCCCTGTTCCGCGAGATTGCGCGCCGCATCGAGGTCGGGGAGCGACAGCAGGTGCTGGGCGGCGCGGACAGTGAGGAGTGGCTGCGCGCAGCCGACATGTGCGAGATCCTCGAGGACGGCCGCTACACGACCTTGATTGCGAACCCGCCGTACCTCAGTATGAAGAAGGCAGGCGACTCACTTAAGAAATATGCGAAGTCACAGTATGCTCGTTCGTATCAAGACCTTGCAACGATGTTCATGGAACGCTCGCTGTCCCTCGTTGCAAGGGATGGCGTATGCGGGATCCTGTCGTTGAACTCTTGGATGATGACCGTTACGTTCAAGAAGTTCCGTTCGCTGATTCTGTCAGCTGCTCAAATCCTCTATGTTGCCCATCTCGGTAGAGGTATTGCTGGTATTGCCCTCGACTTCGCAACGACTGTGTACGTAGTGGGTTCCAATGAATCCAATTACTCCATCCGTTTTATGCGGGCGAGTGAAACTGCGCAGTCTCCATCAGATAAATTACGGACTGAGCGCCTCAGACGAGCCGTACAAGCAGTTGAAATGGGTGACGATTGCTATGTACTCTCCAGAAGTCGTATTCGAGAGATGCCTGATTGTGCTTTCTTAGGTGATCTTTCTGATCGTCTTCTCGAGGCTTTCCGACATCCATTGGGAGAGGTGGCGCCCGCGAAACAGGGACTCGCGACAGCTGACAACGAGCGCTTCCTGCGTCAGTGGTTCGAGGTAAGCGGCGACCGCTCGTACATGCGCGCTCGTGATCGTGAAGATGCCAAGGCCAGCGGCGCTCGCTGGTTCCCACACAATAAGGGCGGCGAGTTCCGCAAGTGGTGGGGCAACCAGAACTTTGTCATCAACTGGCAGGACGACGGCCGCGAACTCTGGGACTTCAAACGCGCCTTTATTCGAAATCCTGACTATTGCTTCCGTTCTTGTGTTTCCTGGTCGAATGTTTCTAGCGGTGAACCCTCGTTCCGCCTGTATGAGGCTTCAAGTATCTTTAGCCATGTCGGGCAAGCTGTGTTTCCGGCGGATTCTGAACGACTTAAGGTTCTGAGCTATGCCAACTCGAGAGTAGTGACCACCGTCCTCGAGACAATCGCGCCTGGAACGCACTTCGAGGTTGGCCAGGTGAAGAATCTTCCCTGGATCGAGCCCGAGTCCTTCGATTCGGTGGGTGTTGAGCGGCTGATCGAGTCCTTCCGCGCCGACTGGGACGCCCGTGAGACCTCGTGGGACTTTGCCCGGCCTCCCTACCTGCGTGGCGGGCACTCGCTGCTCCAGGACGCCTTCGACGACTGGTACCGCCGCAGCTGCGAGACCGCTGAGGAAGCGCAGCGCCTGGAGGCAGAGAACAACCGATACTGGGCTGACGTCTACGGCCTCGCGGACGAGGTGGAGGTTGACGTCCCCCTCTCGCGAGTCTCTCTCACATACAACCCGCGATTCGCCTTCGCTCCCACAAAGGGATCGCCCGAGCGCAGCGAGGAGGAATACCGCTGGCTGCACTACCAGCGCAGCGCTCGCGAGCTCATCTCCTGGGCCATCGGCGTTACGATGGGTCGCTACAGTGTTGATGTACCCGGGATTGTGCTGGCTGATCAGGCCTCGTCCCTCGACGACTTCCGTGCCCGCGTCGACGAGTCGCGCCTCGAGCCCGACGACGACGGCATCATCCCCGTCACCGGCGGTGCCTTTGACGACGACGCCTCGCGCCGCGTCAAGGCTGTGCTGCGCGTCGTCTTCGGCGCCTCCGACCTGGGTGACAACATCGAGTTCCTCACCCGCTGCCTGTCGGTCAAGCCTGGCAGCTCGACTGCGGAGTTCGTCCCTCCGGTGATCCCGGCCGACCCCGAGCGGGCCCTCGAGGACTACATGGCAAAGTCCTTCGCAGCCGATCATCAGAAGGACTACAGCGGGCGCCCGGTCTACTGGTCTCTTGAGTCCCCGAAGGGGACCTTCAGGGCACTCATCTACCTGCATCGTTACACACCCGACACGGTTGGCCAGGTGCTCACCAAGTACGCGGCCCCTTTCGTCGATCGACTCAAGGCTGAATCGGAGGCTGTCGGGCGCGAGCGCGACGCCGTGAAGGGCAACGACAGGAAGTCGGATCGCGAGCGTGCCCGCATTGACAAAAAGCGCTCGGAGATCGATACGAAGGTCGCGGAGGTTCAGGGCTTCATCGACTCGGTTTTGCAGCCCCTCGCTCAGCGCCGTATCCACCTGGACCTCGACGATGGCGTGCGCATCAATCGCCTCAAGCTCGCCTACGGCTGGCGCTCGGATCTGGCTGACCTTCCCCAGCCGGCGATCGGTGCCGCCACGACGGAAGTCAAGAAGGGAATTGCGACTGACCTGAAATGGGCCTGCGGGGAAATCAAGAAGAACAACGTGTGGTGGTCCTGACAGTGCCCCCACCCCGTGGGACACTGGAGAGGCACCCGGTCTGACAACGAAAGGACGCGACGTGAAGCTGACGCACATCGCCATCACGAACTGGAGGAACTTCGCCCACATCGAGTTCGACCTGTCCTCGCGTCTCTTCGTCGTCGGCCCCAACTCATCGGGTAAGACTAACCTGCTAGCCGCCCTGCGCTTTCTGAGTGATGTCGCGCGGCGCGGACTGCTGGCAGCCTCGGTGGACCTAGGAGGCCCGGAGCGCTACTTTCACACGGGAGCAGACTCCGCATCGTTTGCCGTGACAGCGGAGATCGATGTGCACCAGATTACCTACGATCTGTCCCTTCGGAAGGTGACAGTGGTTGAGGATTTCGTTGGTGGAGAAATGCGGATGCGTCCTCTGAAAGCCGGTATTCCCGCTGGTTTGCTGGAGGCCGATCAACCTCGGATACTTCAGCCCCGGGTTGCTGCCAAACCTACTTCGTTTTCCTTCGAGCATCTAGCGACAATGGAGATAGCCGATTCCCCCGACGAATATCAGCTGGAGGATGAGAGCGTTGACCCGGTGTCGGAATACGTCTCGGACTATGCTTTCGTCGAAGATGAAAAGCTAGTGATCGACGGCGAAGACGTAACGGGTGTTCCTGGAGCAAAACGAGTAATGGGAAGTGCCCTGTCTATTCGCAACATGCTCTCGGGCATCCGCTACATTCACCCGAACCCCAAGAAGATGCTCGAGCGCGCGGATCGCTACGACCCGGACCATGGGACCGGCTTCTTCCAGCACGCGGGGCGCTTCTCGGATCAGCAGCTGGATGCCGTGGTCGACCGCATTCGCCCGATCATGGCCGCGGTAGTTCCGGAGATCCCGAACCTGTCCTACCAGCGCATGGGACTCGGCACAGAGCTCGTGTTCTACAGCGATACTCCCGTGCGCGGTGCGACCGGCGTCTACTCGCACGAGCAATTCTCCGAGGGAACGCTGCGCCTGCTCGGACTGCTCTTCGACCTGGAGACGCTGCCGCGCGACACGAGCATCGTCCTCATCGAAGAACCAGAAACCTTCCTGCAGGCCTCCGTCGTCCGATCGCTCCCCTCGCTCCTGGCAGAGGTCGCCATGAACCGCGACGTGCAGATGGTCATCAGCACCCACTCGCCGGAACTCATTGACTCCGAGCTGGTGCTCCCTACCCAGGTCCTGGTGCTGCGCTCGGAAAACGGTGAGACGACGGGTGAACTGCTCTCGCAGTCGAACGACCCGCGCATCAAAGCCGTGGTCAGCGCTCGCCTGCCAAAATCGCAGGGCATCGACGCAGTCAACGGCCGCACGATTCCCCCGGGAACCTGGTAAGAGATGGAGGGTTACGTCTACGCCCAGGTCATCGTCGAGGGACCGACAGACATACCGGTTGTCACCGCGCTGATGCGTGCGGCGGGATGGGTCAACGGTGAATTCGCTTTTACGAGGGCCAACGGAAAGGGTGTGATCGACAGGGACATCAAGAAGTACTGGGAGGCCGCTCGGTTTATTCCGTATGTCATCTTCCGCGATCTTGACCGTGACGAGGGTGGTTGTCCTGTGGCGGTGCGTTCGATGCTCTCCTCGAAAACTCCGGGTGAGTCGCCCGATCTGCTCATCCGGATTGTCGACCAGTGCATCGAGTCGTGGATCCTGGCGGACCGGCAGGGAGTCGCAGAATTCTGCGAGCGGCCCATAGCGAGTGTGAGGCCCTATGATTCCCGGCCTAAAGACCATCTGCTGCGACTGTTCCAAAAGGCGCAATTCAAGGATGCTGTACTCCGTGAAGGCGGAAAGTTGGCATTCGGTCCCGCCTACGCGACACACCTTCATCACCTCATGACGCACCATTGGAGCATTGAGCGCGCCGCCGCCGAAAGCGATAGCCTCAGGCGTGCGCTGGAGCGCCTGATGGACCTGCATGACCGACTCGGAGGAGGCAAACAATGAGCGGAATCGATGCCTCTCGGTTGGCAGAGGAACTCAACGCCCTGCTTGAGCATGGCCGTATCGTCACGTGGCTGGACCGCCATGGCGAATATGCGGACGACCTTGATGCCGTCCGAGAACTGCTCGACGGCGCCACCCTCATCACCATCAACGCCAACCTCTTCGAAACCAAGCTCCGCATCTTCGCCGAAGACACCAAGTCCCGCTACGTTCTCTACCGCGGAGGTGCGCTCCCGCCCCTCGAAGAAGACCTCCTCGCCGACGTGCGATGCGGATACCCCACATTCAAGGCAGACGCCTCGACCCTCCTCGTGCGCGAACTCGGCGTCGACCCCGGCCTGGCCGCAATCATCGACGAATACGCCCCCTTCTTCAACTCCACCGCCCGCGTCGCTGAGCTCAAGAAGCACCTCGGCGCCATCAGCGACGCCGACAAGCGATCCGACCGCAAGACCTTCCTCGCAGCGATGAGCGCCGTCCTGCTCAAGACGCAGCAGCGTTCCTTCTCCGTCCTCTTCGCGAAGCTCGCGTCCATGACGCAGGACAACCCGCTCGACGCCCTCAAGTGGGGCCTCGACGCGTACTTCTGGGAAGGCGCCCACGCCATCTGGGGGTACGACGGCGAACACACCTTCGACGCGCTTATGACCTGGCTCTTCGTCATGAACGCGAACGGCTGGGATCACCGGCACAACTCCGCCCAGCGCGACTTCAGCATGTGGACCCGCGACGTGGCTACGCGAGACGACGCCCGCCGATGGGCGAAGCGAGTTGACGAGGCCACCGGTGCCAGCGCCGCCCTGCACGGTGCGGCTACTGACGCCCTCCTCATCGACACAACCACGCCCGGCGTGGACCGAGAACTCATCTCCCGCCTCGTCCGCGGAATCATCGACGGATCCGTCGGCTTCGCTCAGGTCGAAGAGCAGCGTGGGAGGCGCCGCGAAGGCCTGTGGTTCGACGACACTGAGGCGCTGTGGGATGCCGCCCGCGCGGGGGCGCGTCTGCTCACCCACCTGCGTGCGCTCCCGGGCATCGCTTTCTCGGACGCAGCCGAGGGCTTCGCCCGCTACACGGACCCGGATCGCGGCCTGTGGGCCATCGACCAGGAGTATCGCCACTACGTGCGCGCCTCCCGAGCCGTTCACGTCGATGATGTCCTCACCGACCTCGACCGGCACGTCGAAAATGCGTACCGCGACGACTACCTGCGCCCCCTCTCGCGCACGTGGGATGACGCCCTGCGCGGCATGCGTACATGGGATATCGCCGTGCCCTCGTCCAGCGGGCGTATCGACTCTTTCCACCGTCTCCTCGTCGCCGGCTCCCACAGGCGCACCGTCGTCATCATCTCCGATGCTCTCCGATACGAGGCCGGCATCGAGCTCGCCGACCACCTGCGCTCCCTTGGACGCGGCGCGGTTGCCGTGAACCCCTGGTACACGATGCTGCCGTCGATCACCGCCCTTGGCATGGCCGCGCTGCTTCCGCACCGAGAGCTGACTCTTAACGTACGAGGCAAAGACCAAGTGATCGTCGAGGCCGACGGTCGACCGACGTCCGGGATCGATGCGCGACGGGTAATCCTCGAAGGTGCCGATGGGCGTGCGTTCACCTACGAGGAGCTCGCGAACGACTCCGTCAAGTCGATGCGCTCGAAGTTCAAGGGCGCCTCCGCCGTGTACATCTACCACGACGTCATTGACGCGACCGGTGATCACGCGGCCTCGGAAAGCGCCACCCCCGATGCCGTCAACCGGGCTATCGACGAGCTCTCCGGCCTCGTCGGCAAGCTCATCTCCGCGGACGTCACCCGTATCCTCGTGACCGCTGACCACGGCTTCCTCTTCCAGGACAGCGAACCCGCCAACGATGACACCGCAAAGCAGAGTGGCGTCCCGCGCGGGCGTTCCGTCTCCGTGAAGAAGCGCCGCTACGTACTCGGCGAGGACCTGGAGTCGACGGATGACTTCGTCGCCTTCGATGCGACGAGCGTTGGCCTGACAGACGGGCCGAGCATCGCCCTGCCCTACGGCGCCCGCCGTATCCGCATCCAGGGTCGAGGAAACCGTTTCGTTCACGGCGGCGCCTCCCTCCAGGAAATCACCACCCCCGTCATCGAGGTGTCGGTGGGCAGTGGGAGCACCGAGGAGGTCCGCGACGTCGGCATCGCCCTGCACTACGACGATACGTCCCTGAAGGTCAACCGATTCAGCCCCCGCGTTATCCAGCAGGAACCCATCAGCCCGACGCGCCGCCCGCTGACCGTCACGATCGGCCTCGAGAGCATGTCGGGTGAGCAGCTGTCGAGCACTCGCGTCATCACCCTGGATGCGGGCGAGCGCTCCGAGGTGTCGCTCAAGCAGAGCAGCGAACTCATCCTGTTCGACGGGGTCCTGGAGAGGCATTCCGGCGAGGCCGTTCGGATCGTTGCCTACAAGACCGTTCATGGACAGGTCGTCGGCGAGCCCGTCGCCACCCACGAGCTGACCCTCAACGACAACGGGTTCGGAGCATTCGGAGGATTCGACCTATGAGCATCTCGCCCGAAGACGCGCTTGAGCGCGAGGATTCCCCGGCCTCGTTCCTGATCGCGGGCAGCGAGGGAGGAAAGCTCGCAGAGTACGAGGAAATCGCCGCGCGCGCATACGACGGCTTCGTCGTCCGCAAGGACCTGGTCGGCCAGGTCAAGGGCAACGCGATCGTCCCCTCCTACGTGCTCGAATTCTTGCTCGCGCAGTACTGCGCGACCACGAGTGAAGCGGCCATTATCGAGGGCATCGAGAGCGTCCGTCGCATCCTCGCCAAGCACTACGTAAACCGCGGAGATTCCGAGCTCATCAAGTCACGCATCCGCGAGGAGGGACAGTATCGGATTATCGACAAGGTCTCCGTCAACCTTGATGAAACGCACGACCGATACAACGCCTCCTTCGAAAATCTCGGGGTCACCAACGCGCTGGTATCCGACGAGACCGTTCGTGAGAACGACCGCCTCCTGACCGGTGGCGTCTGGTGCATAGCCGAGATGTCCTACGTGCCGATGGGAGATTCCGGAGCAAAAGCATCCAGTCCGTGGATTGTCTCCCGCCTTCAAGCCATCCAGCTGCCGCGCTTTGATTTCGGCCGCTACTGCACGGGGCGTGCCTCTTTCAGCAACGACCAGTGGATCGACCTGCTCGTCGCCTCGGTCGGCCTCGATCCCGATAAGCTCAGCCGACGCTCGAAACTCTTCCAGCTGACCCGCCTCATTCCCTACGTCGAACGCAACTACAACCTCGTCGAGCTGGGCCCCAAGGGCACCGGAAAATCGCATATCTATTCCGAGTTCTCACCCCACGGCATCCTCGTGTCGGGCGGTGAGGTGACGCTGGCGAAGCTCTTCGTCAATAACGCGACCCGGCGCATCGGCCTGGTTGGCTACTGGGATGTCGTCGCCTTTGACGAATTTGCCGGGCACAAGCGCGTGGAGCGCAGCCTGGTCGACACGCTTAAGAACTACCTCGCAAACAAGTCGTTCTCGCGTGGCGACAGCACGATCACGGCCGAGGCCTCGATGGTCTTCGTCGGCAACACGACGCGGACCGTGCCTGCGATGCTGGCCAGCGCCGACCTTTTCGAGGCCCTGCCCGAGGCCTACCACGACACGGCGTACATGGATCGCATCCACTACTACCTGCCCGGATGGGAGGTTGACATTGTGCGGCCCGAGCTCTTCTCGCGCGGGTACGGGCTCATCGTCGACTACCTGGCGGAGGCGCTGCGGCACCTGCGCACCTTGGATTACTCGGGTGACCTGGATACCCTAGCGACGCTCGATCCGGCGATGTCCAAGCGCGATCAAGACGCGGTGCGGAAGACCTTCTCGGGCCTGGCAAAGCTCATCTTCCCTGCGCGTGACGGTGCGCCTGAGGAGCTTGAGGAACTGCTCCGATTCGCGATCGAGGGGCGCAAGCGCGTCAAGGATCAGATCATCCGACTCGACGATACGATGGCCGCTTCCGGGTCCCACTTCACGTACATGCTGGGACGCGTGGACCAGGACCGCTACGACGCCTCGAGTGCCCGGTCCGTTCCTACGCAGGAGGAACTGGACTATCCGCAGTACTTCACATCGCACAGTGATGCTGATGAGCGGGGGAGCGGTCAATGGGATGCCGGTGAGCTTTCCGACGGTATTCCGAAGTTGGACGACGTTGTCGATGCACGCGGTGACAGTAGGTCAGATTCGCCGGTCTTTGACCGTCGAGCCCTGTTGAAAGCGCGTGCCGTTCCCAAGCGCTACAAGATCGAACCGAGCATGGGTCATTCCATGCCGGACATTCTGCTCCCGTATCTGTTCGATGCGGCTGAGATTCGGATCCGTGATCCGTACTTGCGAAAGCCTCACCAAATCCGGAACGTGCACGAGATTCTGTTGCAGCTTATTCAGCATGCTGACGCCGCTCGGCTGCCGCGCGTTGTTATCGAGACCTGTGCGAGCGATGAGGATGATTATCGCGCGAAGCAAGAAGCGACGTTCGAACAGCTGCAGCAGTCGTGGGGACAGTTCGGGATCGTCATCGATTGGAGCATCGTTGATTACTTCCACGACCGAAGTATCGTGACCGATACCGGCTGGGTCATCGATCTTGGTCGAGGGCTGGATGTCTATGACGCGTACACGCCGCTATCGCAATTCGACCCCCGTTATGCGATCCCGCACCTGCGGCGCACGAAGGAGATCACGATCAACGTCAGCCGGGAAGATCTCGCGGACGCATAGACGGTCGTCAGGCCGAGCTGCCTCCCACATGCGAGTGGCGAGGTAGTGATTGGCGTGCTCCCAGCTCCGTCCAACGCAAGCACGCCGGTGACCGAAGGGGAAGTTGGCGCTACGCTTCGCTACCAGAGTCATCGGTATCGGCTTCTTCTACGCGAGGGAGGGGCGCATGTTCTTTGTGAGCTGGTCCGAGCCCTAGGGAGTTGCATCCCAGGATGGAAGCCAGCTGGGCCAGGCTCCCGTCCTCGAGTAGGCGTGGGTTGCGTGCGAGCTGTTCGATGAGGGTATCCAACATCTCTTGGGGATGTTCGGCGATCTGTTGCATTACCTCATTGACGTCAGCCGCACCGACAATGTCTGATTGGGAGACGAGGTATGCCTGCTCCATCGCGAAACGTTGGGCTGCAGCGGCCGCCACGAGGCGTGCCTGAGCCTCCGCGTTCGACATCTTCTGCCGCTTCGCCTCAATCTGGAGGGGCTCGGGGGTCGTGTGACCGTCGCTCTGTTCGATTGCCGCGAAAGGTTCATCCGAGACGACAATGCCATCGACGGTCTCGTTGACCGCAGAATCCTGGTACCGTTTCTTCCCCCATGGCACGCGGACACCGTCAAGTTTGCCTTTCACACTCCCGAGCTTGTCTACGATGAACGGGAGCGCCGTTTCTTCCGCCCATTTCTTGACCCGGGGAGCGGCGTATGCGAACCCAGCGGCCGCAGCATCTTCGATGAGCTGGACGAGCGTCTGTGCGAGTACCTCTGCCAGCAAATCGATGACAGGTGAGTTGTCTTCGTCCTCCGATTCCCGCCGTGTCTCGCTCGACATAAACATCGGCGGATCATCGTAGGGCGAGTAGATGTAGCCATCGTCGTCGGAGTCAGGATCGGGGACGAAGCGTGCGTGGCCTCGTAGGTTGCCGTCATCGTCGAATAGATTCTGCGACCATCCACCGTCGGATCGGTTGCCTGGTGAGAGGGAATCGTCATCCCAGTAGTACGTGCCTCGCTGCTGCCCCATGGTGGTCCTGACTAGAGATGGTGATTTTTCTGAAACTATATGCTCATCATGAGAAGTTGGCAAACAGCTGGCGAATGTTGCTGAGTGGGTCTTCCTCTTTGAAAACGCGGCCCAGGCTTGGCCTGAATCGGCGCACTTAGCATGGCTGCAATTTGAGTACTGATCGACGCCCTGCACATCCTCCCGTACCTCCGCATGCAATCGCACAAATGTGCAGTTATGGTGCGCATCACCGCACGAGTGTGCGCCGCTCCGGCAAGCAATAGGGCGGTTCATTGTAGTTGCTATCGGACAATCTTTGTCTGGACTAACGTCCCCACCCATACGTCTGACAAATCAGCCCACAACCAGCCCACACGCACCCCAAAAACCCGCCATGGCCTCGTCCGAAACGGACCCGGAAAGTGAACGCCACCACCCGCGTGGCCTAGGATTGGGGGCACGCCGACGCGCCCCCAAGGACGGGAGCACCCGGCACGCAGCAGCACCGCGCACGCGGCACCGCAGGGCAGGTCCAGCAACGAAGACGGACACGCCAGGCACCACCGCACCCCGCGGAGCCGCCGCACAACCACAACCTCAACACCGACGTTGACCCACACAGAGGAGACTCCTATGAAGCCCCGCCTCGCAGCTACAGCCCTCGTCGCCGCATCCGCATGCGCCCTCGCCCTCGGCGCCTGCACACCCGGCGACACCGCCCAATCCTCGTCCAGCCCCGCCGCTAAGGGCGGCGGAGACGGCAACTACACGATTGCCGTCGTCCCCAAGGACGCCACCAACCCCTGGTTCGTCCGCATGGAAACCGGTGTCAAGAAGTACGCCGAAGACACCGGCATGAACGCCTTCCAGAAGGGCCCCGCTGAAACCGACGCCACCA
>ERZ773265.763-NODE-763-length-18534-cov-3.193896_pt1 | contig 18534 bp, 19 predicted proteins | sample MGYA00580512_ERZ773265 | MGnify/ENA primary metagenome ERZ773265 (study PRJEB29015, sample SAMEA2738169) | human oral metagenome | biome: human oral; feature: human-associated habitat; material: saliva | place: China | collected 2183 ... | reverse complement strand
CACCGTGCTATAATGGTAAAGTAGAAATTTTTCAGTAGACCTCCTTTCATAAGATAATATTAATTTAAACGACAGATACTACATTTTTTTTACATCAGAAAATACTGAAATAACTACAAAATTAAGAGAGCGTCAGAAATGGCGTTCTTTTTATTTTACGGAGGAAATTATGCAAATTATCGAAATAGATATTAATGATATTAAGCAGTATAAAAACAATGCAAAAATACACACTAAAAAGCAAATCGAACAAATTGTAAAATCGATTGAAAGATATGGAAATAATGACCCTATCGCTATTGATGAAAATAATACGATAATCGAAGGTCACGGCAGGTATTTAGCTTTAAAGAAATTAGGATATACAGAAGTGCCGGTTATTAGACTGGAGCATTTAACAGAAGAACAAAAACGCGAATATATTCTAGTGCATAACAAACTTACTATGAATACCGATTTTGATTTAGAAACTTTAAAATCAGAATTAGATTTTATTAATTTTGATATGACCGAATTTGATTTTGATATTTTTGAAAATATTCCAGATGAATTTGCCGAAGAAAATCCGTACACTAGTAAAATAACTACACCTACTTACGAACCAACTAAAGAACAAGCACCAGAAATTACTGAATTATACAATATGGATAAAGCGAAACGATTGATTGAACAAATAGAACGGTCGGATCTCAAACCTGAAATTAAGGAATTTTTAAAAATAGCTAGTTACAGGCATGTTGTATTTGATTATAGAAATATTGCCGAATTTTACAGTCACGCTGATAAAGATACTCAAGAATTATTCGAAGATAATTTACTAGTTATCATTGATTACAATAAAGCAATAGAAAATGGCGTAATAAATATTACGGCTGATATAGCGGAGTTGGCAGATGAATAACTTTTGTATTTTCATTTTAAGTCACGGTCGTGCAAATAATGTAAAAACATTAGAGACGCTTAAAAAAGCAAATTATACTGGTGACTGGTATATCGTTATTGATAATGAAGATAGTACAGCGGATGAATATTACAAAAAATTTGGTAAAGATAAAGTTATCATGTTTGATAAGTTGGAAATTAGCAAAACGTTTGATACATACGATAATTTTAATGATAGGCGTACTATCGTTTATGCTAGAAATGTTTGTTTTAAATTAGCTAAAGAAATGGGCTATCGTTATTTCCTGCAATGCGATGACGATTATGAAAGTTTTATGTATAGATATAGCGACGGTAGCAAATTAAGAAGTAAACCGTGCAAAAATTTTGATAAGTTATGCGAAAGTATGTTGAGATTTCTAAAAGACACTAACGCTCATACAGTTTGTATGGCACAAGGTGGCGATTTTATAGGTGGGCTACAAGGTGGAAATTGGCAAAAAGGAATATTACGAAAGGTAATGAATTCATTCTTTTGTGACGTTGAAAAGCCGTTTCAATTTGTAGGTAGGATAAATGAAGATGTAAACACGTATACTACGTTAGGTTCACGAGGTGTTTTAATGTTAACTGTAACAAGAGTAATGTTAACACAAACAACTACACAAAGTAATTCAAAAGGTATGACCGAGGTATATTTAGACGGTGGTACATATCTGAAAAGTTTTTATTCGGTTATTTCCTGCCCGTCCGCAGTCAAAATTAGTTTAATGGGAGCTACTAACAAACGAGTACACCATAAAATAAACTGGAATACTTGCGTGCCAAAAATTTTATCAGAGAAATATAAAAAATAAAGGAAGTGGGGCGATGGCAAATGAACAAAATTTGATACCCGCTAATAAACGAAGCAAGAGCGAAGCTAGAGAAAACGGAAAAAAAGGTGGCATTGCGTCTGGAAAAGCAAGAAGAAAAAAGGCTGATTTTCAAAAGGCTTTAAAACTTGTTTTATCATCAGAAGTATCTAACGAACATTTAGCGGTTGCGTTAGAAAAGTTAGGTTACGAGAAAACTAATGAAATGGCAATAGCACTCAATACCGTTCAAAAAGCGGTAAAAGGTGATTTAAGGGCCGTTGAATTAATTGAACGTAGTACAGCTATGATGAATAAGGATACGCTAGATAAAGCGGAGCAAAAAGAACGTATTAAGGCTTTACAACTAGAAAATAAACGTAAAGAATTAGAGTTACAAAACATTTCTGATAATGACAATAGGCAGGTGGTATTTTTAAATGAAGACAGCATCAAAGATTAATTTACCAGAAATGGTTGGTAATGGTTATGGCAAATACTGGCACAGTAAAAATTTTTATAGAGTTGTAAAAGGTTCACGTGGTAGCAAAAAATCAAAGACTACTGCTTTAAATTTTATTGTAAGGCTTTTAAAATATCCTTGGGCTAATTTGTTAGTAGTTAGACGTTATTCTAATACTAATAAACAATCAACTTACACCGATTTTAAATGGGCTTGCAATAGGTTAGGTGTTACACATTTATTTAAGTTTAATGAAAGTCTACCAGAAATAACTGTTAAGGCTACGGGCCAAAAGATATTATTTAGGGGGCTTGATGATGAATTAAAAATCACGTCAATTACAGTTGATGTTGGGATACTTTGCTGGGCGTGGTTCGAGGAGGCTTACCAGATTGAAACCGAAGATAAATTTAGTACGGTTGTTGAGTCAATTCGTGGTACTTACAATAGCGAAGATTTTTTCAAGCAAATAACAGTAACATTCAACCCTTGGAATGAGCGACACTGGTTAAAATCTGTATTTTTTGATGAAGATACAAAGCGGGCTGATACCTTATCATTAACTACTACTTACAAATGCAATGAATGGCTTGACGAGATAGATGTTAAGCGATATGAAGATTTATACAATACAAATCCACGTAGGGCCAGAATTGTCTGCGATGGTGAGTGGGGCGTTGCCGAAGGTCTAGTTTATGAAAATGTTATAATCGAAGAATTTAGTGTTCGAGATTTATTAAAAGACGGTTTACAATTAGCGGTTGGTCTTGACTTTGGTTTTATTCATGACCCTACAGCCTTAATCGTGTTTTTAATAGGCGATAAAGATATTTATATATTTGATGAGGCTTATAAAAAAGGACTGAATACACGAGAAATTGCTGAAATGATTAAAAATAAAGGTTACAACAAATCAACTATAATAGCTGATAGTGCCGAAAGTAGATTGATATCAGAACTTAAACGAGAACATGATATAAACCGAATAGTATGCTCAAGGAAAGGTAAAGACAGCATAAACGCTGGTATTTCTAAATTACAAGGTTATACAATTCACGTATTACCGACATGTAAACATACTATTGATGAATTTTATAGTTATTCATATTCAAAAGACAGGGACGGTAAGTGGTTAAACAGCCCTAATGATGAAAATAACCACCTTATGGACGCTTTGCGATATGGTATGCAAGTATTAGATATATCTAAACAATTTGATGTTGATAAAGCAGTAAATACTGTTAACACACTATTCAGGAGGTAAAAATGGATAAAGTAGAAGAATTCGAAGCTGGTGTAACTGGTTATACTGGTGGAAGAAATGACAACATAATATTTGATAATAAAGCAAATGAAATATTCAGGTATTCTAACGTTGATGAACTTTTAAACACTGAAAAAGGTAAAAAAGCGTTACGTAATATGTTGAATGTTTTTTTTGATTTACAAATTAAAAGATTAAAAGTATTAAAAACTTATGCTCACGGCGATAATTACAGTATTATCACAGGTAACAGAAGACTTGACAAAGAAAAAGCTGATTATAGAGTACGTCACAAATGGGGCGGTTATATCTCTAATTTTGCAACTAATTATGTGTTAGGTAACCCAGTCACGGTTGGAGTTATGGAAAATACTGACGAAAAACAACTTGAAACAATAAAAGATATTGAATGGCAAAACGATATAGATTTTCTTAATAACGATTTAGCGTTCGATACTTCTGTTTACGGCCGTGCTTTCGAGTATCATTTTAGAGATGAAAACAACATTGATAGAGTGGTATTAATCGACCCGTTAGAAATGTTTGTTATACGTGATTTAACGGTTGAACAAAATATGATTGCTGCGGTACATATTCCAAAATTTGATGATAATGTTGTAATGACGATATATACTCATGATGAAATAATTACGTTTAAACCATTTAAAGTTGGTGCGGTACGTTTAATGATTGAGAATGTAACAAAACATAGTTACAACGATGTTCCGGTTGTTGAATGGTGGAATAATAGATATAGACAGGGCGATTTTGAGTCAGAACTATCTTTAATAGACGCTTACGATGCTGGCCAATCTGATACCGCCAACTATATGAGCGATTTAAATGATGCTATGTTGGTTATTAAGGGCGACTTAAATTCTATGGGGCTTGATGTAGAAGCAGCGTCTAAAATGAAAGACAGTAACCTATTGTTTTTACAAACAGGCACAAATATGAATGGTGGCCAAACTACCGCTGATGCTAATTACATATATAAACAATATGATGTTAACGGAGTGGAGGCTTACAAAAATAGAATTGCCAATGATATTCACAGGTTTAGTCGTATTCCAAACCTTGAAGATGATAGATTTAATGCTACTCAATCTGGTATAGCTTTGTTGTATAAAATGATAGGGCTGGAGCAAGTCAGAAAAAGCAAGGAAATTTATTATACAAAGGCTTTACGCCGAAGATATGAATTGATTAGTAACATTCATAAGGTAATTAATGCACCATTGATTGAAGCTGACAAACTTACATTTACATTTCATCCTAACATACCACAAGACGTGTGGACCGAGATTAAAACGTACATAGAAAGTGGCGGGGAAATATCTCAAGAAACATTAATGAATAATGCATCATTTACTGATTTTAAAACAGAAAATGAAAGATTAAAAAAACAAAACGGATCGCTTGATTTTGAATTTAATCGAGGTGTAAACCATGAAGAAACTGACACCGAACCAACGTTATAATCAAGAAAGAAAAGCACAGTCTGATTTAATTAAGCGAGATGTTGACCGAGATAAATTAATCGAGGAAATATACAAATCCGCTGAAAACAGGATACAAAAACGTATTGATAGCTATTATTTAAGGTATGCAAATTCTACTGGTTTGACAAAACAAGAGGCAATGAAATTAGCTGATAGCATGGACGTAACTCAATATAGCAATGCTGCGGCAATAGCTGTTAAAAATCGTGATTTTAGTGAACAAACCAATAAATGGTTGAAAGTTTATAATCTGAAAATGAAAGTCAGTAGACTGGAGTTGTTAAAACGTCAATTACAACTGGAATTAATGCAAATGACAGCAGGCTTATTTGAGATGTTTAACGAAGAACGTGAAAAGGAATTAGAACAAGAGTATAAAAGGCAAGCTGGTATTTTAGGTATTTCAATAGGTGATGTACCTGAACAATTAAAACGAGTCTTAGAAGCCGATTTTTACGGTGCTACATTCTCCAGTAGGGTATGGGGTAGGAACGGACTCCAACGAGGCTTACAGCGTGAAATATTTAGCTCATTGAACAGAATTTATACAGATATGGACGGTTATAAAAAAGAAATGAACAGATTATCTGATAAATTCCAGACTAGTAAATATAATGCACAACGTTTGTTAAAAACTGAAATAGCAAGAATTAACGCCGATACTCAACTAACAATGTACAAAGACGTCGGCTTTACTCATTTAATATATGTAGCGGAGCCGGGGGCTTGTGATATATGTGGTAAACTCAATAAAACTAAAATACTGATTGATGAAGCCGAAAAAGGTGTAAACATGTTCCCAATGCACCCGAATTGTAGATGTTCAACATTTGCACAGTTTGAACTAGTCTATAAAGACGGTAGAACAAATTTAGATGAATATAAAACAGATGAATAAAATTGTCCTTAGCATGACGTTAAAAGGCTTTTTTATTATGCCCAATCACTTATCGGCACTAAAAGGTGATGTCGTGGAGGTATGCACGTAAAAGCGTAGAAAGAAAGGATAAAAAACAATGGCAGAAGAACTAAACAACGTAGAAAAAACTGAACCAGAGCAAGTCGACACTCAAGAGCAGGGACAACAACAATCTACCGAAAAGATGGTTACAGTAGCCGAAATGACTAGACGTATAAACAAGGTCAAAAGTCAAAACGAGGAAGCTATCTCAACAGCAGTAAAAGAAGCTATTGAGAAATATAAAGCTGAATCAGAGTTATCTGGCAAAGAACTGGACGAGTATAGAAAGAAAGAAGCGGAGAAAGAAAAGCAAGCGTTACTTGAAAAAATTACGACATTAGAACAAGAGCAAGTGAAACGTGAGTTAACTGACGAGGCTATCAAATCTCTATCAAGCCGTAAATTGCCAGTAAATGAAAAAGTATTAGCATTCGTTGTTAAAGACAATGCGGAAGATACATTAAAAGCGATTGAAGATTTTAGCGGTATTATCGCTGATATTAAGGCGGAATTTACAAAATCGAAAGCCCCAAATGTATCGTCAAGTTTTGGTGAAAGTACAAGTACTTCACGAACGGAAATATTCAGAAATTCAAGAATTATAAAATAGACAGGAGTTAAAATATTATGACAGTACAAACATTCGACCCCGAAAAAGTATTAGTATCGGAGAAAAAAGACGGTAAATTCTATGGTAAATTTACTGATATTATCATGAAAGAAGTTGCTGAAAATTCATTAGTAATGCAACTAGGGCGTTATATTGAAATGGACGGTAAACAAGAGAAAAAATTCGTTATCCAAACTGACGGAGTATCGGCTTACTGGGTAAATGAAACAGAGAAAATCAAAACAGATAAACCTCAATTAATCGAGGCAACATTAGTAGCTAAAAAATTAGGTATTATCTTAGTAGCTTCACGTGAGGCTTTAAACTACACTTGGCAAAGATTTTTTGATGAAATGAAACCACAAATCGTGGACGCTTTCTACAAAAAAATCGATGAAGCAGGTTTATTAGGTCTAGAAAATCCGTTTGCTAATTCAGTAACAAAAGTTGCTACTGATAGTGGGGCGGTAATTCAAGGGCCAATTAACTATGAGAACATCTTAAAACTAGAAGAAAAATTATACGAGAATGATATTGAACCAAATGCGTTCGTATCTAAAGTACAAAATAGACCAGCTTTAAGAGAAGCCCGTGACGGTGATAAAAAGACTATTTATGACAAGGCAAACAACACTCTTGACGGTATTATCGTTGCTGATATGAAGTCAAAACAAATTAAAAAAGGTGATTTAATCGCAGGTAACTTTGACCACCTTGTATATGGTGTACCTTACAACATTACTTACAAAATTTCGGAAGAAGGCCAAATCTCTACGATGAAAAATTCAGATGATACAGCTATTAACCTATTCGAGCAAGAAATGATTGCTATTCGTGCAACAATGGATATCGGTGTATTAGTTATTAAAGATAAAGCATTCGCTAAATTAACAGCGTCAATTTAGGAGGTATAAAGAAATGTATATTACAGTTTTTCCATTTATAGATTTACAAGACGATGAACGTGGATATAACAAGGGGGACGTATTCCCACACCCTGAAGCTATTTACATACCAACTCAAGAACGATATGACCAAATCGTAAAAGCTGGTTTTATCGTTGAAAAAGTTGAAGAAGCTGAAGAAGTTGAAGAAACACCAAAAACTAAAAAAGCAAAAACAACTGAAGAAACAGCCGAGTAATGGACGAAAATCAACTTTCAAAAATTAAGCGAAGATTAGGTATTGTCGACCATGTTGAGAATGATTTAATTTGCGATTTAATTGAAGATGCTGAAAGCTATTTTAAAACGTTAACTGGAACAACAGAAGTAGATAAAAAATATAATTTTATGATTGAAAATGTTGTTTATAAATTATATGGCCGAAAAGGTTCAGAGGGCGTGACTTCTGAAACTGTTGACGGGTATTCCGTTACATATCAAGAGTGGGATAACCTATTCAAACCTTATATGGCCATATTAAACAAGGACTTTGGGCTGGACGGCTCATTAAGAGAACGAGGGCGTATATATTTTCTATGAAAACACCGCACAGACTAACATTATTAATCGGTAGCAATGTTCATGGAAAATACAATCCAGTTACTGATAGTTACGAGCAAGGTAATATTAAAAAAGTTGTGTTACCTTGCTTGGTTAACGTTATTAGCGATAGTAAGCAATTAAAAGACTACGGATCAAAAACTGATAAAGTTATTTCGTGTCGATTTATGCAAGAAATTAAGCAACCATTCTCAAGGGCGATATTTAATGGTGAGATTTTTGAACGTATGGATAGTATAGATGCACCGATAAAAGGTGCTATTAAATTAAAAAAGGTGGTGGAATAATGTCAAAAGGTTTTGCTATAGAGTGGCGTGGCGTTGAAAAGTTAGGCGTTATTGTTAAAAAAAGTGGCAACTATTGTGAAGTCAAAGCCGATATGATAGTTAAGAATAATACGGAGAAAATGCTGGCAAAAGCAAAAGAAAAAGCACCAGTAGACACACATTTCTTAGTTGACCATATCGTAAGCAAATATACACGTAAATTAGAGGGGCGTGTAATAGGTGGTGCGTCTTATGACGGATATCAAGAATACGGTACAAGATACCAACCGGGGAAACCTCACATCAGGCCAGCTTTAAAAATTATTGAACGCCAGTTTAAAAAAGATATGGATGACTTAATGAAAGGTTTGTTTAAGTAATGGTAACAGCAAATCACGCTTTATTTAGACAAATTTTTATTGAGTGTTTGCAGGAAACAAAACACACGTTTGACTACCTGCCCGCACCTAACACGCCATATCCATTTGTTTATATTGGTGAAAATTCGAGCGTAAACACGATAAATTTTGACGTTTACGGCGATACCGACATCACAATACATATTTATGGCTTACGTTCTGATAGAACGGCTATAGACGATTTAACGGTCGATATACTATCCAGAATATCTCAAATTACAACGGCTTTTGGTTATTTCTTCACATTTAAAACTTGTTCACAACAAGATGCACTAGATACAACAGACGTCCAACCTTTGATACATAGAGTGCTGGACGTTAATTTTACATATACAAGAAAGGATATTATAGAAAATGGCAGTAGAATTAATTAGCGGTAAACATTATTTATCGTTTTTCAGAAATTTAAAAGATATGAAAACAAAAGATGCTGACAGAGTAAGATTTATTACAGAAATGAGTCTTAACATGGAAAAAGAGTCAGATGCAAAAACAACAGTTGACGGTATTGTAACAAGTATCGCTGACGGAGAAAACAAAATTGAATTTACTTCACTAGCGTATCGTGATAAAGACGCGACAACAATTGAGTTTTGGAAAGAGTTGCGTCAATGGTTTGTAAACGGTGATACAGTTGAAGTATGGCTTGTTGATATTGAGTCAGGTAAAGAAAATGCGGAACATGAAAATAAAGTTGAGTATAATGTTGACTATTTTCAAGGTAAATTTACTTCGTTTGAATTAAGTTCGCCTGCGGATGGTACAGTTGAGTTAACTTACTCATATGCTATTAATGGCCGTGGAGTACTTAACCATAAGGATGAATTAACAGAAGAACAGAAAAAAGCGGTTCAAGCTGCGCAATATGCTTACCAAAAATTAGCAAAAACAAATTCAATTTAATAATGGGGCGATTCAATTCGCCCTTTTTTTATTTCAGGAGGAAACAAAATGATTTTAACAATTAACAACAAAAACTATGAATTACAATTCGGACTTGGCTTTTTGGCTGAAATGAACAAGAGAAAATCGGCACAATTCGAAGGTATGGCAACTGGTTACGGTGCTATGCAAATTTTACAAATGGGAATGATGATGGGCGACCCATTAGCACTACTTGATTTAATTAAGGTAGCAACGGCACATTGCCCGCAGAAACCGAGTAATGCTGAACTTGAACAATATTTAACGGAATTAGCTATCAATAAACAAATTACAAATGTTTTTGAGTCTATTTTCAATGAAATAAAAAAGTCGCCGATTTTAGCTTACGCGATGAAAATAACACCAACAGAGGAAGTAACACCAACGGAAGTACAACCAACAGTACAACCGCAAGTAATTACACCTACGACGACTGTATAGCATTTTTAATAGCTAGACAGGGCTTATCATATTCAGAGGCTTATAATACCACTCCGCACCAGTTTAATATATATCACAAGGCTTTTAAAATTCGTGTAAAAGATGAATTATTTTTACGTGCAAAAAGTGCTTGGTTTAACCAAACCGTACAAGCTACTAAAGGTAAAGGCAAGAATACAAGGTCGATATATAAGAAATTCGAAGATTTTTATGATTGGGAACAAGAGATATTTAACGTATTCAATCCAGAAGAAATTGAACAATCTCAACATAGTATAGCGGATATTAACGAGCTTATGAATGAATTTTACAACAAGGAGGGGGCTTAATATGTCGTCATTTGACGTAACGGCTATATTAAAAGCTAATGTTAGTAATTTTACTGGCGGAATTAAAGAGGCTCAATCGGTTTTTGAGGGCTTTAAAAGTCGTACTAATAGGACGTTTGAGTCAGTAGCGAGCGGTTTTGGAACTGCTGGAACGGCAATGTCGGCAAGTTTTACAGCCCCGGCAGTAGCTGGAATAACATCGGTAATAAAATCATATGCTAGTTTAGAACAAGCTGTAGGAGGAGTTAGGACGTTATTCGCAAATTCAATGGGGGATGCTTCTCAAGAGGTTATCAACAACGCCAACAGGGCTTTTCAAACAGCTGGAGTAAGTGCCACTAAATATATGGAGCAGATATCGTCATTTTCGGCTACTTTATTACAAGGTTTAGCAGGCGATACTGCTTCTGCTGCGAAATACGGAGATAAGGCCATTATAGATATGGCGGATAATGCCAATAAAATGGGTACGTCGATAAGTGATATCCAGAACGCTTATCAAGGTTTTGCGAAAGATAACTTTACAATGTTGGATAACCTGAAACTTGGGTACGGTGGTACTCAAGAGGAAATGGCAAGACTTGTTAACGAGTCAGGAGTTATGGGGGCTAGTTTTAAGGCAACAGCTAAAAACGTTAAAGATATTCCATTCCACAAATTAATTGACGCTATTCATGAAACCCAAAAAAGATTAGGTATTACAGGGGCTACAGCCGAGGAGGCTGCGAGTACTGTTAGTGGTTCGTTCGAGGCGATGAAAGCTGCGGGCCAAAACTTAGTTGGTGGTCTTGGGAATAACGAGGCAAATATCCGTGAATTAATGTCTAATATGGGCTTAACAATCAGGAACTTTGCATCAAATATTAAACGAGTTTTAATTAATATTTGGAATAACCTGCCAATGGCAGAGTGGCAAAAATGGATAGCATTAATCGCTGTTAGTGCTGGGCCGGTATTGTTAGCTATTAGTGGAATAATGAAAGCGGTCGGGGCGATGAAGTCAGTTTTTGCTGGCTTATCAGTCTTATCAAATCCGTTTGTATTAATAATTGTGAGTTTAGGGGCGTTAGTATTAGCGTTTAAATATGCTTACAATCATTCTGAAACTTTCCGAAAAATAATTGATGCTACCGTTAATACTGTTAGTACTTTGTTCGGTAAGTTAAAATCGGCAGTACAGCCTGTTATTGACGTTATCGGGAATTTATTTAGTAAGTTTAATGTAGGGGCGTTTGCACCGCTGATAGGTGCTATAGGTTTAGTTACCGTTGCATTTTTAAAATTAAAAAATCTGAAAATTAAACCACCTGAAATTAAACCGCCAAATATTGCTAATGTTTTTAAACCAATGACTGACTTTGTAAAAGGTATTGGAAATTCAATCAAAAGTGTTTTAACTGGTATCGGTCAAGCAATATCAACAGCCTTTCAAGGTATTGGTACAGGCTTGGCAACAATGTTCAGAGGTATAGCGTTAGTCAATCCAGCTACGATGTTAGCATTTGCTGCGGCGGTGTTGGCGGTTGGTGCTGCGATTACTTTAATTTTAACGCAAAGTGACGGTTTAACAGCTTTATTCAATGGTATTGGAACAGTTGTAACTTCTGTTGGAACTGCGATAGCGACTGTTATTTCTTCAATCTCAACATTAGCACCAGTTATTACGGCTTTTGGAACGGCACTAGCTACGGTTATTTCATCAATATCAACTGGAATAGCTACGGTTATTACTGCCGTTACACCAATTATACAAATACTGGCTGATGCTTTCGTCAAAGTTGCTCCAATTATTGCAAATGCTATTGTTCAGATTATTCAAGCATTAGCACCTTTTATGCCGTCAATCACTCAATTAGCTACGGTGGTTGCTGGTGTAATTAGTCAAATTGTTGGGGCGTTTAATACTTTAGTTGGTCAAATTGTGCCAATTTTAGAACAAGTCAAAGGTATTGTAGAGGCGTTTGGTGAAGTACTATCAAAAGTATTTTCAGGAGCTTCTGACGTTATAAAATCGTTCGGAGATGCCGTAAGTAGTATTCTTGACTCATTAGCAGGCGTTTTTGACTCAATCGGTAATGCTGCGTTAAATGCTGGTCAAGGTTTTAAAGCCTTAGCCGAGGGCGTTGTAATGATTACTAACACAGGTTTAGCGGATTTAACAGCGTCACTTGCTGCAACTGCGACTGGACTTGGTGCGATAGCTTTACAAGGTCCGGGACTTGCAACGGCTGGTCAAGCAATGTCGATGTTAGGTACTGGAATGATGTTATTCGGTCAAGCGTCTGTAATGGTTCAAGCGACATTAACGGCTTTACCAACATTATTAACTGCTTTCACAACGGCATTAACTAACTTACCTGCTATTTTAACAAGTACGGTAACGGCAATGACTACTTTCGGATCAAATATCCAAAATGCATTAACTGGACTAACTGGACTTGGCTCAATAGTCACACAATTTAATGCTATGCTTATGACAATAGCACCTGCAACTATGTTAGCTGGTGTAGGTTTAGCATCGTTTAATGCTCAAGCTAGTAGTGCGAATAGCGCCTTAGTAAGTTTAGGAGCGAGTGCAAATACTGCTCAAGGTAGTATTGTTGCGTTGGGGGCTGGAATTCAATCGGCTATGGCAAATGCTACAGCTTCAATTGCGAATGCTGGTTCTCAAATGGCTACAACGGTTCAATATGCTGGTACTCAAATGACGGTAATTATGCAAGCTGCGATGAACCAAATTAAAAGTGCTATCATTAGCGGTATGAATGCTAGTTCGCAAGTTGTTAGAACGGAAATGACACAAATGGTTGAAATATTCCGAACTGCTGGTCAAAATATGGTGACCGAATGGGATAATGTAGGTCGTAAATTGGTTGAAAAATCTAACGAGACTGTAAACAATATCCGTAACGCTTTAAATAATATTAGCAATATTAATTTATATAACCATGGTTTAGCTGTAATGCAATCTTTCTCACAAGGGCTAGATGCCGAGTGGCGAAGAATTCAATCAAGTGTTAGCAGTATGGCTCAATGGATACGTGACCATAAAGGGCCAATCTCATACGATAGACGTTTGCTAATTGATAACGGTATTGCAATTATGAAAGGTTTATATCGTGGTATTAGCACAGGTTTTGTTGAAGTACAAAATCTAGTTAGTAGTATGGCAAACACCATTTCTACAGCTTTAAATAGTGCTATTGATACGGAAATGAGATTAGCTGGACTGGAAGCAAGAACTACTAGCGGTATTTCAGTTGCTCATACGCCTCAAAGTGTTAACCATAGTATTAATAATACAGCTTCAAACCGTGATTTAATCAATAAAATTGATGAATTAATCACAGAAACTAAAAACGGTAAATTTGTTTATTTAGACGGGCAAAAAGTCGGAAGTACAGTTGATAGAAGATTAGGACAAAATGCACAAATTAGGAGTAGAACATCATGGCAGTAGAAATTAAAGAATTTATTCAATTTATGAATTTTAATTCAAAAAATGAAAAATTATATCTTGTTGAAAGACAGGCACCTACACCAGATGAAAAAGAAATAATCAAGGACTTGCCGTTCAGTCAAGGCGTCCTTGATTTTTCGGCTTTGTTAGGTGAACGTGTTTTTAAAAACAGAGACATTACATATAAATTCAGATTATTTAATACGCCGTATTCTGAACGTAAATTTGTTGAACGCAGAATTAAGCAACATTTAATGTTGCATACTAACCAAAAATTATTTGAAACACATAATGTTAACTATTATTGGCTTGGGAAATGCAAATCAGTCGAGGTTGAGAACGATTATAAATTTAACGGCTTACTTGTAACAATAGTATTTAATTGTTATCCGTTCTTAATCGGTGAAAAAAACAAGTTTGATGATATCTTTAACGAACTATATGACAACCCTCGTGAAGTAATTGCTAATTATACAAAATATGAAGTAAATGGCAAGTTGAAATTCCCGTTATTTAATGCTGGTTCGGTATCTATTAAACCAACAATTACGGCTGATAGTAATTTTAAAGTAACGGTCAATGAAGATACCGCAAATATTACAAGTGGTGATAATTCAGATTATTATTTGAGTTTGAAACCTGGTGTAAATGACGTTATGGTAGAGGGCTACGGCACAATTTATTTCCATTTTAGAAAAGAGGTAATGGCATGATACAACTTGGATATAGGGCTATATATTACGAAAATCACAAAGATAAAGTAGGTAAGGTAATGCACGAGACACAAGTTGACGGCTACAAGGTTGCTAGTGGCAAAATTACTCAATCGTTATCTGAAATACCTACGTTTGAATTTGAATTAATGTACAACCACCCACTGTATAACAAAACGGATCCCATTAATGGACTAGTTAAAGTTATTAACAAATATGATGGTGAAATAGAGTTTTACGGGCGTATCTTGAAACCAACATCTCAAATGGATAATAGCGGACTATTTTCAAAAACGTTGATATGCGAATCGGTGTTAGGTTATTTACAAGACTCAACTCAAACTTTCGAAAAGGTAAGTAATAACGGTGTATTAGATTATTTTCAAAGAATAATAAATACACATAATTCTCAAGTAGAGGAACATAAACGGTTTAAAATAGGTAAAATTACAGTTAAAAATCAATCTGACGTACCTTATCGATATATCGGATATGAAACAAGTTTTGATACTATCAAGAATAATTTGATAGGTAAATTAGGTGGATATATCCAATTAAGAATTGAAAAAGACGGAATGTATTTAGATTATCTTGAAAAAGTTGGCGAGGATAAAAAAAGCCCTATCCAATTAGGAACTAATATCGAAACTGCAAGTCGTGAGTTAGATTTAAGCAATTTAATTACAAGACTTGTGCCACTTGGTGCGGATATTCAAGATACAGGACGTTCAGAGGAAACAGGACAATTTGTGATAAGGGAACGTGTTACTATTGACCGTGTTAACGGTGGTAAGCGATACATAGAAGACACTGAACTGGTTAAGAAATTCGGTATTATTCAACGTCCTGTAGACTGGACGGATATCGAAAGTGAACATATTTTATTACAACGTGGTAGGCAGTATATGAACGCTCAAAAAATAGCTATTTCATCTTGGAGCGTGTCAGTTGTTGAATTATATTTAATCGATAAAACTTACGATAAATTTAAGTTAGGTAATACGCACCCTGTGGATAATGCTCCGTTATCTGGTGTAGAAAGATTACAAATCATAAAAAAAGTAATTGATATTACACAGCCGGAGTCAGTCGACTTGACTGTTGGTTCTGATAGTATCACATTATCAAAATTCCAACTACAACAACAAGAGGCTGCGAAATCAATGGAGAAAGTACTGGCTGACAATAACGCAAGACAGGCTCAAATAGCGAAAGAAACGGCAAAGTCAAACCAGTTAGCGGTATTACAATCAGAATTAGCGACTTATAATTCAATTGTTGAAACAAATACTAAAGAATTAAAATTAATTGATGAACAAATAGCTAAATTAAACGCCGAAAAAGATAAAGCAACAATTAGTAATTTGAAATTACAAAAAGAAATTACTCAAAATAAACTTAATCAGTACAAAACAAAAGTTGCTGAATTAGATAAAAAAATTAAAGAATTAAACAAAGGAAGTGAGACAGCTCAATGACGTATGATTTTAATACACTTAAACAAACCGTAGGTGAGGCAACAAACCGACCTACTTTTTATACTGATTTTGAAGACGTATCAACAGACAAATTACACCAAATATCGGAATTAACTGAGTGGATAAGAACAAAAAGTAAAGGTTCTGACATTCGAGAAATTATAGCACAGTTATTTGAACGTACTTGGTTAGAGAATATCCGAGAGGGAAATGCAAATATGGAAGTTGCTCAAGCTAGAGGTAGTTTTAATGAATTATCTGAAAGGTTTGACAATATTTATAACATTCTAAACACTAAAGGTGATACGGCTGAAATTAAAAGAATGTTAACTAATATTCTTGATGGAACACCAAAAGGTACATATCAAAATATTTCGGCTTTACGTTCAGCGAAACCAACTGGAGAAGCAGGTATATTTATTACCACGGACAACGGACACTGGAATTATTGGAACGGGAATACGTGGGTAGACGGCGGTCCATATCAATCTCCACTAGAGGGAATTCCAAATCAATTTGGAGTGCTATTCGATGGACTTTTAACAATCGACTTAAACTCAAGAACGATTACTATGAAGAAAGATACATGGTTTTCTTTCGGAAACAAAAATTACGCGCCGAGACAAGATATTAGCATTTCATATACACCGTCTGGAATGTCAGAATATGTAGTATATGATTATCAAAATAGTGGTTTGTCTGTCCTTGACCTTAACAATATATCAAGAATTAAACCTACACAGGTTATTTTAGCTATAATGTATAAACAAACGTTGCATTATCCCGTTAATTCAAGGTTTGTAAAAACGATAGGATATAATGAATATACTCAAGGGAATAATTTCGGCTCTATAATTCAAGGGCTTATTGAATATGATAAAAGTACTATGACTTTCACATTTAGTGGAAATGGCGAAAAAAATGAAATAATTGTAAGTAAGGGTACTAGTTATTATAAAAACGAAAATCAAGAAAGTCTTAAAATACCTAGTGGATATGTACATTATCTAGTTTTTGATATTTTAGACAGAAAATTTAAGCTAATACCAGGTACATTTTTAGTTGACAATCCATTCGCTAGTAAATACAACGAAATATTAATTGCAATGGTATATGCGACTGAACTTACACATTTTTCAAGTAACAATTTCATAAAACTTCGAGGAGATGTAAAAGGTTGGAATTTAGAAGAATTAACAGTAAATTTACAAACCAAAAGAACGGTAATGGTAACGTTAGGAGATAGTACAACGGATGGTTGGAGAACTTCAAATTATACTAGCAACAATGATAATATTAACAGTTTAAAAGACGGAAATAATACTTATTCTGGAATACTTAACAATATCATTAATCAACAGAACGGATATAATTTTAATCATAAAATATATAATCGTGGTTTTTCTGGGAAAACAATTAGCTGGTTAAAAGAGAATTTAGAAGCGGTTTTACGTCCGATTACAGAAAAAATTGATTATGCGTTTATTGCCATGGGTATTAATGACATGGTATACGATGCTAACAGCGTTCAAACTTTTAAAAATGACCATATTACAGTTATCGATAAATTGCTAAAAAAAGGAATTAAACCAATTTTAGTTAGTACACAAGCTGACTTTGAAAATTATAAACGTTTCGGATCAAAAATTAATAGTATCGCAGATAACGTGAAAAAAGAATTAGCAAACGAACTAGGAATACCTTTTATTGATTATAACAAAGGTACAAGAAATATATTAAATAATTCTGAATATGAACTTCGTGATTTAATCCCGGATATGTGCCACTTCGGAGACTTAGGTCACAAAAAAGGAGCGGAATTTTTAGCAAGTAAATTAATTCATAGAACTATCAATGTTGTTGACGGTCAAAAAATTGGATATCAAAACAACAAAATTATTTCAGATTTGATTTATTCAGATTTTTTAACAGACGTTGAAAAACAGGTCAAATGGATAACTAAAACTAACGGCTTTAATTTAGAGGGAATATTTAACGGAAGTTCGGAGAAAGTTTTATTCGAAGCGCTTATATACGTTGATAAACCTGTGACAATTAATTTTTATGGTGAAAACTGTAGATATTACAGTAACAATCAACTTATTACCGATAATTCTAAATTAGACGTAGGTTTGTATAAAATAACTATAAAAAATACATTAAACCAAACTAGTAAATTCAGAGGTTTGGAATTTAGAAAGGCGGTGTAACATGGAAGTAACATTGCCAGAATTAGCTAACCATTATTACCACGTCGTAAGGGACGTATATATTCATGCTTTTACATTAATAATTGTGCTTGATGTGTTAACTGGACTAGCAAAGGCGTTTGTAACAAAAAAACTAAATTCAACAGTAAATAGACGTGGTTTAATTGAACATGGAATTGTTGCAATCATGTGCATCACAGTATATCCATATATGCTGTATTTAGGTTTTAATGAATTTGCAACAGCTTTCTTG
>ERZ773265.746-NODE-746-length-18662-cov-3.369592_pt1 | contig 18662 bp, 13 predicted proteins | sample MGYA00580512_ERZ773265 | MGnify/ENA primary metagenome ERZ773265 (study PRJEB29015, sample SAMEA2738169) | human oral metagenome | biome: human oral; feature: human-associated habitat; material: saliva | place: China | collected 2183 ... | reverse complement strand
CCGATCTATCATAGAGAGCTCCCTCAACTGTTCCTGTCCCACTTTCATCATCTCCTCCTCCACCTTACTCCATTTTCCAAAGAGGCATTCTTGTAGTACATCGGCAGCTGGACCTTCATCTGTTTCAGAATCATAGACACAGGTTCTATCTCTCTGATATATTTGAATTTGGTCAAAGAGTTTATCGTTTTCTAATTCTCGTAAGTTACCAACTAAATGCCCTACAATACCATCGTGATGTTCTTTAGGAGTTGCTCTAGCCTGGCTTGGATTTACGGCATAAACTTCTTCATAACGGATTAAGGTGCTGAGATAGGACAATTCCGGCTTGGTCGCTATCAAAGCTAAAGAGACTTGATAGCCCCTTGATTTTAATAGCTGCGCAGTTTTTCTTGGGACTTCTGTTGTTCTCAAGGTTCCTTCGATTAAAAAATGATAACCCTGCTTACTTAGCTCATCCGCAAGATGTTCCACCATTTTTCCTGCAAAGAATTTTGTGTAATCTACGCTATCCTTACCATATTCTTCTTGTAAGGCTAGATAATTCGGGTGTAAATAACGATAGCTGTCACCGTCAACAATAATGATATTCCCTTGAAACTCTTTTTGCTTGATACGGTGTACCGTTGTTTTTCCTGCTCCACTTTGCCCACCAAGTAAAATGGCCTTTGGGCTAATTGATGCCGTTTTACCACGTGTTAAGGAACGAATGGTCCGTTTTAAGGCTAGGTCAAAGTCATCTTGACTAAATTCTTCTATTCCCATTAAGCCACCACCTGATGACGAGCAAGCTCCAACATACGCTCAATTCCATCCAAATAACCATTGTAGCGCTCTATTTCATCAAAGGTATTGACAAGATAAATCTTGGTATTGATAAGGTCTGACAAGTCATCACTCATCAAAATCCAAGGATTAGTTTCATCGTCAAAAGCGATTCCTTGACTATCTTGATAGTGATATAATTGGGATAAAATCGCTGCGCCACGCTCTTTAATGACTTCAATTTTTAGCGTCAATTGATAATCTTCTACTGGTGTTAACATCTTTTCTTCTCCTACAATATCAACATAAGACACGTTGAATTTCTGACAAATACGGTCTATCAGTTCTGTCGAAACAGAGCTTGACCCATTTTCATAGCGGCTAAGGCTATTACGTGAAATCCCCACTATCTTAGCAAACTCTGGTTGCGTCAAATCATGAGTTTTTCGTAAAGATTTGATATTCTCTCCAATCATAGATAATGACCTCCTATTTAGTTACTTTCATTATAACACAAAAAGCGAATAACGCACCAAAAATGGTGCGTTATTCGCTTTTCGGTTTCTTCGACTGCCTAAACTCCTCAATCCGTTTTTCAAGTTGCTCAGTGTTCAATTTATTCTTAGCTTCAGTTATGGTCTCATCTAGGGTCGGCTCCTTTGATATAACTTTAGGAGCCTTTTTTACGTCACTAATCGTTTGACTGGTTGAATCAAAAACGACATCTAGTAATTGGTTGACCTTATGTAAGTCAGCTTCAGACATTCCTGATAAGCGATGAATGAGTCGTTTAAAACTATCTTGATGGTGTGTTTGCTTTTTGAATAACCTCATCTTATCTCCTTATAAAAAGTAGCCCTTGTAAGGACTGCCCGTACTTACAAGTCATCAATAGCTTCTGAAATGGCTTGTAATTTTTTATTGTGCTTATTCTTATCATCAATCAACTGGTGCAACTCTTCGATTTTCTTCTGACTTTGAAGAATGTCCTCATTATTTTGAGCCATGACATTGGCTAAATGTTGCTTGTAGTCACTGGTAATGTTAGTTGATAGAACTTGTCTTGGCTCTATTTTCTCTTGTGGTTTTGGTTGTGAAACGGACTGCTCCTTACCCTTTTGTTGTTCCATCTCAAAGGCTGCCATATAATCCACATCTTCAGGTTCTTGCTGTTTTTCCTGATGAAATAGTGCCGCAATCTTCGCACGTTCTTCTGATGAAGACGTTGGTGTTTTATCATCTAGGGGTTGGTCAAAGGTCCAATCTTTTGTCATGTGTTATCCCTCGTTTCTATTATCGGATAGTGTTGGTTGCTCTTCTTGGCCAAAGGCCTGCGTCAATGCTTCATCAAAAGTCCAGGGACTATTTTGCTGGCGTTTGATAAAGGCTTGATACATCGCTGTTTGTAATTGACTGCGATAGGTTTCTAATTTTTCCGTTTCTTTCGCAACCTTCTCCTCTTGCCTAGCTACTCTTTCGTCTAGGCGTTCAATCACACTCATAGGGTGTCCTCCTTATCCCTTTCTAGCTTATGATAAGAAACTTGATTTTGTTATCACAACTCTAAAGTAGTTGTTCTTCTAGGCGGAGGGTTACACCTGATAAGTTGTAACTTGGCCGATTGTATCATGTCCTTTAGAGATAGGTCTCTCTGACTTTTCACGACATCATTCCAATCTGCTTTAGTTTTCAGTTCCTGTAAGGGTGGTAAGTCTGTTTCAATGGGAAGTCCTTTCTCAGATAACTTCCGACAAAAGTCTCGCCCAGCATCATCATTGTCAACAGCCAAAGTTAATAAACCTGGGTGAGTCTTAAAAAAGGTAGTCGTCTCTTGTATAGCATGAAGGTAATGCGTTAATCGACTTGGTTTGACGGTATCTAAAAACTCAAGTTTATCTTTTTCCTCAGCGGCTAATCGTAGGGTCTGATAAGCAATCACAGACAGTTTTAAGCCTTCCATAGAAACCAAACGAACATCTGATAACTGCTTCTGACGAAGTTGATAATAACTCATCAGATCAATCACCGATTCACAAAAGATAAGACGTTTAGGGTTTCCTATATCAAAACTTATTCCTATATAGCCATGAGAACCTTTCATGATTTTCTTGAGGTAATCTCGATCATGTCTCTCATTATTTTTGACAAGTCCTTGCAAACTTGCCCCTTCTAATTGGCCCTGATGGTTATAACTCTTAAAGACAAGGACGGATTCTTGAAAGGCCTTTGTCTGATAATAAGCCTGTGCTAATAGACCTTGTCTGCCCAAAGCATTGATGGTCTCGTCACTTAAACCACGAACGTCATTTAAGTAAGTCCGTGCTTGCTCAAATGGTTCTTCACTTAAATAATAACGAAAGGGTTGGTAAGTCTCTTCGACTATCTTAGCTTGTTCAAAGTCGCCAGTTTCAAGGTAGGACAAGGCTTCTTTAAAAGACACTCCTACCACTAATTGAACAAAATCAATCACATCTCCCTGTATATCACGTGAAAACCATTTAAAGGTATTGGTATCCGCAAAAATTTTAAAGGAATCGTGTTCTGGATGTTCATAGACTTGTCCTGATAATCTTCTAAAAGAATAGCCTAGACTTCCTGCCACGTCTAAAATCGCCTTGTGTTTCACTGCTTCAATTCTTGTCATCTCATCTCCCTATCAAAAAAAGCAGAAGAGTAGCTCCTGCTAGTTGGTCTCACTTGTAGTAGTGCCTTGAATCTTTGGAATGCTTGAGTTAACTCCATCAGAAGTTTCTTTTAAATCCTCTAGTTTCCCATTCCAAATGGTTACCTGATTGACAAGGAGTTTATCTGACATTTTGGCATAAGAGAGTTTAAGAGTTCTTGTTTCTGTCTGTATACTTTTCTGAGCCTTATCGCTGACATCTGACACATAAACAACTTGATAAGTAACCTCTGCAAGGGCTTCATTGTCTTCTGTATTGACATAGATTTGAGCAGATTCGAAGCGATAATCCAACATATAATCCTTATAGACTTGGTTGATAGATTCTTCTTGACGAGCAACTTCTTCCTTATAAGCAGAATCTGTCATATAGGGCTTAATACGGTTGTTGTTCTCGCCCAGCTTTTCCTTAGTATAGTATTGCGTGAGAAATTCCTTGACCAATTCATCAGAAAGGACATTTCCTTTTTCCTTTTCTTTCTCTTTGGTCAACAGTTTATGAGCCTCAGTCTGAATTTGTTTCTGTGTATGATTGGTAACAGACTGAGAACCAATGGTGTAACCCATCATCACCATAAAGCTGATGACTGCTAGACCACCGAAGCCAATGAGCAACCGAGCCTTCATTTTGTTTAACATCACTAGCGCTACCTCCTTTTTTCATAAGATAGCACCATCATAACAAGATGGACTTGAAAAAGTTATCACAAACAAAAAGGACTACCTAACTTAGGTAATCCCATTACTCTATGCCATCCGACTTCTAACCACTTTGATCACAAACCCTAAAACAAGTAAGATATTGAAACCAATATAGAAAGTCGTAAAACTCAACATACCATTGGTTGCTAAATCTTCGACATAGAAGTATCTTTCTGTAAAAAAGAGGTAAATCCCATAGACTTCTGTGAAAGCTAAAAATCCGATTAATCCAATGATAAATAAGCTTTCAAGCATCTTCGCAATCTGGTAGAGAACAATCAAAATCAGTCCTATTGCTACAATGATGAAAAGGCTTTGAATGATTTGTTCTATCATGTCTTACACCTCTTTCTACACTAATTGCTTGCGATAGTAGTCAGCCTGTCCCTTGTCTAGGTTATCAAGTTGAGCAACCAGATCAAGATAGCCTTCTTTTGTCACCTCATCTAAATCTGGAAAATCATTCTCACGAGTGGTAATGATAATGTCTAATTGACCAATGATTTCTCGCTTTGAAAAGCTGTAATCAAGGGTTTCATCTTCGTATTGTTCCTTTAAGGCTTGGTAGTTAGCTCGGTCTTCAGGTGTTGTAAAGCCTTGTGCTAGCCATTCTTCTAATTGATAACGCATCGCTTCTACTGTTTGGGTCATGAGTTTGTTCTCCTTTGGTGATTTCTTGACTTCATTTTACCGCGTTCACTATTTTTTGTCAGCCTTTTTCTTAAAAATCAAGAAAAAGTTGTTGGTCGTGTTGCGGTTGGATCGTTTCATTGAACTTAGCTAGTGCTACATCTATTTCCTCAACTTCTGCTTCTTGTTCTACCAATGGGGCAAGGATGTCATATTTGGCTTTAACCATCTGATAATCGTCTTCTTTAGGAAAGACCTTTTCCACTTCAACCCTTGCAACTGCTAATTTATCTTTGAGGTTATTGGCCATTTCTTCTGTCTTTTCTTGATCCTCTAGGATATGGTCAATGGCATTAGTAATGCGTTGGATGGTTCCCACATCTGATTTCAAGTCTAAAGAGACAGAATACTGGTTACTTCCTGAAATGGTTAAGGACACTATATCAGGCAAAGGCTCACTAGGGCTTCTTGTTGCCATTTTTAGCTCAAATCCTCTAAAGGTCGCAAGTGTTCTGACTTCTTTGGTTTCAGAACGGTTATAGGTAATGAGTTTACGTAGATAGTCTCCGGCTTCTGCACGGTTATTCATTGTCTGATTGTCAAATCTCATGACAAAATCCAGGGATTTAGTTGCCAAGGATTGAGCAATATCACGGTCATACTGACTGAGACGTTTCTCTAAGATAGGGAGGTTCTGTTCACAGTAAGCAATGGTATGACGATACTCGTCTTTGGTGCGATGAAAGGCACGCTTTTGATTGCCTAAAACGGTCAACTCATTTTCTAGCTCCATTTTCAGTTTGAGATAAGGATTACCTGTTGCCAAAGCCTTAAAGCCTGAAGCAGTCATGGTCTGTTCATCAATGTCTTCTGCCGACCGTACGGGGTCTTTAGAGGTCATGATTTGCGTGATGTATTTGAGCTTATTCTCCTGAGTCTGCCAGAGGTAGTTGTCGAAGCTCCCTTTGGTAATGTAATGGTAAATATCTACCTCTTGGTGCATATTACCCTGACGAATCAACCTACCGTTGCGTTGGACAATATCGCTTGGTCTCCAGGGAACGTCTAAATGGTGGACAGCTTTCATACGTGATTGGACGTTTAATCCTGTTCCACCTTTTTCCGTAGAAGCCATGAGAATCCGCACTTCCCCACTATTGACCTTGCGTGACAGAGAGTTCTTTTTCTCATCCGTATTAGCGTCATGGACAAAGGCAATTGCTTCTTTGGGAATCCCTCTATCCACTAAGAGGTCTTTCAATTCATTGTAAACATCAAACCCTTCTTCCTTGCTTTTAGGGGTACCAATATCAGAGAAAATCATCTGGGTAGCCTTATCAAGCTCACCCTCACGGTAAATGCGTTCCACATTGTCCACTACTTGAAGAATCTTCTGATTGTCCGATAAGGTATAGGCTGGGTCAATGAGACGCATGTCAATAGCTAGTTTTCTAGCTTCCCCAGTTATCTTTAACATGTTATCGACACTAGGGTCAACGCTGCCAGACTTGATAGCGTCTGAACGGTCAACCAACTCTTCAAGGTAGTATTTCTGAGCTTCCGTCAATTCGCTCTCCACCGCAATAACTTTAGCTTCAGGTACAGGTAAATCAAGCATATCTGAGGTCTGAATATCAGCTGTTTCCTTATAAATCCGCATGAGTTCAGGCAGGTTCACAAACTTCTTAAAGCGTTTCTTGGGTTGGTATTTATCCCCTGTTGGGGCAAGTTCCATAGAATTCTCAATATTCCCAAAAGCTCCCACCCATGAATCAAAATTTGAGACCTGGTATCGTTCCAAGACATCTGGTTGAATATAGCTCATCATGGTATAGAGTTCACTAATAGAGTTAGAGACTGGTGTTCCTGTCGCAAAGACCACATTACGATAGTCGTGTTCTCCTTGAACCTGTCTCACTTTCATCTCCATATCCACGTTCTTTTTAGAGGTGGTGTTGGTAATCCCTGCCACATTACCTAGGCCTGTAATGGGGCGAATATTCTTGAAATGGTGAGCTTCGTCCACAAAGAGAAAGTCAATCCCAAGGTTTTCAAATTCAATAAAGGTATCTCGCTCCAGTTTTTGGAGTTCTTCTAATTGGTGTTCCAACCCTTTGATAGAACGCTCTGCTTCTTTTACGGTATAATCACTGTCGCTACCTTGCTTAATTTCTCGTAATTGGTTCAGCTTATCTTGGATATAGGTGACCTGTTTTTCCTGACTCATGGGAATTTTCTCAAACTGGGAATCCCCAATGACAATGGCATCGTAGTCCCCTGTGATAATCCGTGAGACAAACTGCTTACGTTTGGCTTTCGCAAAATCTTTCTTGGTCGTCACATAAACATTCTTCGTTGGGAAGAACTTCATGATTTCTTGGCCAAACTGAGCGGTCAGACTAGACGGCACCACATAAAGAGGTTTATGCACCATACCGAGCTCCTTCAATTTGAAGCCTGCCCCAAGCATGGTTAAGGTCTTACCTGAACCCACTTCATGAGCTAGAAGCGCCCTTTTTTCTTCCACAATCCGTTGAATAGCATTCTTTTGGTGAGGGCGTAAGGAAATATTCTGGGCAAGCCCATCAATGGTTAAATGACTGCCATCATAGACTTTTGAGACTGTACGATTATAAAGGCTATTATAAGTCTCTTCAATCATCTGTTGCACCTCTGGGTAACTAGCCACAAAATCTTGGAAGAGTTCTTGAAGTTGTGTTTCCTTAGCACGAAGAACCGTTGTCTTCTCCACGTCCGTCACATGCTTTTTCTTATCCCCATCTTCTACTTGTTTGGTGATGGTTGGTTGATTGGAATTAAGCAGGTTTTCAAAGATTTTTCGGCCACTATCATAGCGTGACCCAGACACACCTAGACTCCTATCCATTGCGGTTGAATATCTAAAGGCAAACTTGGATTGGTAGGAAAGAGTGCCATCAATTGGACTGACTTCAAGAACAGTTGCTACTTCTTGGTCAGTCAAGTCAAAAGTTTGTCCCATAAAGGTTTCTTGGGCAAATTTCCCATAAACAGCTAGAGGAATCCAACGTGAACCAATCCGATAATCAATATCAGCCAAGGTCACACGTGGCGGTTTAACATCTTCTAAGAGACCTTGATAATAGACCCAAGGAAAATCAGAATTATCTTCTTTAATGAGTAAGTCCACAACCTCTAACTTAGTCATCACATCCCCTGATAAGAAATCCTGCCGAGATTCATAGACCACTTCCCTATCGTTTAGATAGCGTTCTGGGTCTGGAATAATAGCGTCTCCTAATTCTTCAATCAAAGACGCTTTAGAGTCTGTTTGATAAATAGACATCATGTAATCCAAATCTACACCACGACCATCTGCTAGACTAGAATTGAGAGCGTCAAGGGCAGAAGAAACTGCCGTCACTTCCTTTTCAGGACGAACTAGGGCTTTCTCAAAAGTCAGAGACTTGGTATAGATAACTATTTTCCCACTTGGATCAAGTCCTTCATCTTCCAAACTCGCAAGGAGCGAATACTTATCATCACTATCAAAGAGGTTACGGTTCACAGCACTATTCAAGTACCCAAAGCGTTTCACAAAACTATCATAGGTTTGATTGAGTTTTCCAAGTAAGTGTGCAAACTCTTCCTTGTCATAATCATAGTAACGTTGAATGGCGATGACTTCTTGATAAGCATTACGAATATCAACCATCCCTTTAATTCTTGCCACTTCTTTCTCAGACAAAGGAGCTTCATAAAAGACTGTCTTTTTGAAATACCCCTTAAATCGCCCACGTTTGGTGGCTTCTTCAGTCACATAAACATCAAGAGCAGTGCTATCGGTGACTTCGAGGTCATTAAAGCGGTCAATTTGTTTTTGAGAATGCTTGGTATCCCAAGCCTTAAAGGTCCCCTCTTCGTCCACATAGTAGCTAATCTCCTCAGTTTTTGTCCCTACACGAATGTCCTTATGATCACGGTAGTAAACCGTAGAATCCTTATAACCAAAACTATAACGATCTAAGCTTTCTCTGATTTCAGGTGGAATAGAAGTATCAACGACCTGTTTTTTCATCACATCAGGAGTGATAAGGATGTCAGAGTTATCCACCACTCTAGGGGCTTTAACCTGTTTAAGAGCCATCTGAACATCTGCTAGCAAATTATCAGAATTGCCTTTCACAGAAAGTGTCCCACCGTTAAAGTTTCTAACCTCATAGGTCCCAAGAACCTGACTGTTGTATTCCCCATCAAAGTAAGGATTCAGCCAAATACGATCATCCTTGTCATAGCGAATAGAACCTGAAAAAGCTAAATCATCTGCCACATATCCCTTATCCATATGCTTCTGGAAGAACAACATATCTGTTGTGACATTGGTGCCTGCAATGGCCTTAAAAGCGCTATCTGGTAAACGCACACCACCAAGAAAATCAGCCGTCTCACGAATGTCCTGGAGAATGTTTTCTGTCCGTTTGTCCATGGTTCCTGTGGAGGAAATCATAGCGACTTGCCCACCATCATGCACCAAATCAAGGGATTTTGTAACAAAATAATCATGAATCATATAGGGTTTATCATAGCGACTATCCGCAATCCTGATATTGGCAAACGGTACATTTGAAAGAACCAAATCAAAGCTATTGTCATTAAATGCAATAGTCTCAAAGCCCTTTACTTCAATGTGGCTATTCGGATGAAGGTGTTTAGCAATTGCCCCTGTAATCGTGTCTAACTCTATACCATACAACTCACTATTTTCTCTCAGGTGTTTAGGCATTGCCGCAAAGAAATTCCCCGTTCCCATCGAAGGATCTAGCACTCTTCCACCTGTAAAGCCATCTCGTTCTAGTTTATTCCACATCTCACGAATCAAGAGAGGGTCTGTGTAGTAAGCGGTCAGAGAGGACTGTTTCATGTCTGAATACTCTTTTTCTGTGACTAGCGTTTTTAATTCCTCACGTTCCTTAGAAAACTTTGGGTTGTACTCGTCAAAGAACTCGTTAGCTAAGCCTCCCCAGCCCACATATTTAGCAAGGAGTTCTTGTTCACTAGGTGTGGCTTGACGGTGTTCAGATTCAAGACTTTTCACCAAACGAACAGCAGCCACGTTGGTTTCAACCTTATCTCTTGTTGTCTTAGGGTAAAAGTCTGTTAGATCTTCTGGGAAGTGAAAATCAGTGGCCGGGGGCGTCTCAGTGACTTCTGGTTCCAACTCATCTTCTGACAATGCTTCTTCTTGTTTAGCCTCTCTCTTATTTGATGTTAGAGATGTTGTCACTTGAGAAACCGCCTCTTGAGATTCTTCCATATCCATAAAAGAAAAGAGGTCTAATTCTTGGCTAGGTTCTTCCACTTCCTCTTTTTCTTCGACAGAAGGAACATGAAGAGCTTGAGTGATGTCTTCTAGTGTCCGTAAGAAAAGAACTGGATTTTGTTCAATCACATCTGTGAAATCATTTTGTAATTCAATCCGAATCAGGTTATTAACGCCTGACTCCTCAATTGCCATTACCTGAAACTCTTGCCCCTTATAAGTCACAATCGAAGCAATCGGGTAACGGTTAAGGGCTTCCTCTACGATAGGATTTTGAGGGAGTGATTGAGTCATGATTTCAGGTTTTGTTTGTGAGACGTGTTCTCGCCATTCTCTAAAGGACAGGTCAGGTTGGGACAGTTTGTCCCTTTCAAAGGTTCTAGCTTCTTCAAGAGTGAGTTCTTCATGTAAGAAGGCGTAGGCAATAGGTCTTGCTTCTTCTAAGTCTAGCTGACTCGTCAAGAAAAATTCTGCCTTGTCATGCGTTAATCCCATCTGAAGCAATTCTGTCGCAAGGGCTAATTGAGTGACGGTTGCCTTAGGATAGCCCCCTAATAAGGCTAGGTCGGCATTATTCAAATGAAAACGCCCTGCAGCATCTATCAGTATCCCACGTTGTTGCTCATCAACGTCAGCTAAGTCTATCCCTAAACGAGTCAGTTTTTCGGTATTTTCAGCCAAAATGGTTTGACCCATTTCAGTTAAGATCACTTCTTCTTGAGGTGTTAGGGGACGTTGCAAGTCATAGACTGTCCCATCAGCTTCTATATAGGTTAAGAGGCTATCGTCTTCATAGATTGGAGTCACTTCCATTTCATGATCAAACTCCCCACGTCTCAAGTTTGGTAGTTTTGGACGGCTATTTCTCACTTGGTCAAAGTGACTTAATATCTCAAATTTTTGGGACAAGTTTAGATGTTCATAGGCTGGTAAATGTTCTGTTTGCCCTGTTAGTAAATCTAGTTGTGATAACTCTTCCTCATCAAGACTTGCAATTATGATTAAACCCTCTTCCCGAAAGGTGATGTCCTGAGAAGGTTCTGGAACTACTTTTTCTTCAACCGCCTCCTCTCTTTCCTCTACCGTTTCCTGGGTGCTTACCCATTCAGGTTCATAGGTGAGAAGAAACTGTTCAATATCACGGCTAATTCGGTCAGACAAATTATTGGCCACTCGGTAGACATTGACCAAATTAGCAGCTCTGCCTTTTTTCAAAAGAGAAGCTACCGAAATGGATTGATAGGCGCCTTCTTGGTCTAAGAGCTGAAAGCGAGTGGCTAGGTTAAAGAGGGCGACTTCAATCACCAAGGCTTTCTCATCACTGTTTAACTGAGGTAACTTCTTTAAGCCAGCCTGACCAAAGGTCTGCGTGTAGCTGCTTAGGTCTGTTGCCTCGTCAAAGGGGCTTGCCTCTACAAAAGCAGAAACTTCTGTTTCAAAGCGAACCACTTGAACAGGTGAAGTGACTACTCCTCTTTGGGTTGTAAAATTTTGGATAAGGCTATCCCAATCCTCATCAAAATGGGCTGCTTGATAGCGTAAAAAGGATTCCAAAAGAATCTGGTCACGTGGCAATCTTGCCCGCAACATCTCAAGTAATTGTTCTTGATTCATACGTTCCTCCAATTAAAAAAGGAGCTGAGAGGTATTCTCAGCCCACTGCTTTAGTCTAGGACCAAGGCTCTTTGGTCTTTTTCTTGTGGCAACTTTTCCATCAAAGTTGTCACATACTGTCGTAAGAAATGGCTTTTCTGGTCTAACAAATCCTTCTGCAAGGCGAGATAAGTCACATCTCCAAAATAATCTTGACTCGTTAAAGACAACTCCTTTTGGATAATGTCCTGCAAGGTTTCTAAGGTGAGAGATGAATAATCCTCCTCATTCAAAACCTCATACTGAGCAAGGGACTCAGAAATATTGTTGGACGCAATCACTTCCATAATGAAACTAGCTCCCTCACCTGTTCGATAGAGTTTATCCAAGAGGTCCGTCATTTCTTCTTGAATCTGTCTCTGAGAACCGTCTGCTCTTAGGCGCAGGTCATCACTGACTAAAGACAAGTCATCAATGTCCCTAAAGTCTTGATAGAGCGTATCAAGAAGTGACTTGTTTTGAATGTTTAGCTCCATGTCTAAAAAGGCTTTGACCATGTCTTCATAGTTTTCTCGTGCCATCTCAGAAAGGGCTCTAGAAATTGTGTCATAATTCCAAGCCATAGCTTCTCTCCTTACCTTGTTGAATCGGATTCAAATCTTGTTGGACTTCTTCAAGGTCTGTCAGTCCATCACTATCCGTATCACTGCTAAAAGGGTTGGTCCCTAGAGCTAACTCCTGAGCATCCGTTAAGCCATCTTGATCTGAATCCATTGTATAAATGTTTTTGGGTTCCATTTAGTTGTCCTCCATTTTGCGTTTAGAAAGTCCGTAAGCCAAGCCAAGAAGAAGTCCTCCACCGACAAGCGCTAAGAGGGATTGACTCTCCCCTGTATTTGGTAAGACACTTGCTGGAACTGGTGGTTCTTGCGTTGGAATAGGTGGTTGGGGTGGTGTTGGTTGATTCGGAGTTGGTGCCTCTGGTTCAGGAGTAGTTGTTTTAACTGTGTTTGAACTGATGGTGTAGCCATTGACGGTATGTAGTACCGTATTTTCTACTTTACCTGAAGCGATTCGTTTCATTTGCAAGTAAACATCTGCTTGAAACTCGGATTCTTCTGCTAGTTTTTCAAGGAATTCCTGATCAAAACTGATGGTAACCGTTCCTTTTGACGTGTCGACCTGTTGTAGCGTGTACTTAGTCACTTCTGTCCCTTTTGGTAAAACCGTTCCATCTTTTAGAGTGACATCTACCACAGTATAAGCCTTGTAAACACCATTATAGTCGTCATGGCTTTCATCATAATCATCGTCAAAACGGTACTCGATGAGTGGTGTCGCACGATTACCAGGAATAAGTGCTCCCACCAAGCGGTAGTTAAAGACCTGATTCAAGGCAACTTCTTTTCCATCAAGACTTTTCTCCTTTTGTGACAAATCAATCACCACATCTTTTTGTGGGTCTAGTTTTGGCACATTATTGACCACTGTTTCTGTCACATAAGCCAAACCAAAGTCAATCTGATAAGCGGTGTTTTCATACTTCCCACCAGTCTTTGTCAGCTCATTCTTAATGGTCATTGGAAGGGTCACCACTAAGGTTTGACCAGTTTTAACATAAGCCTCATAGAACGCTTTTGGATCATCTGCGCTTAAAACTTGAATGGCTCCTTTTGGTGTGAACTGACGTTTGGCCATAGCATCTTGAACCACTTTAGGCGCTTTTGACAATGAGGCATAGGCTTTCACCGAAATCCCTTTGACAAGATTTCCGTTCTTATCCATCACTTGGACACCATCTGCATTGAGGCTAAGCGCTTCTTCAGGGTAATCATCTACCATGTAAAAACCTTTTGTAAGAACATCCTCCGTCACCACCAAGTCCTTGTACTGACTGTAATCCAGAACAATTTTGTAGTAATTGACGGTATTTGGAAGAACGGTCTTCCCATCAATAGACACGCCTTCTTTATTGGTATTAGTTTTATGTGGTGTTACTTTTGGCACGTGATTCGTTACCGTATTGGTTTCATAGGCTTGTCCAAAGTCTACTTGATAAGCTACATTGTCATAAGACTTTCCTGAATTAAGCATAGACTCACGAACAGTCATAGGAGTGACGATGGTGATATTTTGACCTTGTGTTACATAAGACTCATAGAAGGCTTGTGGATCTTCTGCCATAAAGACTTGGAAGGCTCCTTTAGGCACAATCTTGCGTTTTGAAAGTGCTGCTTGTAGGTTTTTAGGAGCTTCTGATAAACTCGTGTAGGTTTTTACCGTCACACCTGACACTGCTTTACCATCAGATGTCACAAGTTGAATACTTGCTTCATCTGGTAATAGAGCTTCTTCGGGATAATCATCCACAAAGTAAAATCCTTGTGCAATTTGAGCCTTATCTGCTTTAATGCCTCGGTATTGGTCCAAGTCCCATGACAGCGTATAATGGTTTTGAGTTCCCACAAGCATAGGCTTCCCATTGATGTCCACCTTATCCTTATTCAGGTTTTGTTTCTTAGGTGCTGGGCTACCAAGAGTATTGGTCACCACATCGGTTTCATAGCCATTGCCAAAATCGACTTGGTAGGCCTTGTTTCGATAAGTCTTCGTCTGACCATAAAGACTATCTTTGACCGTCATTTTGGTGAGAAGGTTTAAAGAAGTTCCTGTTTTGACATACTGGTCATAGAAAGCCTGATTATCATTAGGCATAAAGACTTGGAAAGCCCCTTTAGGAGAAATCTTGGCATGAGCGAGTTTATCTTGAAGGTCTTTAGGAGCTTCTGACAGCGACGCATAAGCCTTAACAGTAATCCCTGATACGGCTTTACCTTCAGGAGTGGTGTTACTTGTTCCCTGGTCTACTAAGTCCAACACTTCTTCTGGGTAGTCATCTACAAAGAAGAAACCACGAGCAATCGTCTCTTTAGAAGACCTATCGCCTTTATATTGATCTAAATCCCAGGTCAAACGGTAATGATTAGTTGTTCCTAAAGCAACTACCGTATCGTTAATGACCACACCATCTTCATTTTCATTTTTCTTCTGCGGCTCAATACGGCTAGTGGTCGTTCCATCACCAGGCGTACGCACTGTCACGACATTAGAAGTCACTGTATAGGCATTTGGGGTTTCCTTATTGATAAGGAGCTGATAACTGTTGGAATAGGTTGCTCCATCATTTTGAAGGCTACCATAAAGTTTCGGAGCCATAAGTTGATAAGACTTGGTGAGGTTTTGGTTGACCTCTTGAAGCAAAGTTTCCTTTGCGGTCAAGGTCACAAAGTTCTTAGCCGCATCAAAGGTAAGGGTATAATTTCCATTTTCTGCCTGCGTTTTTTCCTTGTCAAAGGCATAGCCTGCTGGAAGGTAATCTTCAAAGGTAAGGCTGGTAGTTTTCGCACGATTGGGAGAAAAAGCGTCTACCGTTAAAGAGTAAATGACCGTAGAATCCTTTGAGACGGTTTTGTCATGAAGGTTCACTTGGTCGGTATTGACCACTTTTTTCATAATATCAGGAGTTGTTGTTAGACGATAGTCATGGTAATGAACCGTTAGCACTTGTGGTGCTTTTGGCAACGGTTCTTGCGCAGGTTCTTTAGGCAAGGTCACCTTAGTGAGGTTCAGATGAGGTTGTGTCACTTTTTCTAATGGTTTTTCCTTAAAGCTCACAGGTGGCTCTGGCGTAAAGGTCTTTGAGATAAAAGTCTTCGGTACGACCTTAATCGGTTCTGGAATTGGCTCTAACTTTGGTGTCACATGTGGTTTTGGACTATAAGGTTTAACCGTCCGTGCAACTGGTAGGGTGTTTAAGGCAAACCAATAAGAAAGACCAACATTTTGGGGCATATCCCCTTGACCAAAGGTCACTGTATAGGTGTTGCCTGATGTAACCGTTGAGACAATTGCTCCCTTATAGGCATACTTACTATATGACGTATCCCATTCTTCAGGAAGATTTAAATCACTGGCACGGTTTGACCCGAGTGAACGAGCCAAACCTTCGTTAGTCACTTGAATGGTTGAGCCATTGATAGGGACAAACTTGCCTGATGAGTCTTTCACATACTCTAAACCGATGTCATTGTGGTTGAGTGAGGAGTGGGTAAAGACACCTGGTTTTTCCTTGGTGAAGTTCACTTGTGAGCCATCTTCTAAGAAATACTTGGCTTTGACACGAAACTCCATTTTATCGGTTTGCCAATTACCTGTCCCATCATTACGGTAGGCAATAAAGCCTTCTGTTGGGTCATTTGGTACAACCAACTGCACGGCATTAGTTCCAGCTGGAGAAACAAGATTTGTAATGTCATAGGCTACTTTTGTGATTTTCTTACCATCAAAGCGAGCATTTTGAAGATTTTGATAGGTAAAGGAAAGGGTTTCTCCCGTTTTAAAGGTATCATAGACGAAGAAACCAGTAGAATCTAGGATTTTAGAATACCCACCAAGCATAGCGTCACCCTTAGCAACGATACGATTAGGATTTCTGGTATCAGCTGAATGTCGTGCTTGCGGTTCTCCATTATTCAAGTTAAGTGCCTGAGCAAGAGCTTGAGAGATATAGCCTTCCTCTCCTTTTGAAATCTCAGCTAAATCACGTTTATAGCGTTCCATTTCCTTGGTGTTATAGGCGTCAATGGTATCATTTTCTTTCTTGGCAGCTTCTTCTTTTTCCTTATTGCGTTTCGTGATAGCAGCAATCTCAGCTTCACGGTCTGTCATCAATTTTTGTTGGTCTTTATTATAGACATCAACAGCAGCTTGACCGGCTTTATTTTCATCATCCACTGCTTTTTGACCCACTTGATTGCGTTTGTCAATTGCTTCATTATCAGCTTTTGCTTTAGCAAGACCTGCTTCATTTTCCTTTTGAATCTGAAGGTTTTTTGCGACAATGGCGTCTGCGACTTTCTTCTTTGATTCGTATTCAGAGAGATTTTCCTTATTTTGCTTATCAATAGCAGCTACTGCAGAGGTATAATCCTGATAGCCTGAAACAGTTGAGCCATCTCCTGCCGGAACGGTTTGAGTGGTAACCGTCACATTAGCCGACTGATCTTGGTCTTTGATTTTTGAAGCTGTGCCATCTACTGAACTATTCAAGACCTTTCCTACTTGAGTGGCTTCTTTATGACTAGCAGCCAACGCAGCATTCCCTTGTTCAACACGAGTTTTATCTTGTTCATAGGCGGCTTTATCTGCTTTATAGGTATTGGTCACCTGAGTGATGGCTTCAGCCTGCTTAGCAGCATCCGCTTCCGCCTTATCCAATTGCTTACTGGTCTCACTCGCAGAAGTTGTATTTCCCAAGTCCATAGGTTGGTCTTGAACAGTAGTAACTCCTTCAGCAGTTGCTTGATTGACAGCCTGTGTCACAACATCATGAGGAACCGTAACCGTGATAGCCCCATCTGATTGACCAGTTGAGGCAAGACTATCCGTCTGTTCAACAACTGGAGTGGTCTGAGCTTCTGGTAAGTTGGTCGCAAGATTTTCTGTCAACTGAACGGTTTTACCTTGCGAGGATGTTACCACTTCGTCAGCTTGTGCTACTTGGCCACCCCAAGCGACAACAGCCGTCACCATAGTTCCAAGAGCTACCGAACAGAGCGTACGGTACTTCTTACTTTTACGGAAGACGTGTTTTTCTGCTTTTTCCTGATTGACTAAAAAGTGATGATGACATTGTTTGGTCATAAAAAGTCCTTCTTTTCTTTTGATAAGTAGTAACATTCCGTCACTCTCTCCTCATCATAAAAAAGACGACTTGATTTTGGTATCACATCAAAGAAGGGCAAATAAAAAAGCCACCCACAAAAAGTGGATGACTAAGTAAGATAGAATAAATTATCTAAAGTCCATGAATTTCCGTTTCTAAACTAGCAATAGTTTCAACTACTTCCTCGAAAGTTGGTACATTACCAAAAAACATTTCTTTCATCTGATTATAATCAACTTCTATTTCATTCAGTCTATAAGGGTCTGGAAGCAATCTAATTTTTTCAATAGTTGCTTCTTCATATTTCGCCCATTTTCGAGGATAAAATTTTTCCTTAAATGAAACAACTTTATCAAGAAGTGCTCTATTCTCAAATGCTCGTGACTTATAGATAGAGTGAGCCAAACAATAAATATCATAGTAATGTCTTGCATAGCGAATAGGCATGTTACTGTCAACAGGTCTATTTGCCTCATGGTGCAAAATAGTCGCCTTTTCCCAAAAAGTTCTCTCAGGTAAAACAGTTCTAACAGGAATACTTTCTCCAACAAATAGCATGGGATAAATTTTATATAGTTCAGGAGTAATCTCTACAATTTCTGATGGTGTCCAAGCTGCTAAGGCTCCTATCTCCAAGCGAATAACTTGCTTCACATAATCCGAGTGGAAATTTGTAGGATATGCAAACAGTACAGTTTGAGGATCATTTGGATCAATATCAATTTGAAACTCTTCTTCAATCAGACTAACAAAATCTGACCTCATCTGAGGTACTAAAATATTTCTAAGAAATTCTTCTGATTTTTGATTCGACTCCTTATTAAATTTGTCCTGTTTTGTATTAGAACGCTCCTGCCAAGGCTCATTTTTCCCATACCCAATAACCTGCCAGTCTAAAATTAAATCAATATCTTCTGAAAATCGTTTAATTAAGCCATAACACTTAGAAAGACTAGTTCCTCCTTTAAATGTGAAAGCATTCTGCCATTCGCTCATGGTAAATAAATAATTTAAAACAAAGCAAACCCAATAATCTTTTTCAACAATAACTTCATTGACACCTAACTGTGCAGAGGCATTTCGAATAATCGTTTGAAGTTCTACCTTGGAAACTTTTTTAAATTCTAACATCTTTAGGATTCTCCTATTTTCTTCAATATTTGATAAATCCAAGCAGCAGTTGTCTTTCCTTCTTCTAGTATTTTTTCTTTTTCTTCATGGGATAATTTCCCTTTTAGATAACGAATCTGCTCTTCACTAATATT
>ERZ773265.738-NODE-738-length-18852-cov-2.946055_pt1 | contig 18852 bp, 14 predicted proteins | sample MGYA00580512_ERZ773265 | MGnify/ENA primary metagenome ERZ773265 (study PRJEB29015, sample SAMEA2738169) | human oral metagenome | biome: human oral; feature: human-associated habitat; material: saliva | place: China | collected 2183 ... | reverse complement strand
TGATTCCGTTTTGATTTGATTTATATTGAGCAGATACATAATGCAGTAGGTATAAGGGTTTCTTCCTGTTCTATGGACAAAATTGTAGATTTGCGTTTGTACAAAAGTCAATTTAGAAATCCACTTATTCCAAATATAAGGCTTTTTGTTTTATTTTTGCCCATTCAAACTGCTAAAATTCTTATATCTCCATCCTTCAAAGGACTTATTCAATGTTCGGACAAACAAAACAGAGGGTCATTACAACTGCAATCATTCTTTCTTTCGGGGCTACGTCTGTTGTTCCGCAAACAGCGTTCGCAGCCACGCCATCGCGTAGTGCAACCCAACCACAGAAACCGGCTCAAGGAACCAAACCCGGTACCACATCTGGTACACAAACTCAATCCGGTAACACTCAAGGCAAAACAACCCAGTCCAACACAAAAACACCGGCATCCCCCATTAACACTAAATGCGGGGAGGAAAAAGGATGTTCCGACAATGCGAACAAAAGCGGTCCCGGCATCCGTGGAACCCTGGCTAAAGTATGGGGTGCACTGGAAGACTCTGCCCCCCAAATTGTTGGCGGGGTCGCCACAGGCGTATTAGGCAGTCTATTGTCACGTGCTCAAAACAAGATGAAGAAAGCGCCGGATACTGCGTCTTATAACAATCTCCTGAGAGATGCACAGGCAAGAAACAGTGCAAACTCTCCAGATTTGTACCAAAGACAATTTGAACAAACCCAAAGCCGATTGGATGCCATGCGCGATTCCCTCCGAACCCGGGCGGACACAGTCGCGACACAGGCTGCGCAACAAAACCTGTCTCGACTGACAGACAGCCAACGAGCTTGGGGCGACGGCGCCGCTGCGGTCACGGCTGCCAACAAGGAAGCATCTCGAATCGCCAACAACCTGAATACCGCCACGAATCCTAACAGCGCCTCCTCCCGTGCCGTCTGGCCTGCTAACGCCCCTACTTCTCGCGATACGACCACAAATCCCAATAGTGCTTTTTCTCATAATGTTTGGCCTGCCAACACCACAACTGGAGCGGGTCACATCGACAAATTGAATAAGTCTGACACGGCCACGGCATACCCTCAAACTCCCGGCGTTTTAGGCACACGAGACATCGGGGGGGTGGCCTATGTATCCGGTGACTCACTCAACAAAACCGCCAACCACAACGGAACCCTGTTGGCAGGCGGTTTCGGAGCCCCCAAAGATACACATTTGACCAATGGCTTCGGAACGCCAACGAATAATCCGTCACACCATGAGTTTGGCACCCATGCAGACACAGAGAAACAGGGAACTCGTGAAATGGGTACCCCTATGAACCGTCAAACCAAATATGGCGACTCTAACGCTACCGCCAATACACGCGGCGGTAGCGTCATCCTTCCCGCCAATTCGACGACGGCAGGAAATACACACCCGAACAATACAGGAAATACATACAGCGTTGGTGACATTGCAAAACATTATCCAACCGGTAATACCATCGAAAGAATCGGGAACGACCCTGATTTCAAACAGGCAGTCGAGCAAAACGGACTGTCTGCCATCCGACTGGGTGATACCGACATCCGCGCCAAACAGGCCTACCAAACTGCAATAAGTGAACAAAAACTGGATTGGTCCAGTGTATTGGATGCACCGCCCCTTCCATACGATGCCGAGTCACTGGGATTGCCAAAAGGAGACTGGCGCGTCTTGGGCGGCACCTTCCTGATAGACGTACAGTGGTTGGCTCGTACTCAAAACAACGAAATCGTTTTCCGCGAATCTGATTTTTTAAGACAGGCAAAACAGGAAACCGGCCGCGATTGGACTTTACAGCGTATCCGTACGTCTAAAAAAGCAAAGATGCCAGACATTGTGCTGGGAAGCTGGCGAGATTTAGGCCGCACAAAAGCAACCAAGTCGAAATATTTGGTTGATGCCTCCCTGTTTTAATCCGTTTTCAAACTGGATAGGCAGGCTTTATGCGGCAAAAAAAACTGTTCATTATTGAGGCTCCGGGTAAGAGCCGAACTTTCTACTCAGCAGCAAAAAAAGCTTACCCGGCAGACGACATCACGGTATGGGCAACAAAAGGTCTGATTGCAGACCTGCCCGTTACCGAAGTCGGTTTGGATTTTGAACAATACAAAATCAAAAAAGAGGTTCTCAATAAAAATGGTATGAATCTGCTGCACATGGTTCGAGACAAACTTAATGAAGCAGGTAGGCTGCCCTACGATTATATTTGCGTCTGTACCGACCCTGATAAAGAAGGCGAATATATTGCAGGACAAGTTTACCGTCTCCTTGCACAGTTCTCTGACGAAAGAAGGATATGCCGTGGTGTCTTTGAAACCATTAATAGCCAGTCTGTACGGGATATGCAGACTTATCCCAGACCTAGAGTAGGGCTTTTGGACGCCCGGGAATTCCGTCGTGTCAGCGACCGTGTAATTCCCCTAACCCTGGCAGAGAATGCCGACAAAGACACATGGACAGGTTACGGACGTGTACAGTTTTCTATTCTGCAAGCCGTCCGTGAAATGGATAAAACATGGAAACCTTTCAAGGGCGAAGGGTTTTTGTATCATCGTGGTAATGCTTATTGGGTCAATTCTGAAACAGAATCCGAAGAAAGTTACCGCGTACTCCTCGACACTTATCGAGCTTTCCTAAAAAAAGAAGCCACTGTCGAGCAAACGACCAATACCATAACTGTCCCTCCTCCGAAGCCAAGCACTTTTGCATCCGTTTTTGCAAGGCAGCCAAAAGAAAAACTGCCTTTGGATATCGCAGAGGCTTTGCAGGAAGCCTATATTACAGGGATGGTCAGCTACCCTCGCAGCATGACTACCGCATACCAGCCCTTTACAATAGACAGGTTGTCTGAGTTCGTCCGATACATCCATTTAGGCATGTTTATTGATGGGGACCGTATCCAAGAGATGAAACAGGATACCCGCAATCTGGAAGAAGAGCTCTCCGGGCATTATGGTATCCACCCAAATGCTGAATACGACTGGGAAAGGCTCCTATTGACGAATCCGGAAAATCTGACGCCCGCACAGACAATAGCAAAATACGTATTGGCAGATGCCTGCGCCAGTACCATGAAAGCTGCAACCATCAAGGTGGAGAATCTCAATATCCGCATACCCGGGCAACAGGGAATTACCCTGCGAGCACAACGCTGGATACCTATCGAGAAGGGTTTTCTATCGGTGTACCAAAGGTTGCGGACACCCTCCCCTTATTTCCAGGTCAGCCCCAGTAAAGGTTCTCCGTTGCAATTTATCCGCCGCCGCCCAACACGGCAGGAAATCATCTCAGAATTACACCGCCTCAAAATTGGGCAAGTCTCTCAAGTAGTTCACACATTGGAAACCCTGATTGAACAAGGATTCGTATCCGGATACATGAAGGTCACAAAAAAAGGAGGCGAGGTTTTGGACTATTTGCAAACAACCAACCCTAAATTGGCTATGCCGGGGATGGCCAACCGCCTTGTGGAAACCCTTGCCTTAAAAATACAGGCCGCCCCGGAACAGTATCGCACATGTGTCGATACCCTCCTTTCTGAACTCGGGATTGATATTCCTAAGCCCCCGAATTTTGAGAACAACCTACCTCAAGATAATCACGAAACAAAAAACCCTAAAACGGAAAACGGTATTGTATTGGAAGCAGACCGTGAATTTGACGATTTCAACATGGATTGGATATGACAAAGAACAATGCCCCGCTGCCTGTTGCCCCCCCTCAAGAACAGCGCATACCTGTAATTGCCTCTGTTAAAAAATACCTGCCATATATACCTACCTTTATGGCATTGGTCCTTGTTGTTTTGGCTTTATGGGCCAAAAACTATTTTGAAAACAACAAGGGAGGGCCGCATGTCGCCAACCTGGAACAACAACGCAATACTTTTTGGAATGTAGACAGACGCTACTATATTGCCGAAATACCACACGGACAGGAAGATGACCAACGTTGGCAGACCTTTATGCAGTGGCAAGACCGCGCCGTCCATTTTGACAAGGATGCCATGGTAAGGGTAGGTAATGCCTACTATTTGGGTGTCCCCGTCAAACAGAACACGGCTGCAGCAGCCTATTGGTTCAAAATTGCAGCAGACGAATTTGCGGTACCCCGAGCAATGTACAACTACGCCAACATTATGGCTGACCGAGGTGACAGGGAGACCTATTCTAAATACCTGATTTCAGCCGCGATACTCGGGCTGCCTGAGGCACAGACCGAAATTGCCCGAAACGTTATTGCTACACAAGGTTATGAAGACAAACAAGACCTCTTCAAATTTGGTTTGACATATGCAAAGAAAGCAGCCGAAAGCGGTTCTTATGCCGGTATCCTCGTTTACAGCAATTACCTAAACCTGCAAAAAGATAAAGCAGCCGCAATATGGCTGCACAAACTCCATGAGAAAGGGGATATCGAATTGTTAGACCATGGCGTAAACCCACTTGAGGTCTCCACCTTGCGTTTAAATATCATACGCAACCTGTTTGACAACGACCCTTTGGCCTACCAAAAGTATATGAAGGAGCAGGGAATAGAAGTGTCTGTATCTATACCTAGAACCGCCCCCTTCCCATCTACACCTACAAAAACCGGCATATAACCTTAAACACCGATGAAAACAGATACTACTTATCGACGCTCGCGTGTCCAGCAAAAAGACCTGACTTCTGCTGAGAAGTGGCAGGAGTTCCTGCGTAACAAGGCAGCTGCCATCACGGTCCTGCTGGTGTTATCCAGCATTTTGTTCCCCAATTTTTTGGAGCTTATGTTAGGAACAGCGGCATTATTGACCGCCCAACTGGCACGAGTCCCCTACCCTTATTTGGAGCCCAACCCTGAAGTTGAACACAATCGCAGTAACACACCCCTTTACTGCTACGGGATAGAAACAACAGAAAAGCGTCCCGTATGGGCTTCCAAATCCAATATGCAACAGCATACTCTTGTCATGGGAACAACGGGCGCGGGTAAAACCGAATTGCTGCTTTTTTTAACCGCACAAGCAATGGCGCACGGTTCCGGTGTGCTCTTCGTTGACGGTAAGGCAGATATTAAAACATGGTTCCGACTTTTTGCGATTGCAACTCGTCTGGGTGTAGAGGAAAACCTACTCATCCTTAATTTCGGAACCAATATAGAAGAGGGGCAAAGTAGGTACGACCTCACCAATACTCTTAATCCATTCGTCATAGGGAGTGCCAATGAATTGGCGGAAATGATGTCCGACCTGATGGCGAGTGCAGGTGGCGACAACGCCATGTGGAAAGGCCGTGCCGAATCCATGATGCGCACCCTCTTAACCGCTTTAGTTTACCTCCGCGACAAAATGGGATTCCCTCTCGGCGCCGGAACGTTGGCCGATTTCATGCCGTTGGATGCAATGGAGTCCCTGCTGGGGATAGGAAACCGAATAAATGACCCACGGTTTCAATATGTGCTACCAAAAGGCTCTTTGGCAGAAGTTGAACTGATACGTTATTTGGACAACCTGCCCGGATATACCCGTCCACAACAAAGTGCGGTGCCTGGCACACCGCAACAACCAAACAAGGGGCGTGAAGAAGCCAACAAACAACACGGCTACACTACAATGCAATTTGTTGAAATATTGGGGCTTTTGAACAACTCCTATCGCCACATGATGGGTTTTGATAATGCGGAAGTCGATATTTATGACTGCATTATCAACCGGCGTTCCCTTTATGTAATGCTCCCTTCCATGGAGAAATCCGCAGGTTCTATTGCCAACCTTGGAAAAATTATTGTCAACCAAATTAGGTCGGCACTTTCAAAAACACTGGGGGCAGCAGGCGTTAAAGGTTCTAAATTGGAGAAATTGGAATCTAGACCAACCAATTCAGAAACCCCTGCTCTTTGTATTCTGGATGAATATGGGTCTTACGCACCAAAAGGTTTTGGAGAAGTTGCAGCACAAGCACGCTCCATTGGGTTTGCCACCATCTTTGCCGTACAAGACTATGCTTCACTGAAAAAAGCTGACGATGGTGGCGATGAAGCACTCCGCATTTGGGCAAACACCAACACTAAAGTCGTTATGAAATTGGAAGATTCGAAAGAAACGCTCCAAATTCTGAAAGAACGTATTGGACAGGGATTGGCCCTCTCTTTGAAAGGTAAGGAAACTAAACAAAACTCATTGTTTGGTGGCGGATGGGTCCCCTTAACCACAGTCAGTTACGACCAAGTATTACGTCTGGAAGAATTGGAGATGTACGACTTCGAATACGGGCGGATGGCCATTATCAACAAAAGTAACATCTGGAAAGTGCAATCAACGTTTTTGGACAACGAACAAGGAGCATGGAAAGATTTAGACTTCGTCTACCCGCAACGGTTTGTTCCTCTGGCCAAACCCGACATCGTCACCATTGCCAACGAAATTGCCGTCCTCAAACGAGTGATAGAAGGCAAGGATAATGAAAGTGTTTCCACAGTAGAAGATGAAAATCTTGATAACGCCTTCATGGACGCCCTTGCCCTGTTCAAAGAGGAAACCAAACAAGCCGAAAAACAAGCCAACCCGCTTCGTTACGGTTATGCCATGGCCGCTTTCCTGGCTCGTTCGGTACCCAAGAACCTCCACACAGCCAAACAGAAGGAAAACACTGAGCGCAATTTAGGACGAGTAGGAACGAGAAATTATGATGAGCCTGAATATGAGGCGGGTGACTACAAAAAGGTACTTGCCGAGAAGTTTGATGCTTCTTCTCCAGACTTTAGCCCCCCTTCAAAACGTCGAGTGACCGATTATCAATCCTTTGACCACGAAAGATACATCGGTTCTTCCGAACACTACGATGATAGTGCCTTCGCCGATATGGACGATGAGGACGCTGAAGTCATCTATCCGGAAAACATTATGAACAAAGTGCCGCTATACGGTAAATCCAAATACATGTCGATGGCACTAGAATCCGGTAAAGAGCTTCTGAAGAACTATTTAAACGAAACCGATACGGACACCTCTGATAAAGATACCGTAAACAACCGAACAGGAATAGCCGCCTCCGTCAGTCTGGCGAACGGCAGCCGCTACTCCGACGATTCTGACACCATGCTAGTAGATGACGAGTAAAAATCATGCGAAATAAAAGAAGTATCTCATCACGCGAAGATTTGGACGCCTTGTTGTTGGATTTCTTCAAACAGAAAGGCTCCGATTTACATATCCTGACTAACAGCCCCCCTATTTTCAGGGTTAGCGGCACTCTGAAAGAACAAGACGAATGGGCAGTGCTGCGCAAAGACGATGTAGAAAACCTCATTGGTTTAATTGCGGACGAGGCCACAAAAACCAGCGTTATTTCCAGGGCCGACCACGACCTTTCCTACTATCCGCAAAAGGACACCTATAATTCGCACCCTGCTAAATATCGTGTCAATATTTGCAACGAACTGAACGGGGTGCGCATCGTAATGCGCCGTATCACCTCTGTCCCTCCGCGCAAAGAGGACCTGCGTCTGCCCCAACCGTGCACGGATGCCGTCTTCTCCATCCGAAGAGGTCTGATTCTGGTTACAGGACCCACGGGTTCGGGTAAATCGGCTACCCTCGCGGCATGGGTGCGCTACTTAAAAGAAGAGGCCGAGAGTGAACACATCCTTACGATAGAAGACCCTATCGAATATGAACAAAAGCACGTTACTGCGAAAAGGGGAAGTATTGTCACCCAGCGAGAAAAATTGACCGATTTTGCCGACTTCGACCGCGCCATGAAATCCGCCTTACGCCAAGACCCAGATATTATCCAAGTAGGCGAGTTGCGTGACGCGGAAACCATTAACCTGGCCATTGAAGCTGCAGATACAGGGCACCTCGTTCTCGCCACCATACATAGCAATAATGTTGCAGGTACAGTAGAACGTATTCTCAGCAACTATCCTACCTCCGAGCAGGAAGTCGTTCGGGGTCGGATTATTTCGCTGTTGGCAATGGTAATGACGCAACGTCTAGAAAAAAGGAAATCAAGTAGTCAACGAATAGGATTACACGAATACCTGGTGTTGAGCCCGAAAATGCGAGAAGAACTCCGTGGTTGTAGCAGCGCGGAAAAAACCCATCAAATGTTACAACATTTCGTGGATACACAAGGTATGAGCATGATACGGACGGCTCGCAACTACTATACAGAAGGCTTGATAGATGCAGCAACCTTCAACAAAGTTGCAGCTTCCTTACAAAATCCGCTTAGGGTCTGCGAAATAGATAAAAGCACGACGAACATACGGGTGCCCCTATCTCAAATGGAGATTGACCCTACTATGGTGGCAGATGCCGAATTCGTAAATGAACATCTCCTCCGTAAGGAACACCTTAAAGAAAGGCTTTAACCATGTGGCGTCTTAAAAACGAGCCTTCTTCCTTCCGCAGGTTGCCTACCTTGATTCGGGATGGTTTTATCCAAGAAGAGATGGAACCTGAACATTTGAGTGAATGTGACGTGGTATTTACCCTGCTTTACCGAGGGGCATTAGGAAAAATTATGGAATTGGAGGACATCCTTCTGGAAGACGGTCAAGACACTGGCAAAAAAGTTGAAAAAGTCCAAGCCTGTCTGTCAAAATTCTGACAAGGTCTAATAAAACTAACCGAAAGGATTGAATTTATGGCAAACGAAACACAGGGCACAGAATTACGCCGTTCGGTCGGTTTCCGTTCCAAAAATGAGATTAACCCCTATCCCCCTACGGCATCCCAAAAACCAATACGTATCCTGTTTTTGGAAGGGTATACCAATTTTGCCCTCTGTGTCCTTATTTTCCCCTTTTCCAAATGGTCATGGATGATTTTGGGCCTCGTGGTTGCTGTCATGAAATTCCTGAGTATCAAACGCATCCCGCCTGCCCAAGTATTCCGAATGCTTCGAAACATCATGGGACAGAGGGTCTGTTTCCCCTCCCAACAGCAATACGAACGTAATAAAGGAATCTTCCGCGCATGGCCGTTTTAAAAAGACACCGCAACGTCCCTGCAGCGGAAACCGCCCCTTCCATACGGGACGGCATTATGTTACCCGACCATGTAGGTGTGGCATTGACCGTTCCCCCTTTGTATCAATCCGGTTATGCCTGGCACACCGGATTGGAGGAAGATGGCGGCGAATTTTTTGAACACCCCCGCGAACTGTCCAGCAATGTACTTTGGATAACAAACCAACCCTATAATCCCAATCTGGCACATTCCTTTATAAAAAACCGCTTTTTTTTGCGGACACCTATCCAAAACCTGATTCACGAATTGGGTTTGGAACAAGAGGACACTCTGAAAACGGCAAGGATACTGGCTACCCTGCTGCGCGGCTTACTGAAAAAAAAAGAAGCACCCTTTTTAAGAAGGGAACCCTCCCTTACTGCCGCCATCGCACGCTTGATGCCTCACATCCCTTTACACAGTAGATGGGATATTGCAGCCACCGAAGCTCTGCTGCAGTTCTGGCAGGGAACCGTACGTAACAACGCTCTAACCGGAGGGACTTACCTGGCACCTCGATTTGATACTGTGGCACAACTTATTCGTTGCCCAATACCGGATTTCAGCCGCGAACCCACCGAATATACGGGCAACTACAATGCCACCGAACTCAAACATCTTCTGAACGGGCAAATGGGGTTCGTACGGCTCTCCTATCGGAATCTTAATCCGAAAGTTGCTGATTTTGTTGATATCAGCAGAATAATTTGGACCTCCAACGAAGCACTTTGGTTGATGCAACATGCCGATGTCAGTGCCAATTATTTACTGCTCACTCCGCATACCATCCAACACCCCGCACTAGAAGGCGGTTTCTTCGAAGGAGTAAGCCCTTATAGTTGGCTGGATGGATTACGTGCCGAAGCGGCTTATCTGGCCCCCGCAAAAACAAAGAACATGGCCGTAGAAGCTTGGTTACGAGCAAATGCCCATTTGGCAATGGCTTTTCACGCAGAATATCTGGCCTCCAGCCAAGGTGTTAGCATGACCGGTTTGGCCGTTAACAAAATATTTGTAGCCTATTCCCCGGACGAAAGGGAATCCCTGTATCACAACTGCACCCGTGCGGGTGTCTTATTCAACGATGGAATGACGAATCAAAATGTTTAAATCTTCGAAAAAAAACAAAAAGCCTTCAACTTCTTCTGAAAAAGAAAACAGTTACAACATTCCTGAAACCAGAAGCTTAGGGGCCCGTCTCGCCGGTTTAGTAAACGATTTCGCAAACTACCGTCTGAAGATTACCCGTTCCCGTGCCACCGATTATATTCCCATCGAGGGCGTGGTAGACAGTCACACACTGTTTGACAGCAAGAACTTTCTGATTTCCGTATTTAAAGTATCCGGTGCCTACAACGTGATAGGAGCCCGGGAATCCGAGCAAATCATCAAAGACACTGTTTCCAGTATGGCATCTGTGCTACGTGGTGAGGGTATCGAAATCCAAATTGTCTATACTCGCGATAAACGAGGCAGTGACGAAGCGGTGAACCAGTACATAACCCCTCTGCGCAATAAAGCCGACAGCCTCAATATGAATTTCGACCTCATATTGGATGAAAATGCCGAACTGTTACGCGAACACCTGACGGTATCGGAAATGTATGTTGCTGTAATGACCTCTCCGATGAACCTCCTGTCCAAAGAGGCATACAAACAGGCAATGAAAGACATCGATGCCCAACTCGGCCCCGATTTCCCAATGCGCCTTCCTGAAGGTATGCGCTATTACCGCGCACCTCCGGTTGTCCGTGCCCAACATGCGGCAAATGTCGATTCGGTTCGCAGTATTCTGACTAATGATTGGAAGGTGGCCGTAGAATTTTTGTCTGCTCGGGATGTCATTAAAACCTACCGTAAGATGTTGTTCCCTGAGCATTATCAGCCTAATTGGGAACCCATCCTTCCGTTGTTTGAAGAAACCCGCGGCAAAGAAACCGGTCGGTACATAGATGTCAACGCCACTCGTTTGGGCGACCACGACTATATGGACCCCAAAGATTTGAGCCATCTGATGTATCGTAGTATCAAACACCAAATCGCCGCCGCACCCATCACCCGTTTTAAATGGAACAGCGGTATCGCGCAATTCGGAAAACGTTGTGTCGGCACGTACTACATGAGCACAATGCCTCAAGAGCCGAAATCCTTTGATAACCTGTTGTTGAACATTCCCGCTGACATCCCGTTCCGTTTTAGTATGACTCTATACGGCGGTGCAGCCAACTACAAGTCTGCCGTCGGCCAACGCAAAACGGGCGCCTACATTACTTCCTTTATCTCCAAACATAACAAGAGTATCGCGCGTGGCTGCGAATCCTTGGAAGAACTGAGTGATGCCGGTATTAATTTGGCAGGTTGCAGCATACAGATTGCCACCTGGGACGAAAACCAAACCAACTGCGAAGAAAACCTCCGCCGATTGGGCGGTGCGATTGAAAAATGGGGCAACTGCCAGGGGCGCATAGAATACGGCGACCCTGCTCTGGCATATACCGCAGGATTACCGGGGTGGTCTGACCAGCTTCCCGAAATCTTAATTCATGGTTTCGACTATATGCTCGACAGCATCCCATACAAGATGCTGACCTCCCCATGGACAGAAGGAACCATGGCTTTTGTCAATGAAGAAAACCGCCTTTTCCTTTACAAACCCATTTCTGATAAACAACAGGTATGGGGCCTGCTCGGATTCGCCCCTCCGGGTGGTGGTAAATCTGTTTGGCTTAACTGTCTGATACGTGCGGCCCTTCTTGACCCCACTCAGGTAGGTTTTCCTAAAATCTGTGGCGTAGACAACGGCAATTCGCTGCGTGGCAGCATCCGTCTGTATAAGCATCTCTCAAAAGACAAAGAAACAGCGGACCGTTTCCAGCACATTGAGTTTGAGTTTTCTGACCGTTTCCGTGTCAATATGTTTGACCTGTATGCAGGCTGCCAATATCCGCTCACGCACGAACTCTCTTCGATGCAAAGTTTTCTGGCATTCATCCTGACACCTGTTGGGGAGGAAAACCCCATTCATGGAGCCAATGAGATGATTAAAATACTGCTTCCGGAAACATTTAAGTCACTGGTAAACAGCCCGCGCCTGTATGACGAACATGCAGACCCAACCTTGACAGAATGGGTGGAACGTCAGCCGCGTGCCCAAGTCCGCGCACGGGAGGGCACACTGACATGGTGGGCATTGGAGCTCCTAGCCATTGAACAGGGCGAATACCAGATAGCAACATCCATTCATCGGTTTGTCTCGCCCAATATGCGCGATATCTTAAATACATTACATCACTCCCATGTGATTAAAGAAATGTTCAAAGACGAAAGAGGGGAACAAACACTGATTGAAGCAAAACGTATGCTGTCTACTTTTATGACGGAATACCCAAGCCTTTGCAAACCCAGTGCTTTCAGTTTCGACATGGCGGACGTGTGTATCATTGATTTGAATAAGGCTTCTCCGGACCGCACACCTACAGGCATTCGCCAAACCGCATTAGGATACATGGTGGCCCGCAACATGTTGTCACGCGGCATTCTGCTGTCCAGAGACCTTTTGAAGGAAATGCCTCCAGAAGCCATCAAAGTTTACAAAGAAGATATTGAACACCTAGACACTGTCTGCAAATATTTTCTATATGACGAGCTTCATCGGACTTCAGGCATCCATATGATAGAAGATGCCATCGTAGATGATATGCGGACAGGGCGGAAATTTAACCGCTTTACCGGTGCCTTTTCTCAACTTGAAAAGGACTTTACCCCCCCTATGGTAGATACCAGTTCTGTACGTACTGTTATGCGGGTAGACAAAGACGAAGAAGCCCGTAGTATTTGTAACAAATACGGCTGGAGTGAGAGTGTCTATGACGCATTACGGCGACGCGTACGCGGCGCATCCGGAAACAGCAAAGGTGCTTCCTTCCTGTTTAATGCCTCGGCCCTTCAGAACATGCCTGAAGGCGTACCGTTAGCCGAAACCACCCAGGTGTTGCGTAGTTTTGTAGGACCAACAGAATTGGCTTGTTACTCCACCAACCGTGCGGATGCCGCCTTGTTGGCTTCTGTAGAGGAGTTAGGCGTGCCGTACCATGAGGCCGTCCGTTTGATTGGGAAATATTACGGAGGCAGCATCCGCTCTTTGGTCGAAAAAGATATGCAAAAACTTCGCCAAAGTAAACAGACGGAAGACGAAGAGGCAAAAATTAAAAGCATGATTTCCCCATACATCAACCGCATTATGCAGGCCTATGACCGCATGCACGACTCGGGTGCTTCCTCCTAAACCATTAGAAAGGACAGGATATGTCGCAACAACACCTTCCATCAACCAGTTCTGGTGGAGATAACGGCTTACTGATTATCATAATTTTCATAGGTGGGATTTTCGGTATTCGTTTCCTGATGGGAAAGTATGGGGATGCCTTTATCCCCCTTTGGAGACTCGTTCGTGGGACCGAGTTATTCGCAACCTTCCAATTTGATTCTATTGTAGCCATGTGGGGGGAACCCATCCGATGGGGGGATGGTCTTTTTGTTGCCATCAACGAAAGCTTCTTCCGAATATACCGGCTGCTGATAGGCCCAATACTACTGGTTTTGGCCTTTCTTAACGCACGCCGGTTCTATAACAGCTTTGCCACGGAAAGTTCGTTTACCATGGATGAGGTGATGAAAACCATCTGGCGACGCTTCCCATGGTTGAAAGAGGTCTCGACACTGACCGGCTCCAACAAACTGGTCACCCCTGATATTTTAATGTTGAAAGCTGGGCAACTTCATTTCAAATTCAAAGACCTGACCTTTAAAACAGGACAGGAACCCTTGGAATTCTTGCACGACAATGATGACAACGTTGACCTGTGCATCTATAAACTGCAGTCCAGCGCAGGGCCGCTATTGCGTTCTGATAAGGATGGAAATGTTATCTGGCACGATAAGTATGCCAAAGCTGTCGTAGACCAAGTAATTAATATCATTCCCAATCGTCCGCCAAGACCGGGTAGGCGTAAAGTGCGAGAGGAGGCTTGGGAAAGGTGTTTGAAAACCGCTCACTACGAACGTACATTCGCACTACACATTCTGAACGAAGCTAAACGTTTTATGGTGTACTCCCCTGCAAGGTTTATGTGGATGCGTACACTGACCGGAAATCCAAAGGCGTACAACCAATACAGTGACCCTTTTATCATGTGGCGTGCCCTTCTTTCCCATACCCGTACTCCTTTTGTAGAAGCCTCTCTCATACTGAATCAATATCATTATGAAAGAGCCATCCAACAACACCTGAAAAGACATCCTGAAGACGAACCCTATGCAGCCCTGTTACTCAAAGGTGGCATACGCAGTAAGGAAACATCTGCGGCACTGAAAGAAATTTTAGTTAAATATGAAGAATTTGTGGCATAAAATTCCCCGGAAATCTCGAAAATATACGGTCTTTGTTTTCCTGGTCGTCCTGATGTTATCAATTTTATACATATTGATTTACGGCAAACAAACATCCTCAACCACGCCGTCTCGTCCAGGGCAGACCGCGCAATCTGCCAAAATAGCCCAACACAACAGAAATATCAAAATAAAGCGTTTCCCGGATTTGAAACCCAGCAGCAATGAAATCTGCCACGCTTTTGGACAAGAGAACAAAAATAGGGCTACCTATTTTGAGTGTTACACTTATAACCAAAGTACCAACACCTGGCACTTCCACAGTCGTTACGGCTATTTTCCAGACTATATCCGACAGTAGAAAGCACTTATGATTCCGAACAAGACCCATCACAGCCAAGGCAGCGTTGTAGATGAAGCACAAGGGAAATGGCTGGAAATCTTTTATGGCCTTGCTCCTGAAATGCGAAACGCCGTGATTGCGGCCGCTACCAACCAAGGACACGTTCCCTGTCCCGTACACGGTGGTACCGACGGCTTTCGTTTCTTTAATGACGGAGCCTCACGCGGTGCCAGTATCTGCAATACCTGCGGGGCATTTTCGTCGGGCATGAAAACAGCAGCTTGGCTGAATAAAAACGGCAAGCTGAAAATGGATGATACATACTGTCCGCCAACCCGACGCAACGACGAAAGTGACGAATCATACCTGATGCGCGACACCTACAAAAAGGTGGCACATTATCTAAACCACGCCCATGACAAATATCCAAAAATCGACCTGGACGCAACTCCTCTGAACCTCTTGGGGGGGGCGAACACAGATACCCGCACGCGTGAAGAAAAGGACGCCAACGAAAAGGCAAATGCCACAAAATTTTGGCAGGCAGCCTGTGATGAAAATAAAGTGGAAATCCTATACGGCTACTTTGAACATCGTGGTCTGCAAAATATAGAGATTCCCCCCATTCTCAAGGTGGCATCCGACGTCCCCTATACCTCAAAAACAGAGCCGACTTCCTACCATTATTGCATTCTCGCACCCTTGGCATTTACAAAATTCATGCCTGAAACACAAAAACACGAGCGTAAATTTATTGCCATGCAGTATATTTATCTCGACCCTGTTCCATATAGTAAAAAGAAGGTCCCCATTCCTGCCGACTTTGGGAACCCATTGAATGCCCAAGTCCGTGCCAAACGTTTTCTCAATACCAACAGGTTTAAAAAAGCGGACGTGGCCAACGCCAAAAAAACGATGCGTTGGGAAGACTATATGGGTGCTTCCGTAATGCTCTATGGCCCAACCAACCCTTCCGTTCAAACTAAAGATATATTGATAGTCGGCGAAGGTATTGAAACCGTTCTGGCCTTCGCGCATATGTGCCCATTGAAAGTACCTACCTACGCGTCCCTTGTGGCCAATAACCTAGCGGCCTTCGTAATTCCGGAGGATTTGGAATCAAACCTGAAAACCATCCTCGTCGCCAGTGATTTTGACAAAAGCAATACCGGCAACAAAGTTGTGGAGGAACTCCGCCTCCGTCTTGCCTCAACACATCCGGGCATCCGTGTTGTTGACCTGAACCCCGGGTATCTGCGCGACTATTGCCGCCAAATTATAGGACGTGCCCTTGCCGTTCCCCCGGATGAGGTTTCGGGACTGTATTCGAAAGGGATTGATTGGGACAACATCTTGGCCGTTGCCAACAACATTGAACCGTCCCTTCTCGCCCGTGTTGCAGAAGATATAGGCCTGCTACTAAAGAACACCCCCGCGAACTCGGTATATGCTGAAGCGTTACAGGAATTTCGACAATTCAACGAGGCTATCTATACCCGTTTGGAAAATTTAAACGATGTCCCTATGTTTTCGGCAGAACCCGTTTCCGAATCCCCCATTTAGTTAGGACAATCACATTATGGCTTTTGTCGGACGTCGAAAAACACACAGCCGATTTCACGTCTTACCCCTTCCACCCGCAGGAGAAAAAACGTCTCTCCCTCTGTGTACGGGAATATGTAGTGAACACCTTGAAAGGAGAGTCAGTCGTCACGGTCCCTTTTTTAAATGTACCCGCTGTCAGGCCGTCATCCCGGAAAGCGAGGATGGCGAACCCTCCCGGCCAGTCGGCGTCTGCTCCCGCTGTCATGCCTATGTGTATCCGGCCATTGGTACGAACGGAGCAGTTTGGTTCTCCTGCTCCAAATATTGGCTTCATACAAAATAAAAAGGAACAACACATGATTGTTCCTTTTTATTTTATATAGTCCTTACAACCCACTTCTTTCTTCTGCTACCTCTCCCATAAGCCAGACTTCTGGACTGACTACACTTTGGACTTCATCCAATGAAGACAGTCCCGACTTAACCAGCCGCAAGCCGGAATGCCACAAATGGTAATAAGGACGCAACCCTTTTCGAGAAATTACCGACAAAGGCTCATTACTTTCAATAAGCCCTTGGACTTCCGGATTATTATCCAATAATTCATACACGATATGGCGGCCTTTATATCCTGTATGATTGCAATATTCGCATCCTTCTTTTGAAGCTACACGTAACTTGTCAGGTTCGAAATCAGACATTTCGCTTTCAGGTAAGTACCTGCGTAAAACGTCTGTAATAGAATCCGCGGTATGGGTATCCGGCTTGCAACCACATTTTGGACAAACCAATCGAACTAGGCGTTGTGCCAAAATACCTAACAACTGATTCGCCAAATCGTCTTGATTGACATTAAGTTTTCTTAAACGACCGAGAGAGAGAACCGCCGAACTGGTGTGCAGGGATGAAAAAACCAAATGCCCCGTATTGGAAGCCTCCATCAATGTTGCAGCCGTCTCGGAATCCCGAACCTCCCCCACTAAAATGACATCCGGTGCATTGCGAAGAAGACCTTTCAAAATCAAACGGAAAGCATCCCCCTCGTTTTGAGAAGAAACCGAACTGTTAACAGAATACTGCATCCACAATCCGTTCTTGTACTCAACCGGATTTTCGATGGTCTGGACTGAACGATGAATAGCATCCACACCCGTTAAGATTCCATACAACGTCGTAGTTTTACCGGAACCAGTAGGGCCTGTTACCAGGACTAGCCCGTTCGATGAGTCTCTGTATCGGACAAGATGACCATATGTTACCGGGTCAAAACCCAAACTGTTCAATTCGGCCACTTCGGTATCTGTATCTAAGAGCCGAACAACCAAAGTCATATTTCCTTTGGAAACTCCAAACTCCAAACGGAACCCAAACCGTCCAAATACATCGGGGAAAGATTCCTTTAAGAAGTCATCTGGAATCAGCGTGCCATCACGCATAACTCCCTTCTCTACATCCTGTTTGTCAACACCAGATGGGAGCAGACCTGTCAGTATCCTATCGTAAAGAGGAAGAGGAATAGTCTTAAAAGCAACGCCCGTTCCGTCTACTTTTAGGCGTACCAATCCTGCACTCCCGGTACATAAAAAATAAATATCGCTTACTTTGCGCTGGCAAGTGTAACGTAATATATTCCCTAATAACTCGAATGGAAGATTAGGAGCCACCTCCTTCAAGTCCTGCCCTTTATCATCAATGTCCCTATATTTCCCAATCAGGCGGTCTATATCCTGTTCGGTGGCGGAATAGAATCGAAGGTAAAGCTTATGGAGTGCGTTTTCTGTTGAAATATAAAAGTCGCAAGGTAATGAAATTTTTTCTGGAATCTTATCAACAATGGTAGGGTTGGCAAGCAAAACCTTACAACGTTTTTCTTTACCGTCTTTCCCCTCTATCTCATATATTTCAAATGGAACCATTCCGCAGTAGGAATCCATCACCTTGTTGTCTTGTCCTGAAAAATACTCCACACACTTCAAATCAATAGACAGTTCTTCACACTCCCTTTCACTCATGAAACGGATATCCTCTTTTATATCCGCATAAACCTGAGCAACTTCCTCCGGCTTCATAAATGAAAATTCCCGCATGAGGCTTACAAGTTGTTCCCCTGTAACCTTTCTGCGGTTGATGATTGTCTGGATACGGCTTTCCGATAATCCGTGCTCTTTCAAAATCCTGGTATATTCGCGTTCCCACTCCATCACAGATGAAGTGCCTATCTCGGAACCCAACATACGGTCACGCTCTTCCGCCTTTTTCAAAACGGACAAGGCCTCTTTTTCCGAATGAATACCTGAATCATAGAAACGGAAGCGGGTAGGCGGCACTCCCTCAAATCGGGTTTGGTAATCTTCCCCCCCTGAAACGGTAACGGTTGCGCGTAAACCCGCAATGCTCTCTGTTTCTTGTGTCGATTCTAATGTACTCGTCACATTACCCGATGTCGGCCATCCGTTAATATGTTCTTTTTCAGTATTAGAATCAAAATTTTCATTTTTGTTATTGAAGATATCCAAAATGTCCTACCTTTTTTCTGAATTTATTATTTA
>ERZ773265.732-NODE-732-length-18990-cov-7.695643_pt1 | contig 18990 bp, 18 predicted proteins | sample MGYA00580512_ERZ773265 | MGnify/ENA primary metagenome ERZ773265 (study PRJEB29015, sample SAMEA2738169) | human oral metagenome | biome: human oral; feature: human-associated habitat; material: saliva | place: China | collected 2183 ... | reverse complement strand
AAGTGATGGAGCATTTGGCTGCGATTGGAGAAAGCTTGGAAACATTGGTGGCTCAGTAATAAGGAGAGATCCTAATGGAAAAATTTTGTGTTTATGGGAAATTAATGGCCCAAGAAGGAAAGGTGCAGGAACTTACTGCTTACATGCAAGAAGTTGTCAAAGAAATGCAAAATCTTGACACTTGTTTCTGCTATATCTTAGGTGAGAAGGCAGATGAACCCAACAGCATCTATATTTACGAAGTTTGGGAGAGCGAGCAAGCTCATAATGATAGCCTTACTTTGGAAGTTTTTCAAAATCTCATTGCAAAAGCTAGACCCATTATTGCAGGCATGGAAAATTTGCATAAGCTGACTATTTTTGATGGTAAGGCAAGTTTCTAAATTCCTAAGAAAAACTAAAAACTTTAGACGATTCAAACGTCTAAAGTTTTTTCATTTATCTACAGGTAAAAGTCTTGTTGGAAAGGGATTTGGGAAAGCAGACTATTTCCGCCGATTCTTGGGACATCTCGCGGAGCATCACTTGATTTCTTCTTTTCTTTATGCGGTTTTGATTTTTTGTCCTTTCTTTTTGATGTGATATAATGGGCTTAAATAAATGGGAAAGGAGCAAGTCTATGTCTAAAGCTATCATGGAAGAAGTGGCAGCCTATCTGCGTCAGCATGCAGATGAAGAGCTGAGTCTGACTGATTTGGCTCAGCATTTCCATTATAGTCCTTCCCATCTATCCAGAACTTTCAAGAAAAAGATGGGCTTTTCTATCAAGCAATATGTGGAAGCTCTTAAGATGGAAAAAGGGATTCAGGAGATTGTAGAAGGCCGGCAAAATGTGACCGAGACCTCTATGGAAGCTGGTTATGATAGTCTAGGCAGTTTTTCCAATACTTTTAAGCGGCATACTGGACTTTCGCCTAAAAAATATTATCAGGAATCAACCAAGGCTTATGATTTTATGGTCAAACAGCTGGATGAGAAGGGAGCTTTGTTGCATCAGGATCCCGACTGTAAAAGTGGCAATCGGTTGACTGTGGCGCTATCTTATCCTGAGGGCTATGAACCACGCATTAGCTGTGTCGGGCTTTTTAAAACCCGCATACCTAAAGAAGAGCCGGTTATCGGAGTAGCACTGAGTCAGGAGAGGCGGTTTACTTTTGAAAATGTACCGGATGGTCACTACTATCTTTTGGCCTGTGAATTGCTGGAGGATTTACGCCTAACTAAAAACTATGTCTTGAAGCATAACTTTCGCTGGGGCAGCGATGAGCCTCTCACTTTTTCAGGCGATTGCATCTATCAAGAGGAAATCAGCATGCGCAGGCCCTTGCCCAGCGATCCACCTATTACAGTTAATCTTCCAGTTTTAATTATGCGTTCCCTAGCCAAACAAGCGCAATTGAGAATAAGAAAATTTTTATCCTAATTGATAAACTGATACTAGAGATTTATTCTCAGTTATAAACAATTGGAGGAACAATAATGAAATTAGACGTGTTTTTAAGTTTTAATGGTCAGGCCGAAGAAGCTTTTCGTTTCTATGCAGATCTTTTTCAGACAGAGATAAAGGGACTTGTCCGAGCTAGTGAGATGATGGATCCAGCAGATCTTCCTGCAGAAAAACGGGATAAGCTTGCCTGGATTGCCTTAGATACGGAAAACTTAACCCTGAATGGTGAGGATGTAGGTGTTTTTAATGACCTATCTATTCCTAGCAATCATCAGCCCAATCAATGGTTGGTTCTGAGCCCAGATAGTAGAGAAGAAGCCGATGAGCTCTTTGCTAAGCTTGCTGAAGGTGGGCAAATTCTCTATCCTTTAGAGGAACAAGCTTTCGCAGAGTTTTATGGCCGCTTGATTGACCGTTTTGGTATCGGCTGGGATGTGATGAAATGAGGTAGAAGGATGGCTTATAGTGAATCCTTAGCCCAGCAAGTCCGTGCCATTTTAGCTACTGAACTTTCTCCTCATGTTTTTGAAGAAGAGGTAGAAGAGAAGAAGATGTTTGGTGGTTTGGCTTTTATGGTCCGAGGTAAGATGACCGTTACTGTGAGTTCGAGAAGTCAAGAGCTTGTCATGGTACGCATCGGTAAGGAACTGGAAAAGCAGGTCCTGCCTAAAAATGGTGCCAGTGTCACAGTGATGAAGGGTAGGCTTTATCATGGCTATATTGATTTAGATGGCGAAGGACAAAAGGAACTGCCTTACTGGATCAAGCTAGCCTTGGCCTACAATCAGGAGCTGACACAGCAGGATAAAAAGTAAGAAGTGCTCAGAATGAGTTTTGCTTTCTTAGAAGTTTATTCATTACCTTTTTATGAAATTCAAATATATTCTTAGAATCTGTATTGATGAAGCTTTCAATCGGAAAGTCTCTTCATGAATACAGGTTTTTCGTCTTTTTCTCCCAAAAATGTTATACTAATACCAGAGTTCGTTTTAAGAATGGAGTTTATCCTTAAAAGTCTTGGAGAAAAGCTAGTTTGTACCTGTATTGAGTTTTGATTTTGCATTTTCTCGCTTTCTGAAAGGCTTTTGTAGTTAGAAAGGAGCATGGTATGAGTATTTCTTTTTACATTCAGAACCGAAAGGGCTTATTTAGCTATAAGGCGGTCGAAACACCCTTATCTCTGGTTTCCTTGGTAGAAGGGCTGGAGGTTGTAGGCCTCGAGGGCGATAAGGCTTATCAATCCTTGGATCAGGTCGGAACTTTTCTGGCTGTCTATTGGGAAGGGGCAGGCCGTGGGTTTGAAGTTTATTATCTGCCAGATCGGGAAACCTACCAGGTTCGTGTCTTGACACCATCGACGGTAGGCGACTGGAAAGGGGCCATTATCTTCATGAGTCGTTTGGCTCAGAAGATGAAGCAGGATATTGTTGATGAATACGGCAATACTTATACGGCTGACGGGATTTTTAATATTGATTTTGAAGCGGATATTCTCTATGGCCTGAACGATGCCAGAGTGGCAGCTGCGCCTATGCATGTTTTCGAAGGCTATGCTCATGATTTGTACATGTCGCAAGAAAAACTTCTGGAACTTTTCAAGGCTGAAGATCCTGTGGAGGAGTTTGGCAGGCAGATGGCCGAGATGCAGCAGGTTCAGAGTCAATTTTCTACTCCTAAGTATTATAAGGATCAGGGTGGGAAATACCTGGGTTCTTATGTTCTGGCAGAAGGAGTGGACACAGTCCTTCCAACTCAGCCCATGCCCAAGGGATACTTGGTTAAAGAGATGATTGAGAGCGGTGCTAGTCAAGACATGGAATGGCATCTTCATATCCTGATAGAGGATGGCAGCAGTCCGCAGGGCTATAAATATCTGACAACAAAGGATTTAAAAGCTTTTTTGGAGAATATTCCAGAGACTCACCGTAGCTATCTGGATTCCAGCCAGATCCGGATTCAGCCACTCAATCGGCTGGAACTGGAAGCCATTTTGGATCAACTTCCCGAAGGAGAACCGAAGTTTTAGCGCTAGGAAAATCTACTTTGTGAATCTTAACAGAGCTGCCAAAAGGCGGCTTTTTTAGGTCTGTCAGCAGTTCTCACAATTTTGTGACTCTTTTCGTTTTGATAACATTATTGAAAATATCTTGAAAATTTCAAAAAGAAGCTATAGAATAGAGGTCAGTTTTATAAAAAGGAGAGCGAAATGAAAGAAAAACACATGCTAATCTTGGGCTGGGTGGCCACTTTTATGTCTGTTATGATGTATGTTTCCTATATCCCACAGATTATGAATAATCTAGCTGGCAACAAGGGTGATTTTATCCAGCCTTCAGTGGCTGCTCTAAACTGTACTCTATGGGTCATTTATGGTCTATTTAAAGAGAAGCGGGACATTCCTTTGGCAGCGGCTAATATGCCGGGCATCGTATTTGGCTTGATTACTGCTGCTACAGCCCTTATGTAAGATGAGATTGGGATTTATGCCCAGTCTTTTTTTGTTGGAAAATCATTGGACAAAGTACTCACTTCACTTGAGCTATAGAGCCTGCCTATGGCTTTTGTTATGTAGAAAATATGCAGGTAGCGTTCAGCAGACCGCCTTTTTATGATACAATGGTAAGATGAAGTCAGTAGACATCTGCTGGCTGTTTCATCAGGAAGAAAGGGGTAAGAGAGCAAGCCTATGATACTTGAAGAATTTGACCAAAGTCGCAAGGCCATCATTAACCCAGAAGACTTGAATGAATCCATAGAGGGTTTTCCGGAGACGGCTGTTTCTTGCTTTGCCAGAGAGACTTTTGCGCGGATGTTGGCTGATTTTGAACATGAGCTGATTACGACAACTAGCATGGCTAATATTGAAATTCCTATCTATCGCGTTTTCGTGGATGGACGGGAACTGGCTCTCTTCAATGCACCGGTTGGAGCTTCGGCCTGTGTGGCTATTCTGGAAGACTTGATTGCTTTTGGCATGAAGAAGCTGGTGCTTTTCGGTACTTGCGGTATCTTGGATGAGGAGATTAAGGAAACGTCCATCATTATCCCGACGGAGGCCCTGCGTGATGAGGGGACTAGCTATCACTACCAGCCGGCTAGCCGTGAGCAGGAAGTCAATCTTGGCTTGAAAGATTTTCTGACGGCTTTTCTGGATGAGCGCGGTATTTCCCATAGCAAGGGCAAGGTCTGGACGACAGACGGCATTTACCGTGAGACACCAGCTAAACTCCGCCAGAGAAAGGCCGAGGGAGCGATCTGTGTGGATATGGAATGCTCAGCTGTAGCGGCCTTGGCAGCTTTTCGAGAGATAACCGTCTGCCAGTTCTTTTATGCAGCCGACCACTTGTCTGAGGAAGCTTGGGATATGCGCAACCTAGCCAATCATGCAGACTTAGACGAAAAAGATAAGATTGCCAATTTAGCGATTCAAATCGCTCTGGCACTATAGAGAAATAAGATGAAAAAACCAATTATCCAATTTGAAGACTTTAGCTTTCAATATCAAGCTCAGTCTGAGCCGACCCTCAAGCAGATCAATCTGACTATTTACGAGGGAGAGAAGGTTCTGATTGTCGGTCCGTCTGGCTCTGGTAAATCAACGCTGGGCCAGTGCCTCAATGGAATTATACCTAACATTTATAAAGGAGAGGCCAGCGGTCAGCTCTTGATTAAGGGGCAGCCAGCCTTTGAACCCAGCATTTATGATAAGTCCAATCTAGTCAGCACGGTCTTGCAGGACACGGATGGCCAGTTTATCGGGCTTAGCGTAGCAGAAGATCTGGCCTTTGCGCTGGAAAATGATGTGATGGAGCTGTCGCTTATGCGCGAAAAAGTCCAAACCTGGTCAGAGAAGCTGGATTTAGCGGAGCTTTTGCAGCATCGGCCCCAGGATTTATCAGGCGGTCAAAAGCAGCGCGTCAGTTTGGCTGGGGTTTTGATTGACGAGAGTCCTATTCTGCTTTTTGACGAGCCCTTGGCCAATCTGGATCCCAAGTCGGGTCAGGATACCATTGATTTGATTGACCAGCTTCATCGGGAGACGGCAACGACGACTCTGATTATCGAGCACCGCTTGGAAGATGTTCTTTACAGACCGGTAGACAGAATTGTGCTTGTCAATGACGGACGCATCCTCTTTAATGGACAGCCAGATGACCTGCTCAGAACACAACTGCTAGCTGAAAATGGCATTCGCGAGCCACTCTACATTACGACCTTGCGCCAGCTGGGCGTTGAAGTGGAAAAGACTGAAGACTTGTCCCGCTTGGATCAGCTGCAGCTGGCAGATGTGACCTTTGAGGGCAGGGATTGGTCTGATTCTGACAAAGAGTCTCAGGAGCCCTTACTGGAACTGGATCACGTTTCCTTTGCTTACCAGAGCGGCGGCAAGCCTATTTTGCAGGATATCAATCTGAAGATTTTCAAGGGTGAGCGAATAGCCATCGTTGGTAAAAATGGAGCTGGTAAGTCAACCCTGGCCAAGGCCCTCTGTCAGTTTATCGAGACTGATGGGAGCTATAGCTGGAAAGGTCAGGACATCAAAGGAGACTCCATCAAGGAGCGAGCTGAGCGGATTGGCTATGTCCTGCAGAATCCCAATCAGATGATTTCGGCAGCCATGATTTTTGATGAAGTGGCTCTAGGTTTGCGTTTGCGCGGACTGGCAGAAGCGGAAATCGAAGAGCGGGTCCATGCGGCTCTCAAGACCTGTGGCCTCTATGAATTTCGTAGTTGGCCGATTTCGGCTCTGTCTTTCGGCCAGAAGAAGCGGGTGACCATTGCATCTATCTTGGTGCTGAATCCGGAGATTATCCTCTTGGATGAACCGACAGCTGGCCAGGACCAGCGCCATTATACAGAGATGATGGACTTTCTAGACGAGCTCAACCAGCAGGGACATACGATTATCATGATTACCCACGATATGCAGCTGATGCTAGATTATTCAGATCGGGCAGTAGTTGTGGTGGATGGTCAGATTTTAGCCGATAAGGCGCCTGCTCAGGTGCTGACAGATCAAGAGTTGATTTCGGCGGCTCATCTAAAAGAAACGTCAATCTTTGCTCTGGCTGAGAAGATTGGTGCCGACCCTCTGGCTTTGACCGAGTTTTATATGCGAAAAAAGGAGGACAAGCATGCTTAATCAGCGAAAATTAATCGGCTACCATGCAGGTGAGACGTTTCTTCATGGCCTGTCCGGTGCCAGCAAGATGCTGTTCTTCGTTCTGGTATCAGTGGCAGCTATGATTAGTTACGATACTCGCTTTTTGCTGGGGCTAGCCCTGCTGTCCCTCTGTCTCTTTCGGCTGTCCCGTATCCGCATCCGAGACATTTCATTTGTTTTAGTCTTTGCGGCATCCTTTGCTGCTCTTAACTTAGTGATGGTCTATCTTTTCGCGCCTCAGTATGGTGTTGATATCTATGGAGCCAAAGATGTCATCTGGACCGGATGGGGAGCTTATAATCTAACAGCTCAGGAGCTGTTCTACCTCTTTAATCTCCTGCTCAAGTATGTTTCTACTATTCCTCTGGCAGTGATTTTCCTCATGACGACTCATCCCAGTCAGTTTGCTTCCAGCCTACATCAGCTTGGTATTTCCTATAAAATTGCTTACGCGGTCAGTCTGACGCTCCGCTATATTCCAGATTTGCAGGAAGAATTTTTCCTGATCCGGATGTCTCAGGAAGCGCGTGGTCAGGAATTATCCAAGAAAGCCAAACTGTCTCAGCGCGTAAAGGGAAATCTGCAGATTATCATTCCGTTGATTTTCAGCTCACTAGAGCGCATCAATACCATTGCCACGGCCATGGAGCTGCGCCGTTTCGGAAAAAATAAAAAACGCACCTGGTATACTTATCGGGCTCTAAGCAAACGAGATATGCTGGTGCTGACACTGGCAGTCGCCTTTCTATTGCTCTGCTTTGTCCTCTTCGCAGTCAATCACGGCCGCTTTTATAACCCATGGAGGTAGGATAAAGTGTGTGAACTTCGTTTAATATATATTAGGAGGATAACTACTAGGTGGAAGAAAGAATAAAGAGTAGATTCCGTAAGGACTTATTATTTCCTGTTTTATATGGTTTAGGAGGTATAATTTTTCTCTTCTATATGCCACATGCGGACGAATTTGGCTTTTGGGCATCCTTGATTTTTGCTGCTTTGCTACTACTAATGAGTGCACTTTTTACCTGGCTTGCTTGGATTACTAGGCAAAAGAGCTTGCAGAGCTATCAGAAGCTTTATTCTCATTATCCGGAGCTGGAGAAGGAGTTTTACAAGATTTACAACCAGTCTCGCTATTCACGTGAAAAACTATCTCTTTATCTTTATAAGGATGCAATCATACGAGATGATACCTATTTTCAGTTTCTTATGCTTTCTGATCTAACTGATTTGACTATTAAGATTGAGAAAGTTCAAGAGAACAAGTACATAAAGTATCCTCATTTATATTTGTATTATAGTCCCATGAGTGCCAACAAAGATGTTCGTCTGCATCTGGGACGATATACTAATCAAAATTATGTTGAACTATTACAGTTTTTAGATGTGGTGAATCAAGTCGCCCCTCAGATTAGAATCTATAATGAAGCAAAAAAATAATATTCTTTAATAGCGAAGAAAAATCAGACAATCCTTGCCTGATTTTTCTTTTTATAATGGTCTTTTATTTGGCATACCGGCCTTGCGGGGGTATTTGTTGGGCGTTTCTTTCTTCTTTTCAACCACTGTGATAAAGCGGGGGTCACCGTTTGGCAGGGCATAGCTGAGGTTGTCTTGAACCTTGCTAAAGAGTAAATTGAGGGCATTTTTTGCTTCTTCCAGTTCCTCCGGAGCATTGGAAGCTTTGAGCGCCAAGAGCTTCCCGCCAACTTTTAGATAGGGAATGGTCAGTTCAGACAAAACTTGCATGCGAGCAACTGCACGAGCAGTGACGAGGTCAAATTGAGCTCGAAAGGCCTTGTCCTGAGCAAAGTCTTCTGCACGGCCGTGGTAGAAGTGAACCTTGTCCAGCCCGAGTTCCTCAGCTAGCAGTTTGAGGAAGTTGATGCGTTTGTTGAGCGAGTCAATGATAGTCACATCCAGCTGGGGGCAGATGATTTTCATAGGGAGGCTGGGAAAGCCAGCACCGGCTCCGATATCTAATAGCTTAAGCTCTTGATTACCAATCAGGCCTTGCAGAACGGGGGCAATTGAATCATAGAAATGCTTGAGATAGACTTCATTTTTCTCGGTGATAGCTGTCAGATTGATTTTTTCATTCCATTCGACCAAGAGTTCAAAATAACGCTCAAACTGGTCTTTCTGGCGGTCGGTCAGCTCAATTCCCTGCTGGCTTAATAGCTGGTAAAATTCTTGCGGTGTCATAGTTTCATCCTTGTTTGTCAGTATTCATCCTATTATATCATAAAAAGGAGACCCCGGCATTCTGCCAAAGGGCCTCTTTTCTTATATGCCAATCTGATCGAGCTCCGCCAAGAGCAGCTGGCGCCAATCATCTTGATTAGTAGCTGGGGCAAAGAGAATTTCTTTTTTTATCTTGCCATCTAAAATGAGCAGGAGCTTGTCCGCATAGGTAGCCACGCTGGCATCGTGCGTCACTAGGAGAATGCTTGCGCCCTGCTGGTGGAAGTGCTGCATGAGCTCCATAGCTTGACGGCCAGCCTGAGAGTTGAGCGCTCCTGTCGGCTCGTCAGCAAAAATGATTCGAGGCTGGTTCATGAGAGAGCGGCAGATGCCAGCTCGCTGGAGCTGGCCGCCCGATACCTGATGGATAGAGCGGTGAGCAATGTCCTTAATTCCGGTCAGAGCCATTAATTCCTTGGCTCTTTCGTAGGCTGCCTTTCGCTCGCTGCTTTTCTTACCAATGATACTCGGTAGACAGATATTGTCTAGGATATTGAGATTTTTCAGGAAGGTTGCCTGCTGGAAGACAAAGCCGAAAGCCTCTCTGCGAAGGCGGTCTAAGTCCTTATCTTTCATAGCTAGCAGGTCCTGTCCCTGGTAAAGAATCTGTCCTTGGTCAGGTCTGTCAATGGTGGACAGAAGATTGAGAAGAGTGGATTTCCCGCAGCCAGACGGCCCCATGATGGCGATGAATTGGCCGCTTTCAATCTCTAGCGACAAATCACGGAGAATGGGCTCCTGATTTTCCTGATAGCTTTTGCTGAGGTTATGTGCTTCTAATAACATAGGCTTCTCCTCGGATGTAAAATAAATGCTAAGCGCTCAAACGCTATCTGCTTAAGGTCAATGTTCCTTGAGATAGCGTCCAATTTCCAGCTTGTTCAGCGATCGGAGACTGATGTGTGCTGCTGTGAGTCCGCTAAGAAGCAGAGCCAGCGGTGTCCATAGAAAAGTAAGGGACTTATTGATGATGAGCTGGAGTTTGCTGATACCGAAGCTGCTGAGCAGCAGACTACAGACTTCTTGCCCCAGACTAAGGAGCAGCAGGTCGGCTATTGCCAGAGCCAGCATCAAGATGAAGCAGACAGCGAGCAGGTAGTGGCTCCTGAGTCGTTCACTGCCAAATCCCAGCATCCGATAAAGTGCCAAGTCAGCTTGGTCCTTGGTGAAAATCATATAGACAAAGAGAGTCATAAGAATGAAGACAATGCCGAGTCCTGTCCAGAAAACGCTGGTCTGAATCAGGCGGAGCATGGCTAGAGTGTCATCAAAAGTCTGATGGAAAAAGTCTTCTACGTCGGTTAATTTATAGTTGGAATAGCGTTTTTTCCATTCGTTGATTTTTTGAGTTTTGTTGCTAGCATCTTTAAGACGGATGGTCGTCAGACTATTGAGCGTTTGCGCTTGCTTTGTCACAAAGACAGCCTTGGCGGTCTTGCCGCCGTAGGTCAGGTCCGAGTAGATACCGACTACTTTTAGTTTTCTGGTTTGACCGTCTACCGTCAAGGTCAGACTGTCTCCAACATTTAGCTTGAGCTCTTCTGCCTTAAGCTTGGAGAGAGCAATTTCATGCTCGTTTTTAGGATAGCGGCCTTGGCTGTATTTGACTGGAAATCCCGCATGGTTTCCCAGAGTTACCCGCAACTGCTGGGTCTGACCTTGCTGGTCTTGATAGGAGAAATTCTGGCTCTGGTACTGATTAATCTCTGCGATATCCTTGTCTGCCTGCAGTTCTTTCAGAAGCTGGGCAGTCTTGGTATCGATATCTTCAGTCTGAGAAATATCAATCAATACATCTGCCTGACCAGCTCCCAGATACTGAATGAAATTCTTATCCATCACAGTGCTGTAGAGACTGGCTGGCAGCAGGATAAGCAGGCTAATCAGACTGACAATGAGCAAGATAGTCAAATAGAGTTTTTTATGATTCAGAATCGTTTTCAGAGCGAAATAGGGTCTGTCTAAGAAGGGGATAGACGGTAAACCCATCTTCGGAGTAGAACGAGTTTCGGTCAGACTGTTGGCAGAAGCTAATCTTAAAGCTTGGCCGGGCGTCATTTTCTTAAAAGAGCTTAGAGGCCGGGCAGTTAGCCAGAAGACCAAGAGACAGAGCAGCAGAGCTACTAGCATTTCCAAAAGATAGCTATAGAAGGGCGTCGGACTTTGCCCCATAGACAGTGCCATCTGCTTTTGAAAAGGAGCACTTAGAGAAAAGGACAGTCCCCAGCCTGCGATGGTTGCTAGAGCTAGGCAGAAATAATACTTGGTCAGATAGACCCTGCCGATAAAGCTTTGGGGGAACCCCATCACCTTCATAACGGCAATCTGCTGCAGTTCTTCTTGAATCTTGGTCAAGAGGGCAAAGCGCATGCAGAGAAAGGTGATGCCAATGATGGCCATAACCAGCAGCCCCATGACTAGGATGACTAGAGCATCATTGAAGCCGTTAATCATCTTGATGGTCGGATAGGTAATCATAGGCGGTCCATTGGACTCAAGCTCGGCATTTTTATAGGCTTGCTCGATAGCTGAGATTTGGCTAAGCTTATGCACTCGAAAGGCAATCAGGTTCTCATTAGATGCAAATGCTTCTTTTTTTAGAGTCTGCAAATCAGTTTGCGAGATGAGGAAGCGCTTGGAGGAGACTAGACCAGCATTCATCTGGGCATCTCGGATAAAGCCCTGGACAGTTAGCTCTAGCTTGCCGACTCTTATTTTGTCGCCAATTTTGATTTTTCCGCTATTGTAATAATAAAGGGGGATATAAACTTGCCCCGGCCGAGGCTGGGCTGGCTGGTTATTCTGATCCAGCAGAAAGTCAAAGTTTTGGTTCTGACTGGAAAAGCCATTATCCTGGGAGCTATCCTGAAGTGAGTTTTTCTCATTGATGCGGATGGCTGATCCTTCCACATTGACAAAGTCTGTCAGCTGCCAAGAGGCAATTTCAGCATGTTGCTGGACGAAGTTTTGCAGGCGTTCTCGGTCGACGCTTCCGCTGTGCATCTGTAGCAGGTGAGGACTTTTAGCTGTTTCTACAAAGCGCTCAATTGAGCTAGTCAGACTGACGGTCAGGCGTGTAGCTGCAAAGCTCAGAGTCAGAGTCAAAAGCAGGAAAAGCCCAATGACTAGCATGCTGACTTTGTTTTCTTTTAAATCATTTTTTATCAAGCGTTGAAACATATTCCAGCTCCTTTACTGAACGTGCTCGGGAGAGCAGATAAGCACCGATGCTGATAGAGATACCGGATAGGATAAAGAGCAGACCGTAGCCTCTGCCTCCGCCAACACCGATGATTTTTCCAACAGAATTTGCCAGCCAGCCAAAGTAAGTCAGCGAGGGTTTGAAAAGTGTATCCGCAACCCAACCCATGCCGGCATAAGCTAGCACATAGCCCAGCTGAGAAATAATTCCAATGGTCCCCCAGACCTTGCCTTGGTCAGCTTTGTTAATATTGATGCGGACCAGATAGTCAATGGCTGTATTGGCGAAAGGCAGGGCAGCAAAGAGGAGAAAGCCAAAGCTGCAAATCCAGATGAAGCTTTCCTTCATTCCCAGCCCAACCATGAAGAGTCCCATTAGAAATAGAGAGAGGCATAGCATACGATGGAAGTGTTTTTTGATAGCAAATATCCCCAGAACCAAGCCTCCTATCAGCATGCCACTGCTGGAGATGGTCATGACCCAGCCAGCTGTTTTGGCGTCTGCGAAAGCCAGTACCAAGGGAGAAAACAGGATTTGGACAGTTCCCAGAAAGAAGGAAAAGCCTGTTCCGGCTAGGACTAAAATCCAAATCCCTTTCTTTCCATAGACGATTTGAAAACCTTTAAGGAAATCAGCCCAGAAACGACTGTCACTGCTATAAACTTGCGAATGAATGGCTCTACGAGCCAGCAAGGTGCAGGCTACTGTCACGAAAATGGTCGAAAAATCCAGCAACAGAATCGTGTTGATATGTCCACTCGCCAAAATCATTCCAGCCAAGGCTGGTGAAATCAGATAGCGGGCAATGCCATTAATCTGGGACAAACCGGTTGCTTTTGATAACTGATCCTCCGGTAGCAAGTCGGAAATTGTAGCTCGAAAGGCTGGATTGACCAAGGCTGAAAAGAGCGAGCTAATGGCAGCTCCGATACAGATAAAAATCAAAGCAGGATTCTTCAGACTAAAGTAAATCCAGAGAACGCCTAAGCCTGACAGGCCATCTCCCAGAGCCATTAGCAATCTTCGGTCATAGCGATCTGCCAGAATTCCAGCCAGAGGAGTAACCAAAAGACCAGGTAGAAAAGCACAAAGAGTAACAAAAGAAGAAACAGAAACCAAACCGGTCAGCTGGAAGATATAAACACCTAAAGCGAAAGAAGTCATACCAGAGCCGATTTCCGAGATGAGGCTCCCTATCCAAATCAATAAAAAGAGTCTAAAACCTGATTGTTTCATAGTTAGCTCCTTATGCTTGCAATGTCAAGTAAGTGTAAATAGTAAATCTAGTAATTAGCTTTCTAGCTGCTTTGTGTCTGAATCAAAGATAGAAAGGGATTGAAGTAGCCTTGCCGGCTGTGAAAAAGAGTTTCTAAAAGATAGAGAAAAGCTTGCAGTTTTTTTTGCTGTTTTTCTAGGGTGAGAGCTTGAAATCTGCTGCCAAAAACTTGAAGCGAATAAGTAAGAATCATTTCCAGGCTTTCGTAGGGATAGTCGGTCCTCATATCTCCAGCGGTGATACCGTCTTGGATGATGGGAAGTAGAATCTGGGGTGCTCGTTCAAGAAGAATTTGATTGGTCTTTTCGTGCAGGAGCGCATTTTGTGGCTGATGGAGATGCAGTAGCACTTCCTCTCCCTCTTGGTGATTGAGATTCAGTGCAGCTATGCTGCCAGCCAAGCGCTCTATGATAGTCAGTTCACGATTATCAGCAAAGGCTTGAGAAGCTGTAAATGCTTGTTCAATAGTTCGCTCAATGATGGCATCCATTATCTCTTCCTTAGAAGAAAAGTAATAATAGAGAGTACCGCGGGCAATTTGAGTTGCTTCTAAAATCTGGGAGATAGAGGTTTGATCAAAGCCTTGCTCCATAAAAAGCTTCTGAGCAGTATCTAGAATAAAGTCTTTTTTATTGGCCATGTTTGCATCCTTTTTAGTGGTAAAATTTTATTCGACTGACAGTCGGTTTATTCTTTCCTTTATCATACATCTTTTCTAAATCCATGTCAAGAATAAAGACAGTTCCACTATTTTTTGATATAATAAGTCTAATCAAAATTGAAGGAGTATATCATGACTTTTATTATTATCCTTATTATTGTCGCGGTTTTAGCATTCTTCGTTGTTGGTGCTTACAATACCTTGGTTAAAAGCCGCATGCAGACTCAGGAAGCTTGGAGCCAGATTGATGTGCAGCTCAAACGCCGTAATGATTTGATTCCCAACCTCTTGGAAACGGTCAAAGGCTATGGCAAGTATGAGCAGGCAACCTTGGAAAAGGTAACCCAACTGCGCAATCAGGTAGCTTCAGCGGCTTCACCAGCCGAAGCTATGCAAGCCAGCGATGCCCTTTCTCGTCAGATCTCTGGAATCTTTGCAGTAGCTGAAAGCTATCCAGATCTGAAAGCTAACACTAACTACCTGAAGTTGCAGGAAGAGCTGACCAATACTGAAAATAAAATTGCTTATTCTCGTCAGCTTTATAATTCAGTAACTAGCAACTACAATGTCAAGTTGGAAACATTCCCAAGCAATATTGTTGCAGGAATCTTTGGCTTTAAAGCTGCTGACTTCCTCAAGACACCAGAAGAAGAAAAGGCTGTGCCAAAAGTTGACTTTGGCAGCACTGGACTAGGTGACTAATATGCTATTTGATCAAATTGCCAGCAATAAAAGGAGGACTTGGCTCCTCCTTATCGCTTTTTTCGGTCTCTTGGCTCTTGTTGGAGCAGCTATTGGCTATCTCTGGCTGCGGTCTGCTGTAGGTGGTATCTTGCTAGCCTTGATTATCGGAGCTATTTATGCTGGAGTGATGATTTTTCAGTCTACAGAAGTGGTCATGGCGATGAACGGAGCTCGAGAGGTCTCTGAGCAGGAAGCACCCGAACTCTATCATATTGTTCAGGATATGGCCATGGTTGCACAGATTCCTATGCCACGTGTCTATATCGTAGAGGATCCCTCTCCCAATGCTTTTGCGACCGGTTCTAGGCCTGAAAATGCGGCTGTCGCAGCAACGACAGGTATCTTGCAAATCATGAATCGTGAGGAGCTTGAGGGAGTGATTGGCCATGAAGTCAGTCATATTCGCAATTATGATATCCGAATTTCAACGATTGCTGTGGCTTTGGCCAGTGCTATTACCATGTTATCTAGCCTAGCTGGCCGTATGATGTGGTTTGGTGGCGGACGTCGGAGTAGTAATGATCGAGATAACGATAGTGGTTTGGGAATTATTCTCCTTATCGTATCATTGATTGCTATTGTTTTAGCTCCTCTGGCAGCTACCTTGGTGCAGTTGGCCATTTCTCGTCAGCGGGAGTTTCTGGCTGATGCTTCTAGTGTAGAGCTGACCCGCAATCCGCAAGGGATGATTAATGCCCTACTCAAGCTGGATCGCAGCGAGCCTATGGAGCATCATGTCGATGATGCAAGTGCAGCTCTCTATATCAGCGATCCTAAAAAAGAAGGCGGATTGAAGAAACTCTTCTATACACACCCTCCTATCTCAGAACGGGTGGAGCGATTGAGACAGATGTAAAAACTGGGAAACTTAAATTATTCCCAAAAGTTAGATAAATAACTAGTAAAAGGATTTAGTTCTGCATTGGACAGGGCTAAGTCCTTTTCATTTTACTTCCTTTCATTCATGTCTAAAAAATATTCGTTTAGATTTTGTTACAGTTTCATTTCAGTTTCATTTCAGTTGTCTATAAAACTTAGATTATCCAAGTTTATTTTTGTATAAGTAAGGAGGCTAGATTTAAAAAAGCTAGTGTTTTCAAGTTGTCAGGTTGAACCCTTCTGAGAATCTTATAAAATCAATATTTTCTTGAAAACCATAAAATTTTCAGAAAAAGTCACTATATTGAGTTATTTTATTGTTCAAGTTAATCTATTTGTATCATTTAGAAATACAAAGTAGTTTTTTTGTAACAAAACAGAAATATATTGCTAGTATATTAAATTTAGTAAAAAATTTTATTGCATATATGAAACCGGGGGTTCGGTATGTTGAAAACATTTGGAAAAATTTTCAAAGTCATTAGAGAATCAAAAAACATGTCTCTTAAAGAGGCGGCAGCCGGAGATATTTCAGTGGCTCAGCTGTCTCGTTTTGAGCGGGGAGTCAGCGGTATCACGCTTGATTCTTTCTATTGCTGTTTAAAGAATATGGCTGTTTCTCTAGACGAATTTCAGTATGTTTACCATAACTACATTGAGGCAGATGATGCGCTTTTCTCAAAAAAAGTAGCTGATGCTTATCAAGAAAACAATGTCGTCAAGCTCCAAAGTATTTTGGCTAGCTCAGAAGCTTTGGCTGAAAAGTTCCCTGAGAAGAAGAACTATAGGCTCAATACAATTGTTGTTAGAGCAGTATTGTCTTCCTGCAGTCCAGATTTTCAGATTAGCAAGAAAGATACAGAATTGTTGACTGATTATCTCTTTTCCGTCGAGGAGTGGGGACGTTATGAACTCTGGCTCTTTACTAATAGTGTGGATCTCTTGACCTTGGAAACACTGGAGACCTTTGCTAGTGAGATGATTAACCGCACCCAGTTTTATAATAATCTACCGGAGAATCGCCGGCGTATTATCAAGATGCTGCTTAATGTTATCAGCGTCTGCATAGAGAGTAATCATTTGCTGGTTGCTATGAGATTCCTCAATTATCTTGACCATTCTAAAATCCCTGAGACAGATCTTTATGATCGGATGCTGATTAAGTATCATAGGGCTCTTTATTCCTACAAGGTTGGGAATAGCTATGCTCTGAGTGATATTGAGGAGTGCTTATCTTTCTTGGAATTTTTAGATTCCTTCGGTGTTGCCCAGAAGCTCAAGGCTCAGTTTGAAAGAATTTGCCTTTCGCAGTTGCAGATGTGCAAATAAAATAGACTCATTTCTAAAAATATACTAGAATAAGAGTATAACTTTATACCAAATTCAGAAGGAGGCTTTATGATGGAGAAAAAAATTCATTATAAGATGCATAAAGTTAAGAAGAACTGGGTAGCCATCGGTGTGACTACCTTAGCACTTATCGTAGCACCAAAAGTACTTGGTCTCGAAGCAGGTCTTGTCCACGCTGATGATGTTAAGCAGGTGGCAGTTCAAGAACCAACTGCAGCTCAGGATAGTGGCTCAGGTCAGCCAGTTCAAGTACAAGTCAACTCAGCTTCTCAGTTGGAAGCAGAAAAAGCAACTTCTGCAGACAAGGTGACTGATGCTGCTGTAGCCAGTGAAAAAACTGCTGAAACTGCAGCAAATACGGAAGCAGCGGTTCAAACAGATGCTCAAGAGCCAGCTAAGCCGGCAGTAGCAGAAGCAGCAACTACAGAAAAATCAGCTGTTGCTGAAGAAGCAAAAGCAGCTAATGCAACATCAGAAACTGCTAAAACTGCAGCAATTGCTCAAGATAGACAAGCAAGTCCCGCAACTGCTGACAAACAAGCAAAGAAGACTGTTACAGACAAGATTGTTGCAAATCCAAAGGTTGCAAAGAAAGACCGCTTGCCAGAACCGGCTCAAAGACAGGGAGCGATAGCTGAAAGAATGGTGGCTGCTCAAGCTCAAGCGGCGCCTGTTAATGCTGAGCATGATGATGATGTCTTATCTCACATCAAGACCATTGATGGCAAGAAATACTATGTTCAGGACGACGGTACAGTTAAAAAGAATTTCGCTGTTGAGCTTAATGGAAAAATTCTTTATTTCGATGCAGAGACTGGAGCGCTGATTGATTCAGCTGAGTATCAATTCCAGCAAGGTACTAGCAGCCTTAACAATGAATTCACCAGAATGAATGCCTTCCATGGCACTACGGAAAAGGACATCGAAACAGTTGACGGCTACCTGACAGCGGATACTTGGTATCGTCCAAAAGCTATCCTCAAGGATGGAAAAACATGGACTCAGTCTACAGAGACTGACTTGCGTCCGCTTTTAATGGCTTGGTGGCCTGATAAGCAAACGCAGGTTAGCTATCTCAACTATATGAACCAGCAAGGTTTGGGAGCAGGAGCTTTTGAAAACAAAGTGGAACAAGCTATCTTGACAGGTGCTTCTCAGCAGGTTCAGCGCAAAATTGAAGAAAGAATCGGTAAAGAAGGCGATACTAAATGGCTGAGAACACTGATGGGCACATTTGTCAAAACTCAGCCAAACTGGAATATCAAGACAGAGTCTGAAACAACTGGTACTAATAAGGACCACTTGCAAGGCGGAGCTCTGCTTTATACCAATAGTGAGAAGACTTCTCATGCTAATTCTAAGTACCGCATCCTTAACCGCACACCTACCAACCAAACTGGTACACCTAAGTACTTCATTGACAAGTCAAATGGTGGTTATGAGTTCCTGCTAGCTAACGACTTTGACAACTCTAATCCAGCTGTTCAGGCTGAGCAACTCAACTGGCTGCACTTTATGATGAACTTCGGTAGCATCGTAGCCAATGATCCGACTGCTAACTTTGACGGAGTCCGTGTCGATGCGGTGGACAATGTCAATGCGGACTTGCTCCAGATTGCTTCTGATTACTTCAAGTCTCGCTACAAGGTTGGAGAAAGTGAAGAAGAAGCCATCAAGCATCTGTCTATCTTGGAAGCTTGGTCTGACAACGACCCTGACTACAACAAAGACACCAAGGGTGCTCAATTACCGATTGATAATAAGCTTCGTCTGTCCTTGCTTTATTCGTTCATGCGTAAGCTTTCTATCCGTAGTGGTGTAGAGCCAACGATTACGAATAGTCTGAATGACCGTTCTACTGAAAAGAAAAATGGCGAGCGGATGGCCAACTATATCTTTGTTCGGGCTCATGATAGTGAAGTGCAAACCGTTATTGCCGATATCATCCGAGAAAATATCAATCCAAACACGGATGGTTTGACCTTTACCATGGATGAGCTTAAGCAAGCCTTCAAGATTTACA
>ERZ773265.730-NODE-730-length-18994-cov-61.814827_pt1 | contig 18994 bp, 17 predicted proteins | sample MGYA00580512_ERZ773265 | MGnify/ENA primary metagenome ERZ773265 (study PRJEB29015, sample SAMEA2738169) | human oral metagenome | biome: human oral; feature: human-associated habitat; material: saliva | place: China | collected 2183 ... | reverse complement strand
CCAACGAAGGTTTTGCTCTCTTTGCGGGTACTGCGGTCAACGATACTTCCTCTGTGACAGCTACTGCTAGTGCCTGGGATAGTCTTTACAATGCAAACACTCTTGAGCCTGCAACTATTGTCAAGCTGACACGTACTCTAGCTATTATCCCTATCGTTCTCTTCCTCTCCTATTATTGGCAAAGCCGTCAACAAGGCAACAACCAAGGAGTGAAGCTTAAAAAAATCTTCCCCGTTTTCATTCTCTACTTTATCCTAGCTTCTCTGCTAACTACTCTTCTCACATCTTTCGGTGTCAGCACTAGCTTCTTTTCACCTCTCAAACAACTCTCCATATTCCTCATCATCATGGCTATGAGTGCTATTGGTCTCAAAACCAACCTCATTGCTATGATCAAATCCAGTGGAAAATCCATTCTTCTTGGTGCCCTTTGCTGGATTGCTATCATCCTGACTAGTCTTGGCATGCAATTACTCATCGGTATTTACTAAGAAAAAAGGGAGTCTAAAGGCTACCTCAGAACGTAGACAAATCAGATGGATTTTGGACTGTCGTTGGCTCGCTTTCTCAAGAGCAGCTGAAGGAAAAAGGGCTACTGAAATAACCCCATAACCGTTGAGAAGCCACATGTGGCTTCTCGGCGCATAGGTAACGGCGCATGGTGACTTCCGTAAAATGGTGTCTATGGCTAAGAAAAATAAAGGTAAGAAGAGCGGCGCAGCAACCGCCGCCGTAGCACTGCTGACCGAGACGAACACCCCCTTCCAGATGCGCGAATACGAGCACGTTGAGGGCGTAACCTCCTTCGGCGAAGAGGCTGCGAAGAGCCTCGGCGCATCCGAGGAACAGGTCTTCAAGACCCTGCTCATCGTGCACGAAAAGGAATTCGCAGTCGCAATCGTCCCCGTCTCCGGCAAGCTCAACGTGAAGGCCGCCGCCGCAGCCCTCGGCTGGAAGAACGCCTCCATGTGCGACCCGAAGGTCGCCGAACGCCGCACCGGCTACGTGGTCGGCGGCATCTCCCCGCTGGGCCAGAAGACCCCCTCCCCCACCCTCCTGGACGAAAGCGCCCAGCTCTTCGATACCATCATGGTATCCGGAGGCAAGCGTGGACTGGACGTCGAGCTCGCCCCCGACGACCTGCTGAAGCTCACCAACGGAAAGTACGCAGATATCCGTGCCTAACAGCCTCGTGCTGCCTCGCGACAGAATATATCGGCACAGGCTGCGCACCGCGGCGGTTGAGGAAATATACTCCTCCGCCGCCGCGTTATGCATGTGCACAGATCAACAATTTAAAGGAGAATCCCATGGGTAACTCGTTGCCGGGTGTCGGCACCATCGCAAAGAATTGGCGTGAAGTCCTCCACCCCGAAGAATATGCGGTGCTGCGCGAGGGCGGCACGGAGCGTCCCTTCACGGGCGAGTACTGGAACACACACACCGAAGGCATCTACTCCTGCCGGGCCTGCGGCACGGAGCTGTTCCGCTCGGACCAGAAGTTCGACTCGCACTGCGGCTGGCCGTCGTTCTTCGCTCCCCTGGCCGAGGACCGCGTGCGCTACCTGGAAGACACGACGTTCGGCATGCGCCGCGTCGAGGTGCGATGCGCCGCCTGCGACTCGCACCTGGGCCACGTATTCGAGGGTGAGGGCTACCCCACCCCCACCGACCTGCGCTACTGCATTAACTCGGTGTGCCTGACCCTCACCCCGGCCGAGAACGAAAAGGCCGAGGAGGAATAGCATCCAGAAGCGGCCCCGGGGCCACCCAAATTCCCCTAATTCGAGCCTCTCAGCCGGGGCGGGTAGAATGGCCTAGTGCCTTTGGGGGTCGGTGTGGCGTGCCCGGGGCGATTTACATGTACAACACCTGAGCGTCAGAAGAGGATGGTTCCATGAGTAGCGCAGCTAAAGCGAACAGTTCGCTGACCCTTCAGGATATTGAGGTTCCCGAGGTTGTTCCGCTGAACACCCCTTCGACGCCGATTCCCACGCTGATTAACACCGAGAGCGGTTTGCGCCGAGCCGCCGAGTCACTGGCGGCAGCCTCCGGCCCGGTGGCCGTTGATACCGAACGCGCGCAGGGTATCCGTTACGGTTCGCGCGCGTTCCTAGTGCAGCTTAAGCGCGAGGACAAGCTGTACCTGATCGATCCGGAAGCCTTCTCTGACCTGCGAATCATTAATGACGCGCTGGCCGACGCCGAATGGGTGATTCACGCGGCGATCCAGGACTTCCCGAGCCTCGACATGCTGGGCATGCGCCCCAAGCGTCTATTCGATACCGAGCTGGGTGCTCGCCTGGCGGGCCTGAAACGCGTGAATCTGGGCGCGACGGTTGAGGAGCTTCTGGGCTACAGGCTGGAGAAAAAGCACTCGAAGGAGGACTGGTCGCGCCGTCCTCTGCCGGAGTCGTGGTTGAACTACGCGCTGCTGGATGTTGACGTGCTCATCGACCTGCGCGACGCTCTGGAGGAGCTACTCCGCAAGCAAGGCAAGCTGCAGTACGCTCAGGAGGAGTTTGCGTACCTGTGCGCATCGCCGGTGAAGGACCCCACGGACCAGCCGGAGCGTTGGCGCAAGACGAAGGGCCGCACTGCCCTGCGGTCGGTCAAGCAGCTGACGGCGCTGCGTAACCTGTGGGTTGAACGCGATTCGCTGGCCCGCAAGAAGGATATCGATTCGAAGCGGCTACTACCCGATTCCGCGTTGATTGAGGCGGCCCGCACCATGCCCCGCAGCGTGCCGGCAGTGATGGCCATCCCCGGTTTTCAGACGCGCGGCCTGCGCTGTGAGGGTCCCCGCTGGGTGCGCGCTATCGCATCCGCGGCCCGCGGCGAGAACCTGGTGCCCTACACCCTGCCCTCGACCGCCCCTCCCCCGTTGAAGGCGTGGGAGTCGAAGCGCCCCGAGAATCTTGCGCTGTTTACCGAGGTTCGCCAGGTGATTGACGACCTCTCCGAGCGCCTGACGATTCCGGCGCAGAACCTGATTACGACCGATTACGTGCGTCGACTGTGCTGGGAGCCGCCGGCCCGTCACGACGCGCAGTCCCTGCGGGATGCGCTGGCCGCCTACGGCGCACGCCCCTGGCAGACCGGCCTGGTCGCCCCCGCGATCGCGCCGGTATTCGCGAAGCATTTGGGTTAGCTTTCGCTCAACGAAAGAGGATTTATGTCTACTTCTCAGAATTGTTCCTGCTGTCGGCAGGCGAGCGTTCAGGAGCAGTCCACTTCGGTGAAGCCCGCGGCGACTGCCGAAACCGACCTTGCGTCGGATGCCGAGAGGGCCTCGTCCCGCCTGTTTTCGCGCCGTGCGACCCTGGTGACCGGGGCCCTGGCCTCCACCGCGGCGCTGGCTTCCTGCGCCGAGGGTGGCGGCACGACGGTGACCGCGCCCGACGGAACCGTGGATATGGCAGCCGCGTCTTCGGTGGGCGTGGGTAAGGCCGCTAAGCTGACCCGCGGCACCACGACCGTGATTGTGGCCCAGCCGTCCGAGGGTCAGTACAAGGCGTACAGCCCCGTGTGCACGCACCAGGGATGCCAGCTGCAGGTGCAGGATTCGAACCGCATCGTGTGCCCCTGCCACGGTTCGGAGTTCGCGCCCACGGACGGTTCGGTGCTGCACGGCCCGGCGGAGACCCCGCTGAAGACCTATTCGGTGCAGGTGAAGGACGGCCGTATCTTCGTGGGAAACAACAGCTAGGGCTCGTATCCGCCCCGTTTCAGTTTCGTGCGCCGTGAAGTATGCCGTTGAAGTGTGCCTTTAAAGCGCGCCGTTGAAAACGAAGAAAACCCAGCTACCCGGTCGGGGTAGCTGGGTTTTTCGCGTATCTAGCTTTTACGTGTTACGGCTACGCGGTGTGGCGGGGCTTCTGGCCCTCTTCGCGGGCGAAGGGCACCTTGTCGCCGGCCAGCTGGGCACGCACATCCGCGGCAATTCGCTCGGGGGTCAGTCCGACCTCCTCCAGAATCTGCTCGCGCGATGCGTGCGGGATGAACTCGGCGGGCAGGCCCAGCTCGCTCAGGGCCGTATCGACGCCGGCCTCGCGCATCTCCTGTCGGATGCGCGCACCCACGCCGCCGGAACGCACGCCGTCCTCAATGGTCACCACGATGCGGTGGTCACGGGCCAGCTCCACGACGGAGGAGGGAACGGGAATGATCCAGCGCGGGTCAATCACGGTGGACTCAATGTCCTCTACGGCCAGAATCTCGGAAACCTCCAGGGCCACACGAGCCATGGCGCCCACGGCCACGAAGAGCACGTCACGCTGGCCGGTCTCCGGGTGAGGCTCACCGGTGCGTGCCAGCACGTCCACGCCGTCGGCGCGGCGCTCAATGGCGGGGATATCCTCGCCAACGGAGCCCTTGGGGTAGCGAATCACGGTCGGTGCATCGTTGATAGCTACGGCTTCGCGCAGCTCCTCGCGCAAGGTCGCGCCATCACGCGGAGCCGCCAGGTGCAGACCCGGAATGAACTGCAACATCGCCAAGTCCCACATGCCGTGGTGGCTTGCGCCGTCGGGACCGGTGATGCCGGAGCGGTCCAGGACCACGGTCACGCCGGCCTTGTGCAGTGCCACATCCATGAGCAGCTGGTCGAAGCCGCGGTTCAGGAAGGTTGCGTAGAGCGCGACGACCGGATGCATGCCGCCGTAGGCGAGGCCCGCGCTCATGGCGATGGCGTGCTGCTCGGCGATACCCACGTCAATCACGCGGTCGGGGTGGCGCTTCTGGAATTCACGCAGACCCACGGGGATGAGCATCGCGCCGGTGATGCCGACGACGTTGCTCTGCTCATCGGCGATATCGGCAATTTCACGGCCAAAGACGCTGGTCCAGGACTCGGCGGTGCTCTTGGAGACGGCACTACCGGTCAGCGGGTCAATCGGTCCGACCGCGTGGAACTGGTCGTCCTTGTTCGCGCGGGCGGGCGCGTAGCTGTGGCCCTTCTCGGTGATGGCGTGCACGATGACCGGGCCGGCGTAGTTCTTCGCGGCGGTCAGGGCGTTCTCCACGGCCTGCTGATCGTGGCCGTCGATGGGGCCCACGTACTTCATGCCGAGTTCCTCGAAGATACCCTTGGGCACCACCACATCCTTGATGCCGGCCTTCATGCCGTGCAGGCCGCGGTAAATCATCTGGCCCAGGGCGCCGCCTCGCTGCAGACCCACGCGCACCGCATCGAGGGCACGGTCGTAGCGGTGGTCCAGGCGAACGCGGTCCACCTGCTGCTGCACGCCGTGCTTGAGCTCGGAAAGCTGGTTGGCGAAACCGCCGATGGTGGGCGCATAGGAGCGGCCGTTATCGTTCACGATGATTACGACCTTGCGGCTACGGTCGGCGGCGATGTTGTTCACGGCTTCCCAGGCCATGCCGCCGGTGAGCGCGCCGTCGCCGATGAGCACGACGGTGTAGCGGTCGTCCTCACCGTTAATACGGTTGGCGCGCGAAATGCCGTCGGCCCAGGAGATAGAGCTGGAGGCGTGCGAGGAGGCGATAATGTCGTGCTTGGACTCGTTGCGGTCGGGGTAGCCCGAGAGGCCGCCCTTCTGGCGCAGAGTCTTAAACGCATGACGGCCGGTCACGAGCTTGTGCACGTAGGACTGGTGGCCGGTGTCAAAGAGGATGTTGTCCTTGGGGGAATCGAAAATGCGGTGGATGCCGAGGGTCAGCTCCACAACGCCCAGGTTCGGGCCCAGGTGGCCGCCGGTCGCCGAAACGTTCGTCACGATGAACTGGCGGATCTCGTTGGAGAGCTCCTCCAGCTGCTCGTAGCTCAGGTTGCGCAGGTCGGAGGGGTCCTTGATGCCGGGCAGCAGGCGGGCCGTGTGGCCATCGCCAAGGCTGTAATCTACGGTGGGTGCTCCGGGGGTGGCGGCCTTCGGGTTGTTCTCCTGCGGCGACGCATTTTCAGCAGACATACACCCACACTCCTCAAGGGTTCAGGGCACGGCTCATTCCGTGCGTTGGTTCTCCAATGATTTTACCTTTTAAGGGACCAAAAATCAGATTCGCGTCACCGTCAGGTGAGACGAGTTCTCCCCTCTTCCGACGGCACCCCGGGCAGGTCTGCCGCCAATCGAACGCCGGCCCGCGCCCCGCCCTCCTCTGTCGAAGGACGAGCCGCGGCCAACCCGCCGCCTACTTGCGGCGACGACGCGGGCGAGGCTTCGCCGGCGCACGCTCGAAGAGCGCCACGCTCTCAACGTGGTGCGTGTTCGGGTACATGTCGAAGGCCCGCAGCTGCACCATATCCCAGCCGAGCTCACGCAGAATACCTGTGTCGCGGCCCAGAGCCGCCGGATCGCAGGCCACGTACAGGATGCGTCCGGGGTCCAGCGCATCCAGGCGCTCCAGGGTGGTGCGGTTGGCACCCTCACGCGAGGGGTCCAGAACCACGGCGTCAATCGGCGGAATCTGTTCGAAGTCGCGGGCGGTCTTCAGGTCGACCAGGTGGCGCGCCACGTCACCGCGAATCACCTCGATGCGGGTCTGCGCCGAATTATCGGTGCGGGAGCATCCGTCGGGCGCAAAGTTGGAACGGGCGTCCTTGTGGGTCACGGGAGAACCCTCGATGCTGATGACCGTTCCGGTGGGGCCCACCGCATCGGCCAGGGCCGCGGTGAACAGGCCCGCTCCGGCGTACAGGTCGAGGGCGCACTCACCCTCCTGCGGGCGCAGCATGGTCAGCATCGCCGCAATCATGGTCGAAGGAGCCGAACGGTGAATCTGCCAGAATCCGCCGGCCGAAACCTGGTAGCTGAAGCGGCGGGGGCCGAAGGTCACCTCCTCGGTCACCGAACGCAGGCCGGCACCGAGCAGGCGGTCGCTTTCCTCCACGCGGCGGTAGGGTGCGTGGGAGGCTCCGGGGCGGCGACGCCTGGGCTTGCCGTTCGAGGACGACTCCGGCGTGAAGTAGAGGGACACCTTACGCTTGGCGAGCAGTCCCCAGGCCTCGGTGGCCTGCTCCTCCACCGCGCGCGCAATCTCGTCAATCGAGAAGCGCGGGTCCACGATGAATTGCAGTAGCACGCGGCCGCGGGAGGAGACGGTCGCCTCCACCTCGCGCACACCGCGCAGGTTCAGCTGCTCCAGGTGCAGGTCGCGCAACTCCCTGGCCGCAAGCGGAAAATCAACGACCGGGACCGGCGAGGAGGCATGGTACGGGTGCATGGCGACGCGCCAGGTCACGACGGGTCGGCCCTCTGCGTTTTCCTCACGCACGCGGGCCACGGCGTAGCGCACGCGGGTTCGCCACGACAGCCCCTTGGAGTTATCGCGCAGGGGCAGCTCCTCGACGGTCAGGTTCGTCAACAGCGGGGAGGTCAGCGGCAGGCCGCCCAGACGGTGAATCTGGGTGCGCACAATATCGGTCTTGTAGCGGCGCTGCTCATCCAGCGCGAGGTGACCGTACTCCATGCCGCCCAGCAGCTCTGGCACACCGGTTGCGGCGGCGCGTTCCTCGGCGCTGGCGAGCGCATCGGCCTGAATCCAGGGGTGGGGGCGGCGGGCTAGGGAGGGCACGGGAACGTCGATGACGTCCGCGAAGTAGTAGCGGCGCTTGGGGCCGATGGAGGTGATGCGCACGCGAGCCTGCTCGCCGACAACGCCGTGGCGAACGAAGATGACGCCCTCTGCGGTGCGAGCGACGAAGGAGCCTCCGTGGGCGGGTGCTTCACAGGTGACGGTGAGGACTTGGCCGACGCTGTAACCACCTGCTTCTGTGGAGGCGGCGGCGGGGTCAGTGGTGTGTTGAGTCACGACGTTGTCTCCTAATCATCACTTAATGTGAACTATTTTACACCGAAATATTCGGGGTCTCGGGTTTCGACGCTCCCAGGGGGGTGAAGTGCGGTGAAGCCCTCACCGTGCCGGTCCGGGGCGTTTGTAGCAGGTGCTTGTAGCAAGGCAATAGGGCGAAGCCTTTCAGCGCGGTCCCTTCGTGTTTCAGCGCGGCTCTTCGGGGGCCGCCGTTTTCTCGGGAAGCTGCGCTCCCCCGCGTAGCTTAGGATGCAGAATCCTCGTGCAATCGGCCGCGGTAGACCGCGTGACGGTTGCTCTGGGTGAGCTCTCGGCCGCCGCCGGCGGGGCGGGTGACGTTCGGTGCCAGGGCGGGGTTCTCCCCCGGGGTGGTCGCCTCCTCGACGACCTCTTCGGTCTGCAGGCGCTGGTCGGAGATTTCGTCGTACACTTCGTCCTCGTGCATGGCCCACGGCACGGTCGCGGTCATCACGCCAGGCTCATGAAGTAGCGCCTTCCTGAGGCGGCGCACGGTGCGGCGATGCAGAATACGCTGCCACCAGTGATCCACCACGAACTCCGGCAGGTACACGACCAGGATGTCGCGCGGCGACTTCTTGCGACGGCGGCGAATGTACGAGACCACTGCCTGCACGGTATCGCGGTAGGGCGAGTCGATGACCGACAGCGGCACTGGGATGTCGAGGGCGTACCAGCGGTTCTTCACGATCTCGAGAGCCGCGCGGTCGTTGTTGACGGTGAGCGCCTCAATCGTCGAGGGACGCGAGGCGCGCGCGTACGAGAGGGCACGCACCGCGGGCCTGCGCACGCGTTCCACGTACACGATGGCGTGCACGCGCGAGGGCAGGGCCGCCACATCCGCCACGGACTCGGCGTTCAGCGGTATGTCCATGGCTTCGTCGACCGTGGTGTAACGGCGGTGAGTGAGCATCATACCTCCAACCATGAGGGCAATCATTCCAAGGGAGAGCCAGGCGCCGGCACCGAGCTTCGTGGCAATCACCACGACGAGCACGGCGGCGGTGACGGTCACGCCCAGGGTGGACACCGCGATATCGCGCAGGAGCGCGCGGCGGGGCATCTGGGCCAGGGTAACGCGCAGCAGGCGTATGCGGTAACGCACCACGGCCAGCTGCACCATGGCCATGGAGATACACATACCCACAATGTACAGCTGAATCAGGGAGTAAACATCCGAGCCGAAGAGCACGGTGAGCATCGTCGAGAAGCCCGCGAGGGTCAGCACGGCGTTGGTGTACAGGCCGCGGGAATCCACGCTGCGGAAGAAGACGGGCAGGTACTGGTAGTCCGCCAGGGAGGAGGCGATCATGGGGAAGCCGGTGAACGCGGTAATCGAAGCGACAATCAGCACGCCCACGGTCGCATACACCAGCAGCTGCGCGTAAATCGGGGTGTCGCGATACACCGCGAGAGCCACCTGGTAGAGGGCGGGCTTCTGGTGGAAGTACTCCCCCGGCGCGCGCCCGTCGATGAAGAGGAATTGGGTCGTGTCATGCACCATGTGCACGTGCGTGAGGTAGGCCAGGCTCAACAGGCCCACCAGCAGAACGGAGGTGATGATGCCCATCATCATCATGGTCAGGGCCGCGTTGTACTTCTTGGGCGGGCGGAAGTAGCGGACCGAATTGGAAATCGTCGACACGCCGGAGAAGGCAACCGCGCCTCCCGAGAAGGAGCGGGCCAGCAGCAGCATGAGCGCCACGCCTTCGGTGGCGTTGCTGCCCAGCTCCGGCACGATGGCGTAGCCGGCGGATTCGGCCACGGGCAGGGCGCCCACGGAGGCACGCACCCAACCAATAATCAGGGTGATGCCCAGTAGCGCCAGGAAGATGTATAGCGGCCAGTGAGCAATCTTGCCCATGAGCTGCAGACCACGCAGGGCCGTGAGTGTCAGGGCCAGGATGAGCAGCACCGCAATCGTCGTGCGCCAATCCTGAATCTCGGGGTACAGGGCCACGAGGAATGTGGCCGCCGAAGACATGGACACCGACACCGTCAGCATGTAGTCCATGAGCGAGGAGGCACCCATCATGACCGAGGGTAGCGCGCCCAGCTTCTTGTGCACCAGCTGAATATCGCCCTCGGCGGCAATCTGGCTGATGTTGTAGCGGTAGGTGCCGATGACCACCAGCCCCACCAGGGCGACCGCCAGGCCAACCCACGGGGAGAACGCGAGCGCCGAAGCACCCGCCGCGGCCAGGGTCAGGATCGTCTGGTCGGCGGCGTAGGCCACCGAGGAGATGCCGTCGGCACCAAAAAGGGGCAGGGCGTACCGCTTCGGCAGGGTCACTGCCGAAAGGTTCCGCGTGCTGACCGGTCGACCGATCAGGGCGATGCGCATCCTGTCCCAACGATTTCTCACCTATTAAGGCTATCTTCCCGGGCCCCAAAGCTCAATTCAATGAGCGGTTCAATTACACTGGAAGGGTATGCGTTAAAGCGCGTCATCAACACATGGAGAGAAGCATGCCTCACTTTGTCATCATGGGCGCCGGGCGTGTGGGCGTCATGCTGGCCCGCACGCTGGAGGCTTCCGGGCACACGGTTGCCGTCATCGATCAGGATGAGCGCGCCTTCCAGCCGTTGCGCAAGGGTTTTGAGGGTCAGCTGGTGACCGGTGTGGGTTTCGATCAGGAGACCCTCAAGCGCGCCGGAATTACCGAGGCCTACGCCTTTGCGGCCGTCTCGTCGGGTGATAACTCGAACATCATTGCCGCGCGTGTGGCTCGCGAGCTGTTCAAGGTGAAGAACGTGGTGGCTCGCGTGTACGATCCCAACCGCGCCGAATTCTTCCAGCGCATGGGCATCCCCACGGTGGCCTCGGTGCGTTGGTCTACCGATCAGGTGTTGCGCCGTCTGCTGCCCGAGCAGGCGCTGAAGGGTGATTTCCGTGAGCCTTCGGGCCGCCTCATGCTCACCGAGATTCCGCTGGATGACGGCTGGGCCGGCCACGCCCTCGTCGACATTGAGCGTGCCGCCGGGGTGCGCATCGCCTACATCACCCGCTTTGGTGAGGGTATGCTCCCCCGCCCCGATAGCGCCTACCAGCAGGGTGATAGCGTGCACGTGATGATGCGTACCGACGACGTCGCCGATGTGACGCGTATTCTTTCGCGCCCGCCGCGCGCCGAGGACGAGGAGGTGGAGTACCGCACCGACGCGAATATGGATTGGTTGCGTTCCGCCACGAGTAAGGCCACCCCTGGATCCGGGACCCCCTCCCTGCCCGATCCCCGCCAGCTCTTTGGCCGCCAGCGCCCGAACCATAAGGAGAAGTAATGAAGGTACTCATCGTCGGTGCCGGTTCCGTGGGTGCGTCGATTGCCAAGGAGCTCATGATGAACGGACACGACGTGACCATCATCGATTCCAAGCCCGAAGCTAAGAAGCGCGCCGACCTGCCCGGTGTGCGCTGGCATATTGGTGACGCCTGCGAGCTGTCCGTGCTGCGCCAGGTGCACCCAAACAAGGCGGACGTGGTCGTTGCCGCAACCGGTGACGACAAGGCAAACCTGATGGTCTCCCTGCTGGTGCGCAGCGAGTTCGGCGTGCCGCGCACCGTGGCCCGCGTGAATAACCCCCGCAACGAGTGGCTCTTCGACGACTCCTGGGGCGTGGATGTGGCCGTGTCCACCCCGCGCCTGATGACCGCGCTGGTTGAGGAGGCCGTGGAGGTGGGCGACGTCGTGCGTCTGCTGACCCTGCAGGCCGGTGGCGCGACCCTGGCCGAGTACACTGTGCCGGAGGACCACCCCATCATCGGTTACCGTGTGGACCACGTGCAGTGGCCGGCCGATACGGTACTCACCGCGATTCTGCGCGATGGCGCCCCGATTCCGCCGAGCCCCGACGTCGCGCTCGAGGGTGGCGACGAGCTGTTCTTCATCACGACGATTGCCGGTGAGGATCAGATTCGAGCCCTCTTCGCGTAGACTTGCGCGGCGTGGTTATCCCCTAAATTTGAGGATGCGAAAGCCCCGGTCCCCTTACGGACCGGGGCTTTCGCCTTATCTTCTATGAAGCCTTCTCTACGAAGGTGCGGGGTGTGTTTTAGCGGTTTTCAGAGCCCTCAGCGCTGTCAGCGCTATTAGCGGTCTCAGGTGCTTCAGCTTCTTCGGCATCGCGAGCCTCGGCGGCCTCGCCCGGGCTCGCCTCGCCGGGGGCCGAAACGCGCCAGGCCAGCCACACGCCCAAAGCGTACAGCGGCAGGCCCATAATCAGGCGGGTGGCGCCCAGCGCCTCCACCGCGTTGGCAAAGTACAGGGGCATCTGCACCGCCAGGCGCAGAAGCATCAGGATCGTAATAATCCAGGTGGCCAGCATGTACTGGCGCACCCGCACCGGGTTCTTCCGCCAGGTCAGGCCCTCGCCGCGAATCACGCCGAAAATCAGGCCCGTAATCGGCCAACGCACCGCCATGGACACCAGGTACCCCAGCGAATACAGGCCGTTCGTCCAGAAACCAACCACAAAGTAGTCGCTCGCGTTACCCGTGCGGTAGGCCGCGAAAGCACAAATCGCCACGCCCACCAGACCGGTCAGGGCGCTCACCAGCTTGGACCCCTGCACCAGGCGAATCAGGGTGAAGGCGGCGGCCGCGACCAGCGCGGCAATCAGCGAAAGGTTCAGTTCCTTCGTCACGGTAAACAGCACCAGGAACGCCACCGCGGGCAGGGAGGATTCCACCAGGCCGCGCCAACCGCCGATGGCGTGCAGAACATCCACGTCACCGTTGGCGGTGCGGCGCATGTTCGCGCTCATGGAGGCGCTCACCGCCTGCGCGAACTGGTGCGGCGACTCGGACGATTTGGAGGATTTGGAGGACTCGTTCCGCTCGCTCACCCGGCTCTGCTGTGCGGCGGATGCGGGCACGGTTTCGCGCGCGGTCTTCTCGACCTCCCGGTCGGGGTTGGTCGGCTCGGAGCTCATGTTATCCCTTCTCCACAAAGAATTGCGGCACAATCTCGTAGCGCGGATTGTAAATAATCGGCTGGTTCGCGCGAATCGACACCACGCCCGAACAGCGCAGGAGCGCGCCGGCGAGGATGCCCGGCACCATCTGCTGGCCCTGCCACTTGAGTATCACCCGGTCGCCGTAGTTGAACGGCGGGTAGGAGGGAAAAGCCACATCCACGATTTCCAGCTGCGAGGTGACCGTGGCCAGCGAGGCCGTGTTCAGGTGCTTCCCGACATCCGTGGGACCCTCCGCCTCTTCGTCAAAATCCTCGCCCGGAGGCTCCACAATGGGCATGCCGATGATTGCGCGCGGGTTCGTCCACTGCAGCGGCTTCGACTTGGCGACCAGCAGCTCGGCGCGGTACATCGGCTTGCTGTGGGCCGTCGGCAGCCACACCTGCTCCACGCGACCGGCGAGGCGCACGCGAAAGCGCTCGGGGTAGCCGGGAGCAATCGGGGGCTCCTCGGGAACCACGAGCGCGCTCGGATGATGCGAAAAGCCCGGCATTAGCCGATCTCGGTGATCTCGGGGCCGCGGCGAGGCATCGGGCGGAGCTCCTGGTGATTATCCTTCGGCTCCTCGTCCTCAGTTTCGTCCTCGGCGATAGCCAGGTCTGCGGGCAGGGTCATGGGCAGCAACTCGCGGGGCGGGCGCGGGTCGTCACCGCGGTCCACCACCACATCGCGGAAAACCTCCTCCACGGAGGCTGCGGCAGCCTCGTCGCCCAGCACAGCGGCACCGGAGATGACGCCGCGCAGGAACCAGCGGGGGCCGTCCACGCCCACGAAGCGGGCGATGCGCTCGCCACGCTTTCCGTCCGGGGTGACGGCGGGCAGGCGGGTCAGCATCTCGGCACCGAACACGCCGGCGTACACCTCAACCGTGCCGCCCTGGGAGGCGACGGACTCGGTCAGGTCGTGGCGGATGTCGTCCCAAATGCCGGTGGTACGCGGCGCTGCGAAGGCCTGCACCTGCAGGGTTGCACCGTCGCGGGTGATGGTTGCGGCAATCACCGCACCGGTCGAGTCATCGGTCTCGAGTCGCAGGTTCATGCCCTCGTGCATCTTGATGCGCAGGGCGCCCAGGTCGACGTAGTCCTCGAGATCCTCTTCGCTGACCTCCTCGATGTCGTGGGGGCCGTTCACACGATCGTACTTGATCACTTCGGCGGAGTTCTCCTCCTCCTTCAGCTCCTCGACCTCGACGCTGGTCTCTTCGATTTCCTCGTTGACAGCCTTGTCGATGGCGGCCTTCTCGGCCTCCTCGGCTTTCTTCTTCTTACCAAATCCGAACATGGTGTTCCACCTTTCGCCGCACCCCGGGTGCGGGTTGTGTTCCCTCCACCCGGGGAATCCGTCAGAATCCGTTGAGGGGAGGTACGTTTCTACGCGCGAGCCGCAGCGCGGCGGACCCGTGCGAGCCCGTCCTAGTGAACTCCGCTGGAGCCGAAGCCGCTGGAGCCACGCTCCGTCTCGTCCAGTTCCTCCACGATGGTGAAGGTCGCGTGCTCGTACTTCTGAATCACCAGCTGAGCGATGCGATCGCCGCGGCTCACGTGGAAAGTCTTCGTCTTATCGGTGTTGAGCAGGGTGACCATCAGCTCACCGCGGTAGCCGGAGTCAACGGTTCCGGGCGCATTAACAATGGTAATACCGTGCTTGGTGGCCAGACCCGAGCGCGGATGCACCAGACCCACGTAACCCTCGGGCAGGGCGATGGCCACACCGGTGGGCACGAGCGCACGCTCGCCCGGCTCCAGCTCGAATTCGATGCGCGAGCGCAGATCGGCGCCGGCGTCACCGGGCTTGGCGTAGGAGGGGGCGGGCAGCTCGGGATCGAGCAGCTTAATGTGAACGTTGATGGGGTTCATCGGGGTCGGTCCTTTCGGGATGTGTGTGCCAGGCTCCGCGCGGCGGGTGCGGAGGCATACTCAACGGGGCGGTGCCGTGTGGCACTCGCCCCGTTCAGATGTCTATCGGGTGGGGGTTACCCATCCTTGGAATATTAGCCTTCGCATTCGACGCAGTAGTACAGGCCGCCGTCCTCGCGTGCAATCTGCGAGCGGTGGCGAACCAGGAAGCAGGATGCGCAGGTGAACTCGTCGTCCTGAGCGGGCAGAACCACGACGTTCAGCTCCTCGTTGGAGAGGTCGGCGCCGGGAAGCTCGAAGCTCTCGGCGGCGCTGTTCTCGTCCTCGTCTACCGCGCCGGACTGCATGTCGGAACGGCGCGCGTTGAGCTCCTCGTAGGACTCTTCGCTCTGCTCTTCGTCCTGCTTGCGAGGTGCATCGTAATCAGTTGCCAAACTTTCACGCTCCGTTGAATCTATTGAATCTGTGGCCGCGTTAGCCGCGCCACTCTGGTTTTAAAATTCTCCATGCCGCCGCTACGCCCGTGACGACATGCCAGGTATTGTTCACCATTGAACACCCTTTTGTCTAATCCAGTGTGAGCTTTGAGCATATACGACGTCATATTCTGTGCAATAAAGATGGCGCGGGGCATATTTTTTGACCCAAACAAGCCCCCGCGCTACTGATTTTGCGCGCTTTCACGGTACCCTGGAAGGTAGTTTGCGTTCCGTGCACCACATTTCACGGAAGGTACCCGGTTCACCTATGGAGGTTCTCATGCTTGAGCTACGTCTGATTGGCGTGCACGATGACGGCGAAAATCTGGTGCTTGAGTCTGCCGACGGCACCCGCTTCTTGCTGCCCATTGACGCTAACCTGCGCACGAGCATCACCAAGGCTCGCCGTATTCAGCCCGCCCGCGGTCTGGGCGCTAAGGGCACCTACGGTCCGCGCGATATTCAGACCCGTTTCCGTCAGGGTGCCTCCGTTGAGGAGATCGCGGAGGAGTCCGGCTGGGAGCCGGAGCGCGTGCGCCGCTACGAGTGGCCGATCGTGGCCGAGCGTGCCCACATTATTCGTGCCGCTCAGAGCGTGAAGATTGGCCGCCGCGATTCGGCTTCGGGTAGCGCGCAGATTCCGGTGACGCTCAGCGCCCGTATTGAGGAGGTTTCGGAGCGTTACGGTTTTGAGGAGGCCACCCAGGATTGGACGACCCGCCAGCAGGAGAACGGCCAGTGGCGCGTTGAGGTTGATATTGCACTGAAGGATTCGGTACGTCAGAACCTGCCCTCGCAGGTAATGTTCCCCGCCCGTTGGGTGTACAACCCCGCGAACCAGGGCCTGTACGCCTCGAACGAGGCCGCGTACTTCCTGATGGGCAATAGCGAGGACGCTGTGGCCGCCGCCGCGAAGAAGGCCCCCGTGGAGGTTCCGCAAGCCCGCCTGCCGAAGGCTCCGGAGCCCGCACCGGCTCCCCTGGCTTCTTCCGAGAGTGCTGACGAGCGTAAGCTCAAGGAGCTTCTGGAGCGTGCCCGCTCGGTGCGTCCCGCCCAGGTTGAGGAGCCCGAGGTGTTCGTGCATCGCGAGTCTGCGGAGGCTTCGCAGGCTGAAGCTCCCGCAGAGACTCCTGCTGAGGCCCCCAAGGCTGAGGCGACCACCCGCGCGAACGAGGAACAGCCCGAGCAGCCCGCAACCGCCGATCGAGGCCCGCTGACCGGTGCGCCCTCCGCGCACACCCCCGCGGCGCATCCGGCACCGGAGGAGTACGGCAAGCACTCCCCCGATACCGAGACTGCCGAGGCTCCCGCCGTGCAGGATGAGCCCGCAGAAGTAGCAGGTGCGGCCGAGGAATCCGCCAAGGCCCCCGCGGCCGAGAAGCCCAAGTCTTCCTCGAAGAAGCAGCGCGTGAGCGTTCCCGCCTGGGACGACATCATCTTCGGCGGCCGCAAGTAAGCGACCGCCCTCGCGCCGCCCGATAAAGGCTTCTAGGCAAAGGCACCAAGACAGCAGAAAGCCGCCGGTTATTCGCGTGAATAACCGGCGGCTTTTTCTATCTTCTCAGCCTGTATCCGCTGAGCGGGGCTCTTCCGAGCCTTAGAAGGTCTTGAGCATGCGCAGCGGTACCAGGCGCTCGGCGTCGGTGAGCGAGCCGTGCTGGCCCACCATGTGCAGGGCCCGCTCCTGGTAGTGGCGCATATCGTAGAGCGCCCAGTCATCGCGAGCGCACACCATCAGGTCGCCGATGCGGCCGCGTGCCGCATCCGTGATGACCGGACCGAAGTAACCGGCACGCATCAGCTCGCGAGAATCAATTACCCAGGCGCGCTCGCCCCAGTACTGCGCCCAACGCTGAGCGGTGGCGGTGCGTGCCGCCTCCGAGGTGTCTTCCAGGTACAGGTGCACGGCGCGCGGTTCACCGGCGGTCATGGCGATGTTGCGGGTCAGCTCCTCCACGCCGGAGTAGTCGATGCGCTGGTGCTCGGGCACGTTTACCATGCCGTGATCGGCGGTCACGAAGAGTGCCGCCCACGCCGGGGCGCGCTCCGCCAGACGCTTCAGCGCCGAGTTCAGTTCCTCAAGCTGTTGCAGCCATTCGTCACTGCCCACGCCGTAGCGGTGGCCCGCGGCGTCAATCTCGCCCCAGTACAGGTACACGGTGGTCGGGGTGCGGCTGGACAGCGCCTCCAGGGCGTAGGTGACGCGGGCGTTGTACCCAACGGCATCCACGAAGTCTCCGCCGCGCAGGGCGGCCTCGGTGAGTCCGGTGCCGCGGTACTTGCCCAGCGAGATGGTGAGCACGCGGCGGTTCGTATGGTGGCGTTCCAGCACGGTCGGCAGCGGCTGCCAGGCGTGCGGGTCCACCGACTGATCCCAGCCGGAGAGGTGGTTCATGACCGAGCCCGCTCCCCCGTTGCCCGCCGGGTTGCGCACCTCGTAGCCTGCAATGCCGTGCGCACCGGGTGCGGCGCCGGTCCCCAGCGAGGTCAGGGATGCGGCGGTCGTGGTGGGGAACGCGGCGTCCAGCGGGCCCAGGCTCAGGCTCTTGCGCAGGGCGGGCGCGTAGCCGGCGTATCGGTTGAGCAGCTCCTCGCCCAGGCCGTCCACCAAGATCACGCAGGCGTGGCGGAAGGAGTCCGGGTCAACATCCTGCTCGGTCAGGCGGGCAGCCAGGTTCAGAGGGTCGGCGGAGGAGTGGAAGGCCGGGTCGGAATCCAGCGCGTGCGCGGGACGCGCCAGGCTTCGCTGAGCCACCAGAGAGGAGGCGGACTCCAGCACATCGGCAATGCTATTGCTGCCGTAGGCGGGCGCGGGAGGCAACGGCGCGCCCAGAACATCGTGCAGGGTGGTCTGTACCGTCATAAGGTCCTCTCAGGGGTGTGGCGGGTGTGTGAAAGTACGGGGCACCGCGCGGGCTGTTATTGTGCGGCGAGCGCTACCACCGGTGCTTATCGGTGGTGATTATCGGCGGGTTGCGTACATGCGGGCACGGTGCAGCGCACGCGCAAAATGCTGCGCACGCTGAACCGACTCCGGGCCGTCAGCGGTCGCAGAAACACGCACCGCAATGTCCTCGCGGCGCGCATCGCCGGTGAAGCCATGGTCGGCGTTGCACTGCGGATCCTGGCAACCGGCCGGGGCAAGCTCCAGGTGCAGGGAGCCGGTCCACGCAATCTGGAAGGAAATCTCGGTCGGGGCCGTGCTGCCGGCGTTGTAGGCCTGCGGCTGGCTGAAACCGTAGCTCATGGTGACCGCGTTCAGGTCGCTCAGGTGCACGGCCTCCACGCTCACATGCGCCACGGTGCCCTGCGCATCGCCCTCGAGGTGCTGGTCGTCCAGGTGGGCGAACACGATGAAGTCGCCGCACAGGACCATCACGGTGATGTGGCGGTGGAAGTCATCGCGCGAGAAATGGGTTTCGTGCTGCACGAAGTGGGCGTCGGGGTTCATATCGGCCAGGGCCTCGTCCACCACTTCCAGCACCAGGTCGGGGTAGAAGCCGGCGTGCTTGATGTCTGCGACCAGCTGCTCGCGTTCGGGGGTGGGGGTGTTCATCGGACCTCTTTCGTGCGGTGTCTGCCGGCGCGCACGGCGGCTCTGCGGGGCGTGCGCGTTTCGGCGGTTAGGCATTACTACCTTCTACCTTAGAGGGTTCCAGCCGGGCTGTGCTACTTAACCACGCGTACGGGTGCGCATATGACGAGACGCCGGGCGAGGCCCGCTCCCCCGCCGGGTCGACGCACCAGCTCCCGGCACGCCCAGACGCACGCCCGGGTATCCCCACACGTCTCCGTGTATCTTCACGCGTGACGCTGACCGGTCGGCCCGGTTCACCCGCGTGCACCCGCTAAAATAGGAGGAGCGAAAACACACCGACACGAGGAGATATATGGCTC
>ERZ773265.728-NODE-728-length-19040-cov-13.502502_pt1 | contig 19040 bp, 18 predicted proteins | sample MGYA00580512_ERZ773265 | MGnify/ENA primary metagenome ERZ773265 (study PRJEB29015, sample SAMEA2738169) | human oral metagenome | biome: human oral; feature: human-associated habitat; material: saliva | place: China | collected 2183 ... | reverse complement strand
CTTTGAGCTAAGGCGAGGCAACGCCGTACCGGTTTAAAGTTAATCCACTATACAATCCACGGCAATCTTCCATCGTTATACTGTCTATGCAAGCCATAGCGGGGTAAATTCAAATCAGGACAAGGCTGCGAAGCCACAGACCGTACAGATAATACGAAACCGATACACATCCAACCCAACACACATCATTCAAAAAACAAAAGAGCCTGCATAAAGCAGGCTCTTTATTTAAACTAATCGTACTAGATTAGAATTTGTGACGCAGACCAACCAGACCGGCGGTAGATTGAGTTTTGTCGCCACCTTTGCCTTCTTTCAACCAGCCGGCAGAAACCAAAGCAGAAGTACGTTTAGAGAAGTCGTAATCAGCACCAACAATCACTTGGTTGTATTGGCTGTTACCTTGTTTCACGCCGTTTTCTTTAGCTTTGAAGCCGTGAGCGTAAGACAGACGAGGCATTACGTTACCCATACGGTAGCCGCCAGTTACAGCAACTTCAGTACGTTCGTTTTTCTTAGCGTTAGCTACGTCAGCTTTAAAGCCTTCGTATTGACCGGCAACAGAAACCAGTACGTTGTTAGCATCGTAACCACCTACCAGACGGTGTACTTGGTAGTCTTTGTAAACGCCAGAACCCAAAGTGGTGTTGCTGTTGAACAGTTCCAGATGTTCTGTATCCAAAGATTTACGTTTTGCGAAAGTACCAGCGTAGCGACCGAAGAAACCAGAATTTTCATAGTTCAGACCCAAGTCGAAAGAGTGACGGGTTTTCTCGTTATGAACATGTTTGTCCTCAGGGTTAGCATTGTCGCGTGGTTGGTATTGAGCGCTTGCGCTGAAACCAGCAAATACTGGAGAGTCGTAACGTACAGATACTTTACGCTCGTCAACACGTTTCAGTTTACCGAATTGCAAAACTGATGCATTCGCGTCGCTAGATTCCCAAGGATCTACGCTGTCGCTGTTGTCTTTCAGAGCAGTGTTCAATTTACCTGCGCGAACTTTACCGAAGCCGCCTTCCAAACCGATGAAGGATTCACGAGTACCCCAACCTTTGTCAGTACCGGCAACAGAAGTATTTTGCTCTACTTGCCAGATAGCATTCAGGTTGTTGCTCAGGTGTTCGTGACCTTTGAAACCGATACGGGAACCAAAGTCAGCAATTTCAGTTGCAGTTTTGTTTTTGGTGCTTACGTGATTAACAGTTTCTTTAGTACGAGAAACTTCAACACCGGCTTTAACTTGACCGTACAGAGTCACGTCAGCCATAGCTGCAACAGGCAAAGCTGCCAAAGTCAGAGCAATCAGAGATTTTTTCATTGCTGTATTCCTTTTCTATCGTGAAGAAATAACTTAAGCAGACCCGGATAGAATCCGCTTAGGCTTTACATTATCGCTGGAATCAGCGATTCCATGACTCTCACTATAATTGTTCCTCTCTAAAAAAACAAACTTTATTCACTACCCCTACTGACCGCCTGACCTCACAGCACCCGCATCACAACAAGGCATTCGCAATATTTTCCTTATAAATCATGATGTAATATTGAATTGCCCGCTGTTTGCATTTTTACAACACACTTTTCCTAAACGGTCGTTTTTGGAGATTGGCTGTTGTTTTTTGGCTAACTCGGGTAAACGAGTAAATTAAGAGAGAATCAGTATGTACTCTCTTAAAGCGTGCAATTTATAGGCTTAGCCAGTCATGCACATTGGAAATACCCACTCTTTTAAGATGGAAGTATGCATTTTCCTCTTTTGATTTACGATTTCACTGACGTAGCATCAGCATTACCTATGCTGCTCCTCCAAAGAAAAGGTCGTCTGAAATCTGTGTAGCGTTTTCAGACGACCTTTTACAATTTGCACATACAAAGCTAGGAAACCAAATTTTCCAAAGGACTGGTCAGAATATCTATGTTGTATCGGATTGCTATACCTTACTCATGTAGTGTGTGCTTTATCCACAAACGGGACATTACTAAAAAAGATTCCCTATAAGCGGACACTTTGTTTTCAGACGACCTCACAGCCATGCCGGCATTTCAGGACGAATGATACCGAACTCTGGCGGATAATCCACTCCGGTCAGGTACAGCCCATCAGGCATAAAAGTCGGCGGGGCTTTTAATCGGCTGCGCTCTTCGATTAAGTCCTGAAATCCGGAAACGCTAAGCCTGCCGCTACCAACATAAACCAATGCCCCCATGATATTACGCACCATATGATGCAAAAAGGCATTGCCGTGTAAGTCTAGTTTTAAGAATTGCGGCGTACCGCTGATTTTTGCACTATACAGGGTCTTAACGGGTGATTTTGCTTGGCATTCGGCAGCACGAAAGCTGGAGAAATCATGTTCGCCTTCTAATAATAATGCCGCCTGCTGCATTTTTTCAGGATCGAGTTTGAGGTGCGTCCACCCTACTCTACCTTGCAATATCGGGGAGCGGACGGGAGATGATTCCAAAAGGTAACGATACCTTCTACCGTATGCGTCAAAGCGGGCGTGAAAATTTGGGGCAACCTGCTGCGCGAACAATACAGCCACACCTTCAGGAAGATAAGCATTGACGCCCCGCACCCAAGCCTGCTCGGGACGAATTACTGAGGTATCGAAATGGACGACTTGCGCAGTCGCGTGTACGCCCGTGTCGGTTCGTCCGGCAACAATGGTTCGGATGGTCTCGCCTGCAATTTGACTGAGTGCGCTTTCCAATACCGTCTGGACAGTGGGCAAACCGTCAGCTTGTTTTTGCCAACCGTAAAATCGACTGCCGTCATAAGACAGGGTTAATGCCCATCTTTGTATGGTTTTTGTGGATAATGATTCGGTGTATGCAGTCATATGTCGTCTGAAAATAATAAAAGATGCCGTTTTCACAGCATCTTTTATTTTAGCATTGTTTAATTTCGATTTACTTGCTGATATTAGGCATTCAATTCGTTCATCAATGCTTGGGCTTTATTACGGATCTCACCGCTTGCGTCTTCCAGCAATTCAGTCAACGTCTCGCGGGCAGCATCGGGATCGCCGATTTCGACATACATTTTAGCCAGGTCATATTTAGCTTCCAGTGGAGCCGTCATACCGACGGACTCGGAGATGAAGCCTGATTCAAAACCGGAATGTTCATTACTGCTGTCAGCAGTATCTTCCACACCCAGATTTTCCCATTCGATGGTTTCGTCAGCGCTGGCTTCTTGAGTATTTTCAATACTGAAATCTTCGCCATCTTGGAATGCTAAAGGTTCGTCTTGCTTAATCTCAAACGGTTGAGTATCGGCTTCAGGCTGTGGCTGTTCTGTTTCTTCAACAACGAAATCCAGTGCTTCTTCTGAGCTATCTGCCTGTTTGTCTGCTGCTTCAACTTCAGACAAAGCTTCTTCTTGTATATCAGCAACTTCAGACGACGTTTCTTCTTGCGCACCTAATTCAGGGAAAGGCTCGATGGCTTTAACTGTTTTCGGCTCTTCCGCAAAGAAATCCCAACCCTCTTCCGATTCTTCGGATTTGGTTTCGGCTTCTTCTGTTTCTACTACGTCAATTGTTTCCGACTTAGGCTCTTCAATCTCCACTTCGAATGGGATAGGCTCTTCTTCCGGTGCTTCCGGTTGAGCTTCCGGCAGGTCGTCTGAAACAGATGAAACAGGCGTTGCTGCAAAAGAGGAAACCGATGGAGCCTCTTCCTCATGCTGAGGCTCTGTTTCTACTTCAGCATTTCTATCTTCCATTACAACAGCAACGTGTTGATATGGATTTTCCGGTTCCGGCTCATATACGCTTTCGGTAGATTCGACAGTATCCCAATCGATATCACGGCGTTTTTCGGTTTCTTCGTCGATGGTAACGGCGCCGGACACGATACTGGCTTGAGTATTATCCAGTTCGTTCAAATCCAGATCGACGTTTTCTTGAGCAGGTTCGGCAACAGGAGCCGGCTCATTGAAGAATACTTCATCATCGAAATCATCTTCAATTTCCAAACCGTCTTCTTCAGGTTTGGAAGTTTCTGCTACAACTTGTGGTTGCGGTTGCGGCGCAGTGGCAGCAGGGAATACATGATCTTCGATACTGATATCGAGATCGTCCTCATCCTGATCGTCCTGATCTATCGCACCAGCCACAGGCGCAACAGCTGAATTCTTCCGCTTGCCCAACAAGAACAGTAACAGCAACAAACCTGCCGCTGCCGCACCGCCGATCAACAGCCAGCGCCATAATCCGCTTTCTTCCGCTGATGCTTCTTCTTGTTGTTTTTCTGTGGCAACTGCCGAGGCAATGCGCGCTTCGACATCAGCTTGTGCCTGAGAAATTTCTTGTGGTTCTGTGTTTGCTGTTGCAGACGACGCATTCGGCTCAGACAGGACATTTACTTGCTCGGCAGATGCTGCACCTGTTTCAGCTTTATTTTGTTCCTGAGTACCTGCCGTCGTTACAGCCGGTTTGGTTTCGGGCTTGGCTTCTTGTACCGGCTCAGCTTTTTTATCTTCTTTTTTATTTTCTACTTTGGTGTTTTCTACCGGAGTCTCTTTAGGAGGCGTTGCGGTACCGGTTTTTTCAGACGACCCTTGGGCTTGAGGCTTATTGCCTTCCTGAACCGGAGGTTTGACTTGTGCAGGTTTGGATGCCGTCGATTTCATATCGCCGTGCATCGGAATGTACAACACCTTGCCCGCAAGCATACGGTCGGCATCTTTACCGATGAACACGCCGGGGTTGGCATTGACCAATGCCTGTATCGTTTGTTCGACGGTCATGCCTTGCGGACGGATTTTGGTGGCAATTTCGGTCAGAGTCTCACCCTGACGAACCAGATGCTGCTTGCCATAACGAATCTCGGTTCCATTGGCGCCTACAGAAGATTGTTGCTGTTGTTTTGACGGCTGTGCCTGTGTCTGTACCGGTTTATTCGTGTTGTTTTTATCTTTTCGTACAGCTTCCTTGCGAACGGTTTCATTTTGATTTCCGTTTTGTATCGCGCGGTTGATGCGGTCACGCGCCGCCTGACGGTCAAATTGAGAATGGTATGAATTGTTGTCAGCAGAAGAATTGGATGAAGATTCGCCACCGCTGCGCGCACGGCTTGAACCATCCGTTTTACCGGAATAGCCTGCGGGATCAATGATGGCTGTGTATTCGCGTGATTGCGAACCTGCGCCGACTTGGAAAATCAACACAGGGTCTTTAATCGCTTTGCTTGAGTGGATAGTGACGACTGCCTTGTCGCCCGACTTACGGACACTGGTACGCAAATTGCTATTGGAAACAGTCGCTTTTCCGCCTTTCAACAGCGCCTGAGCCTCGTCACCGGTTACGGTGATACTGCCTGAAAACGGCTCGCCCAGATGGGATTGGACATTCAGCCCGCCAAGCCCTGCGCTCGCACCAAACGACACTGCCAAGGCCACAGATGCCGCGATTAATTTGATTTTATGATGGTTTTTCAAAACTTGTCCCCTGTGTAAAATGACAACCCTGCTAGAACTGCTACATGCTTAACCGTATATTACGATATATTACGTTATGATATCTTCTAAAGTCGCAGTCTGCCAAGTAATCCGATGAATTAAGTGATGAAACGAACGAGAAATTAACAGGTTTGTAATTTCTGTGTTTCTTTTTTACAAATCCTACTGATAACATAGTTTATCATCCCGACGGCATTTTTTAAACCCTTTTTTAGATTATTGCCCGCCTGCATCGGCAATTTCGTTTCCAGGGTGGTGCAAAAAGGTGAGGCTGCCTGTATGATTAGCGTTTAGCCGATTGGTTTCATCTTTTTTGTTTGTTTGATTATGAAAGTTTTAAGCGATTTATTAGCAGTCATCTTGTTTTTCCTGACTTACACAATCACGAAAAACATGATTACTGCGACTGCGGTTGCCGTTGTATTCGGCATTTTGCAGGCGGGTTTTACTTACTGGAAATACAAAAAACTCGATACGATGCAGTGGGTCGGCTTGATCCTGATCGTCGTATTCGGCGGCGCGACCATTCTACTTCATGATGACCGTTTTATCATGTGGAAACCGACCGTTTTGTTCTGGATTGGCGCATTGGTTTTGCTGATCAGCCATCTAAGCGGGAAAAACGGATTAAAAGCGACTATGGGCAAAGAGTTGGAACTGCCCGAACATGTTTGGAGCAAACTGACTTATGCCTGGGTCGCATTCATGATTTTCTTAGGTATTGCCAACTGGTTTGTATTTACCCACTTCAAAGAACAATGGGTAAATTACAAAATGTTCGGCTCTACCGGTTTTTTGTTTGTTTTCTTTATCGCTCAATTTTCCTATTTGAGCCGATATTTACCCAAAAAGGATAGTTGATGGAATATTACATGCTCCTGGCCACCGATGCCGATAATGTACACGAAGCCCGTATGGCGGCACGCCCTGCCCATCTGCAACGCTTGGAAGCTTTGAAGGCTGAAGGACGTCTTCTGACTGCCGGCCCAAACCCTCTTCCCGACAATCCGGAGCGCGTGTCCGGCAGTCTGATTGTGGCTCAATTTGAATCTTTGGATGCCGCTCAAGAATGGGCGGAAAAAGACCCTTACGTCGATGCGGGCGTCTATGAAGAAGTATTGATCAAACCGTTCAAAGCCGTATTCAAATAATGGATATGCGCGAGGCTATTGAAGGTCGTCTGAAAACGCTGAATCCTGTTTTTTTTGACTTTCAGGATGACAGCCATCTGCATGCGGGCCACTCGGGAAACAAAGGAGGCGGGCATTATACGGTCGTAGTCGTCAGCGAAGCTTTCGGCGGCGTCAGCCGTCTTAACCGCCAACGCACCATTAAAACCTTACTGCACGATCTGTTTTCCGAAGGGCTGATTCACGCATTGAGCATCAAAGCGGCCACTCCGGACGAATACTTCCACTAATTACAGACATACTGGACATAACAAGAGAAAATCATGAAGAAAAAACATCTCATCTCTATGCTGATGACTGCTCTGGTTTCCGGCAGTCTTTCTGCCCAAACCTTAGTTACAGTTAATGGACAAACCATCGACAGCAGCGTTATTGATGCCCAAGTTGCCGCGCTGCGTGCAGCAAACAACAAAATTCCCGATTCTCCCGAGCTGCGCAGAGAACTGACCGAGCGCCAAGTCATCAATACCGTCGTATCACAAGAAGCCAAACGCCTGAAGCTCGACCAAAGCGCCGAATTCAAACAAGCTTTGGAACATGCCCGTACGGATGCCAAAAAACAAGGCGCCGATAAAAAAGCACATTTCAAAACCGAATGGGCCGCATTTGAAAGCGATTTACTTGGACAAGCTTATGCGATTCACGTCCTCCGTCAAAATCCTGTTCAAGAAAAAGACGTCAAAACCGCTTACGATAATTTCAGCAACTTCTACAAAGGCACTCAAGAAGTACAACTGGGCGAAATTATTACCCGCACCCAAGCGGATGCCCAAAAAGCCATTTCTGATTTAAATGCCAAGAAAAGCTTTGCCTCCGTCCTGAAGCAATATTCAATAGATGAACGCGCCAAACAAGCGGGCGGCATCCAACAAGGTTATGTTCCTTTAAAAGATTTACAAGAAGCCGTTCCCCCGCTCTATGCCGCAGTTAAAGATTTGAAAAAAGGCGCGCACACCACAACGCCTCTGCAAGACAGCGACGTATATGCCGTCTTCTATGTCAACGACCGTCGGGATGTAAAGCTTCCGTCTTATGACGAATCCAAAAGCAGTATAGCCCAAGACCTGCAAGCCTCCCGCGTCGATGAAGCACTCCAATCTCTGTTGCAAAAAGCCACAATTAAATAACTGTTCACGGAGTTTTTATCATGACATACCAAACTGCCGCCGCAGTCATCATGGCGACGGCTGTTGCCGGATTCGCTGTCGCCAAAGCGCCTGATATTGATCCGGCACGCATAGACAGCGAAGTCGCCCGCATTCTCAAGCAAGCCGAACAGCGTCCTGAATCCAAGCAGCAGCCTGACGGCAAAGCAATCCGCCAAGAAGTCGTCAAACACTTGCAAAGCATTGAAATTCTCAAAAATGCCGCACTCAAAGCCGGATTGGATAAAGACCCCGAGGTCCGCAACCAATTCCTCACTATGGAAGCGGAATTTTACGCGGCGCAATATGCCGACTATCTGAAGCGCACTGCCGAAATCAGCAATGCTGAATTATTGAAGTTTTACGATCAGCAAACCCGCATGATCAAGATTCAGCAGGTTAGCTTCGACACGCCCGAAGAAGCGCGAGCAGCACAAGAATTGCTCTTGAAAGGCTTATCATTTGAAGAATTGACGAAACGATATCCGAATCAGCAACCCGCATTTGAAGATTTCGTCATGGCAAGACAGCTGCGCCAACCGCTTGCAGGCATCTTGGGCCCAATGAATCGGGGAGAGGTAACTCACAATCCTGTTGAAATTGAAAACAAGTTCTTCCTGTTTAAAATCAGCGAAGTCCAAAAAGATCCTCAAGCACCGCCGTTTGATCTGATTCGCGATCAACTCACCCAGCTGCTGAAAGAAGATAAAGCCCAACAGCAAATTCACCAGCTATTGCGTGAAAACGGTATCGAGCAATAACACGCACTGAAACGATACGGACTTCGGTAAAACCACACCGTACCGGTTTAAAGCGGATTCCCATATAAAAAGGTCGTCTGAAACCTGTTTTAAGGTTTCAGACGACCTTTCGTTTGATATGCTTGATTTAATTAACCCGGTTTGCCGTCCAAACGCGGGCGGATGAGCCAAGGGATGTATTTCCATGCGTAAAGCAGCAAGGACAGGGCAAACAAGACTGCGGAAGTGCGGATGCTGTGGGTGTAACCGGTGCCGCTGACGAAGGTTGCAATGATGCGGATGACAGTGGCGGCTATCATCAGCCAAAAGGCGACGGGTACGGATTTGGGCGGTGGATAGATGGAGTTGCCGGTATGCCCGAGCGCGGTGCGCGCCATCATGCCCAATGTCAGGACGCCGATACCGCCAACGCCGATGAGATGTACGCCAAGATTAAGGAAAGAGCCGTGAAAGTAGGAAGCACCGATGGCAATCAATCCCAATCCTGTGAACAAATAGCCTGCGAACAAAATCCACAGCATCGGTTCTTTCAGAACGGCTTTATACCACCAGCGGTAAACCTGTACGGTAAAAATTACGCCCGCTGCAAAGGCAAAAGCAGATGAAAGCCAAGGCAGGGCATGGTGCGCCATCAGCATGGCAGTCAGCATGGGCAGCCAGAGGGACGCGTGCGCGACCCACATCGGACTGGGGATTTGCGGAACATTCAGGCGTTTGGAGGTAAAGAAGGAAATAATCCGCATGCCGATAAGGCCGATAAAGCCTGAGACCATAATCAGACCGGACTGCAGCCCGCTGAGCAGTGCAGATGCGTTTCCGGCATGCAGTTGGAAGTGGAATGCGGCGTGCGTGCAGCCTAGGACGACGATGGCGAATACGGCGACGTAGTTGCGTTTGTTTTTGGAACGGATGACGGGCAATGCCATGCAAACTGCGCCGTACCAAAAAAACAGCGTGCCGAGTATGCCGCTGGCGGTTGCACCCCAGCCCGGAATGAAAACGGCAATTCTTGCTGCCAACCAAAATGCGGTCAATCCTGCCAAAACGCCGCCGCGCGTGGGCGGCTGCCCCGTCCAAGTGGCAACGGCGGTCAATAGGAAGGCAATGACGACGAGTCCGGCATAGCCCCAGATCATCTCATGGGCGTGCCAGTACAAGCCGGACAATTCGGGCGTACCCGTATAGCCGAAGCCCCAAAGCAGGATGGAGAGTGCGCCGTATAGTGCCGCCAGCGAGTAAAACGGGCGGAATGCCATTGCCCAAACAGGGTGTTTGAAAAAGGCGGTCATGGTAGTTCCTTGGTTTGCTTTTTGAATGGTTTGTTTTAGGTTTGAATAAACAGGAGGGTCGTCTGAAAACGCTAAAATCGTGCTTTTGGACTTTTCAGACGACCTTTTTTATCAGATTCCTTCGGGTTCCGGCAAAAACGGCTCGACTGCGGGAAACAGTTCGCGTTCTTCAAAACGGGCATGGTCGCGCAGAGTAACGGCAAAGTCTTTGTTCCATGCTTCGTTAAGATATTCAGGATTTGCCATCATGCTGCGCAGTTTGGCGTGTTCGGCTTCGAAACGTTCGCGCATCGCAACGGGAATATTCTGCCAATGCGGGGCGAACATGGTTTCTTCTTCGACAAAATGCGGTTCCAATTCAAGGAAATGGGCTTCAAGCTCTGTTCGATGGCTTTCAGCGGGCGCGCGCAGGAGGCGGACGCAGAGTGAAAGGGCGTGATGGTGTTCGCGGGAAAGTTCGATAAGTGCTGGGTGGCGTTTTAACGGCTTCATAATATTTGATTATAATGATAATAAATTATCAAACTGCACTGGATTAATTCAAATGTTTCAGATATTATGAAACTTAATCATATATAAAGTCAAACACATAACGGCGACAGTTCTCCTTAGGACACACTGCCGCCGTTCCAAAAATAATATATTCAAACAGAGAAAACCATGTATCTGACGCAACATACGGATTATGGTCTGCGGGTATTGATTTATGCGGCCATAAACGACGATTCGTTAGTCAATATCGGAACCATTGCCGAAGCCTATAACATCTCCAAAAGTCATTTGATGAAAGTCGTTACCGCGCTTGTCAAAGGCGGATTTCTGACCAGTATAAGAGGTAAAGGAGGCGGACTACGTCTTGCCGACACACCCGATAAAATCAATGTCGGCGCGGTCGTGCGCCATCTTGAACCCATGCAGATTGTCGAATGCATGGGAGAAAACAATGAATGTCTGATTACGCCATCCTGCCGTCTTGCCGGTATTTTGGGCGGAGCGATTAAGGCTTTCTTTGCACATTTGGACGGGTTTACTTTGCAGGATTTGCTTAACAAGCCGACTTATGATTTGTTGTATGAGCCGAGAATTGAAATTTTTGTAGAAAAAATGAGTAATAAGTCGGCATGATACGATTTTATGAAATTTAAGTTATCAATAGGTGTTTGCGTCTTAGGCGAAGATGGAGACATTTGATTTATTCTGATGATTGTAACATTTTGAACAGGTAAGGTTTTTATTTCAGGCAGCTTATCACCCAATCTAGGTAAAAAATTTTCTTTCCATTTCCATGGGTTTCCTGTTTGTAGTGACTAAAATAAGCCTGAAAAAAAATAAGCTGCAAGCAGATATATTTGTATATCATTAAATTTGTTTCGTTATTGTGATTTTTTTGTTCGTAATCTGGTTAGATGATGAACTTTTTTCATTAAATACATTCTAATCCAATCAACTGAGGCATTAAGTCCTCTTTTTCTTTTGCCTGCTATGATAATGAATAGCAATATCAAAAAATCATGCGTATGATATTAAAATGAGGAAATATTTTTAAATGGATATTCACTAAAAAACAAATGTAAAAATGGGTTGCAAACACAAATTGTTGCTATTATCATGCGTTGATTATGAATAAAGAACGAATTTTAACTCCTTCTGTCGTCATCTCGGTGGTTTTGATCCACGCGGGTTTGGTCGCGTTGTTATGGCAGGCACACAAGCCGCCTGTGCCGGAAATGATGAATATTGAGTTTGTCGATTTGGCAGATTTGGGCGGCGATGGTGGTGGAGACGGTAGTCCTGAGGGCGAAGGTGCGCCGGCGGCTCCGGAAAAGATCCCTGAGCCTGAAAAGCCAAAACCGAAACCCAAGCCGGTTGAGCCTACAAAGCCTGTTATCAAGCCGGTGGTGACGAAAAAAGAGGATGCTGATATCCAGCAGCCTAAAGAGAAGCCGAAGCCGGTTGAAAAACCGAAACCTGAACCTAAGCCGGAACCCAAACCGGAGCCTAAACCGGAGCCACGCCCAGAGCCTAAGCCTGAACCTAAAACAGAATCCAAGCCTGCACCTCAAGCTTCGGAATACACCGGTACTAAAACCGGTCCGAATACTGCGGAAAACGGAAAAGGCAGTGGAGAAGGTAAGGCCCTTCACGGTGAGGGTAAAGGAAGTGGTGGCGGTACGAAAGGTACCGGCAGCGGACGCGGTGAGGGCAGTGGATCAGGCAGTGGCGGTGCCAAAGGTGAGCATGGATCAGGTACCGGTAGCGGCGGAGGTGCAGGAGGTGGAAGCGGTGGCCCTCCTGCTGTCGTAGATAAAGGTTTCCTGCCTACACCGGCTTACCCGCCCCTCTCTCTAGAAAATGGGGAGGAAGGAGTAGTTCATTTATCTATTCTTGTTCAGCCCGGTGGTAAGGTTGTAAAAGTTACCGTAACTAAAAGTAGCGGATTCCAACGTTTGGATAATGCAGCAAGGAAGGCAGCTACTGCCGCCGGCAGCAGATACCCTACAAACCGTTTGACAGAATACCGGGGTAAAATTAATTTCCAACTTCAGTAAATGAACGCGAATTACCTGTATTTTGACAAAAAAGAAATTTTTTAATTTTATTTTTAATCTGGAAAAATTATGGATTTGAAATTAGTGTTTGAGTCAGGCGATTTCGTCCTGATTAGTGTATTCGTACTGATGCTGGTGATGAGCATTGTTACTTGGTGCCTGATTATCCTGCGCACTATCAAACTGAAAAAAGCCAAAAGTGCCAATGCTGAAGTAAAAACGCAAATGCTAAATGCTTTTACGCTGTCGGAAGCAGTACAAAAAGTGAAAAGCATCGATTCACCGATGAGCCGTGTGGCGGACGAATCCCTGCGTGCCTACCAAAGCTATCGTCAAAGCAATGCGAAAACACTTACTACCGAACTGCCTTTGAACGAATACCTCGTCATTCAAATCCGAAACAGTATGGAGCAAGCCATGCGCCAGTTTGACTACGGTATGACTGCTTTGGCATCCATTGGTGCAACCGCTCCATTTATCGGCTTATTCGGTACGGTTTGGGGAATTTACCATGCTTTAATCAATATCGGTCAAAGCGGACAAATGAGTATTGCTGCCGTTGCCGGTCCGATTGGTGAGGCGTTGGTATCTACTGCTGCCGGTTTGTTTGTCGCCATTCCTGCTGTTTTGGCGTACAACTTCCTTAACCGCGGTAAGAAAACCCTCTCTCAAGATATGGACGCTTTCGCACACGATTTACACGTCCGCCTGTTGAATCAAAAGGACTAAATTATGGCATTCGGCTCAATGAATTCCGGCGATGACGCGCCGATGTCGGACATCAACGTTACGCCTTTGGTCGATGTTATGCTGGTGTTGTTGATCGTTTTCATGATCACCATGCCCGTATTGACCCACTCGATTCCTTTGGAATTGCCGACCGCTTCGGAAAAAGCGGCAAAGCAGAAGGAAAAGCAGCCTAAAGACCCGCTGCGACTGACGATAGATGCCAACGGCAGCTACTATGTCGGTGGTGATTCTGTGACTAAAGTCGATATTGATACGGTGATTTCACGTTTGAAAACCGAGAAGCAGGAAAATGCGGATACGATCGTAGCAATTGCGGCTGATAAAGCAGTCGAGTACGAATACGTCAATAAGGCACTCGAAGCTGCGCGTGAAGCCGGTATCAGTAAAATCGGCTTTGTAACTGAAACTAAGGCGCAATAGGATTATCAGCAGATAAAAGGTCGTCTGAAAGGCTAAAGGCTTTTCAGACGACCTTTTTATAATGGGTTGCCACTCTTTGCTTTGCTATCTTCCTCAACAAGGTAAGCATCGGGCAGGTGGTAGGCTGGGGAAGTGATAAAGGTCGTCTGAATCACTACCAAGCGTTTTCAGACGACCTTTCGTGTTAAATACAACAGGAACAGTACGGATTTGCGTCCCGTCAATGCAGACTATACTACGACCGATTACAATGACTCGGAATTTTCCGGATTTCCGATATTCAAGTTGTCCATTTCTTCTTGATGCGTAGCAAACCATTCTCCGACGACTTGGTTGACTTCTTCTATGCCTTGCTTTTTAAGGCTGGAAAACAGTTGTACGCTGATGCGTTGACGGGTCATATAGGGTTTGAGCGATTTTTTGACTGCGCCTAAAGTTTTGATTTGCTCGTTTTTCGACAGCTTGTCGGCTTTCGACAACAAAATATGCACAGGGCGGCCGGTGATGTGGAAAAAGTCCAGCATCCGCAAATCCAGCTCTTTCAATGGGTGACGCGCATCCATAATCAACACCAAGCCGATGAGCTGGCGCCGTTGTTGAAGGTAGTCGCCCAAGAGTTTGACCCAATGCGTACGGATGGCTTCGGGAACTTGTGCATAGCCGTAGCCTGGCAAATCGACCATGAAGCTGCCGTTGCTCAATTCGAAGAAATTGATGTGTTGGGTCCGTCCCGGCGTTTTGGAAACGTAAGCGAGCCGGACATGGTTGGTCAGGGTATTGATCGCACTGGATTTGCCTGCGTTACTGCGCCCGACAAATGCGATTTCTGCGGGTGTGTCGGGCAGGTCTTTGAGATGGTTGACGGTGGTGAAGAATTTGGCGTTCTGAAAGAGGTTCATCCGTATTTCCTTGTTCCCTGAGACGGAGTGGCGGAATTTGCCGTGTCCATGTTGCGAAACATGGTAGTAATTTAATGTAAATCTAGTATAGAATAGCACGTTTATAGAATTATCGGTTTTTATCGGGTAAAATTTATCCGGCGTTTTGAGTATAAAAAAGGCATTGTCGCGGTATGCAATGCTGTAATCAGGAGCACTCCATGAAACGATTGACTTTAGCGGCCTTGGTTTTGGCTGCCGGCGCGGCTGTCGCTGCCCCGAAAGCGGATATTGCAAAAGGCAAAGAAGTGGCTACTACCATTTGTGCGGCATGTCATGCGGCGGACGGCAACAGCGGCATCGCCATGTATCCAAAGCTCGCCGCGCAACACAGTGCCTATATCTACCGTCAAACCTTGGACATTAAAGAAGGCAAACGTACAAACGGTTCCGCCGCTGTGATGAAACCTATGGTGATGAACCTGTCCGAACAAGACATTCTGAATGTATCCGCATTCTATGCCAAACAACAGGCCAAATCCGGCGAGGCTAACCCGAAACAAAATGATCCTGTTTTGGGCGGCAAAATCTACCGAGGCGGTTTGGTGGATAAAAAAGTTCCTGCCTGTATGTCCTGCCACGGTCCCAGCGGCGCGGGTATTCCGGGCGGCGGTACCGAAATCGGCGCATATCCGCGCTTAGGCGGCCAACATATGTCTTATGTGGTCGATCAAATGAAGGCATATAAATCCGGACAACGCAAAAACGCGATTATGGAAGATATTGCTAAACGCCTGACCGAAGAAGAGTTGAATGCGGTTTCCAACTTCATCCAAGGTCTGCATTGATTCCTATCAATCCGTCTGTTTGCGGATGATGTGAATATCAAGGTCGTCTGAAAACGCTTGCCCTCGGGCGGTTGTTTTCAGACGACCTTGTGCGATGGTAGCTGCCGCTCTTAAGGCAATAAGTTTTTTCAAATGGCGGCTCCGGGCTTTTTACTCCATCATATCTGCCTGTCCGCGCCGTTTCCGATGTTTGGGTTCTTCCGAATCCTGACAGTCTTTGTATTCCTTATAGAATCAAACTGCTATGAGCAAATCCTCTTCATCCGTCCCCCTTATCCACAAACCTTGGTTCGCTTTTTTAAGCTCCATGCGTTTTGCCGTTGCTCTGCTCAGCCTTTTGGGCGTCGCTTCGGTTATCGGGACGGTGTTGCAGCAAAACCAGCCGCAGGTCAATTATGTCGTGAAATTCGGTCCGTTTTGGGCGCAGATTTTCAACTTTTTAGGCTTGTACGATGTTTATGCATCAGCTTGGTTTGTGGTCATCATGATGTTTTTGGTGATATCGACCAGCTTGTGCCTGATTCGCAATGTTCCGCCTTTCCTTCGTGAAATCAAATCATTCCGTGAAAACGCCAAAGAAAAATCATTGGCTGCGATGCGTCATTCGACCGTTTTGGAAGGCAAGATGTCGTCTGAAATCGCCCAACGTTATCTCGAAGTACAAGGTTTCAGCTGCAAAACCGTAACGCGCGAAGACGGATCGGTTTTGGTTGCCGCCAAAAAAGGCGCGATGAACAAATGGGGCTATATTTTTGCCCATGCCGCGCTGATTGTGATTTGTTTAGGCGGCTTGATAGACAGCAACCTGCTGCTGAAAATCGGTATGCTGACCGGACGAATTGTGCCGGACAACCACTCCGTCTATGCCAAAGACTTCAAGCCTGAAAGCGTCTTGGGTACGTCAAACCTGTCGTTCCGCGGTAATGTAAACATTACCGAAGGGCAAAGTGCAGACGTGGTCTTCCTCAATGCCGACAACGGGATGCTGGTTCAGGATTTGCCGTTTGAAGTGAAGCTGAAGAAGTTCCACATCGACTTTTACAATACCGGGATGCCGCGTGATTTTGCCAGCGATTTGGAAATTACCGACAAGGAAAGCGGCAAAAAATCCGAACACACCATCCGCGTCAACCATCCGCTGACGCTGCACGGCATCACCATCTATCAAGCGAGCTTTGCCGACGGCGGCTCCGATTTGAAGTTCAAAGCCTGGAATTTGGGCAACCCAAGCCGCGAGCCGGTAACGCTCAGGGCGACGTCTATGCGCGATTTCCCGCTCGACATCGGCAATACGTCCTACAAGCTGGAGTTTGACCAATTCACGTCTATGAACGTGGAAGACATGAGCAAGTCGTCTGAAAAAGAGCAAACCCTGCAATCAGCGATTAACGACGTGCGCGCCGTCTCTCAAGAAAACAAAAAATACACCAACATCGGCCCGTCCGTTGTTTACCGAATCCGCGACAAAGCGGGTCAGGCTGTCGAATATAAAAACTACATGCTGCCCGTTAAGCAAGAACAGGATTATTTCTTCATTACCGGCACGCGCACAGGTCTGGAACAGCAATACCGTTGGCTGCGCATTCCTGCCGATAAGACTTTCAAACCCGATACCTTCATGGCGATGCGCGAACTCTTGAAAGACGAAGCCGCACGCAAAGCCGTCATCCGCAACGCGACCTTGAACGCGCCCGACAACATCCGCGAGCAATTCACCCTTGCCGCCGAAAACACCTTGGGCATTTTTGCGAAAGGCGGCTATTTGGCGTTGGACGAATTTATCACCAAAAACATCCCCAAAGCGCAGCAGGAAAAAATGCAGGGATATTTTTACGAAATGCTGTTCGGCGTCATGAACGCCGTATTGGAAGAAACCATCCAAAAATACAAGCTGCCCGCATGGCCTCAAGACGAAGCGCGCAACCGCTTCCTGCTGCACAGCATGGACGCCTATACCGGCCTGACCGAATACCCCGCCCCCATGCTCCTACAACTGGACGGCTTTGAAGAAGTCCGCTCCTCCGGCTTGCAAATGACCCGTTCGCCCGGTGCATTTTTAGTCTATTTAGGCTCTGTTTTGCTGGTTCTCGGCACGATATTTATGTTCTACATCCGCGAGAAACGCGCGTGGGTTCTGTTTTCAGACGACCACATCCGCTTTGCCATGTCTTCCAGCCGCAACGAGCGCGACCTGCAAAAAGAGTTTCCGCAACATACACAAAGCCTGCAACGACTGGCGAAAGATTTGAACCATGACGCATAACCATAACCCCCTACCCGAACACGAGCTGCTGACGCACAAATCGTTCCTCAAGTCCCTGAATACGGTTGACTGCCTATTCGCCCTCTTGACCGCAGCCGGCGCATTCTTCGCCCAAACCCGCATTCAGCACGCCATGGACATCTACGAAATGGTGATTTTGTGGGCAAGCGCGGGCATAACCGTCTTTTTAGGCTGGTTTTTCAAACCCATGCGCTGGTTTGCCCCCTTGTGTGCCGTCCTCGCATACGGCGCCGTCATGCTCTACGATGGCGAAATCACGCATTCCGACGGCTTCCTGCTCAAATACTTCCTCAGCAGCCAGTCCGCGATTATGTGGCAATGCGCCTTCGTCTTCTTCGCACTCTTCGCCTACATCACCGGCGCCGTGCTGGCACAACGCAAAAATGTCGCCACCAACACCCTGCTCGGCATGGGTTCCGTATTCGCATGGGTGTCTGCCGTCGCAGGCTTTACCGGACTTTTAGTGCGCTGGCACGAAAGCTACCTCCTGCGCCCTGACGCAGGACACATCCCCGTTTCCAACCTCTACGAAGTCTTCATCCTCTTCCTCGTCATCACCGCCCTGATGTACCTCTACTACGAAACCCGTTTCGCCGTACAAAAACTCGGCGGCTTCGTCTTCAGCTTCATGGCGATCGTCGTCGGCTTCGTCCTTTGGTACAGCTTTTCCCGCGAAGCACACACCATCCAACCCCTGATTCCCGCCCTGCAATCATGGTGGATGAAAATCCACGTCCCCGCCAACTTCATCGGTTACGGCGCATTCTGTATTGCCGCCATGCTCGGCATCGCCGAACTTTGGGCATTGAGAAACGAAAACGCCGGCAAAAAATCATCGCTGCCGCCTTCGCAAGTCATCGAAGAAGTCATGTACAAAGCCATCGCCGTCGGCTTTCTGTTCTTCACCATCGCAACCATCCTCGGCGCACTGTGGGCAGCCGACGCATGGGGACGCTACTGGAGCTGGGACCCGAAAGAAACATGGGCATTCATCGTCTGGCTCAACTACGCCGTCTGGCTGCACCTGCGCCTCGTCGCAGGATGGCGCGGCAAAATCCTCGCATGGTGGGCAGTCATCGGACTGTTCGTCACCGCCTTCGCCTTCATCGGCGTCAATATGTTCCTGAGCGGCCTGCACTCTTACGGCACCTTGTAAGCTTCAAGGTACAATAAAGAAAGGTCGTCTGAAAAGCTTATATGGTTTTCAGACGACTTTTTTTGAAAATACAGGGCATGCTTGTATCCCTTTTGCTTTGATAGCTTCGGTTTATAGTGGATTAACTTTAAACCAGTACGGCGTTGCCTCGCCTTGCCGTACTGAGACCTTTGCAAAAAAGCCTTTCCCCAAACAACCGAAACCCCAACACAGATTTTCGGCTGTTTTCGTTTCAAATATTCACCGATTTTACCCAAATACCCCCTTAATCCTCCCCGGATACCCCATAATCAGGCATCC
>ERZ773265.722-NODE-722-length-19123-cov-6.562041_pt1 | contig 19123 bp, 16 predicted proteins | sample MGYA00580512_ERZ773265 | MGnify/ENA primary metagenome ERZ773265 (study PRJEB29015, sample SAMEA2738169) | human oral metagenome | biome: human oral; feature: human-associated habitat; material: saliva | place: China | collected 2183 ... | reverse complement strand
ATTGTACCGATGTTAACATGCGGTTTTGTACGTTCAAATTTTTCTTTTGCCATTTTAAATTGTCCCTCCGGATAATTAAAATATATGTTTAATCTAGAAGATTAGATTAACCGTTTTTCTTTGCTTGAATTTCTTCAGCAATCTTCTTAGGTACTTCTTCGTAGTGGTCGAAAGTCATGGAATAGTTACCACGGCCTTGAGTCTTAGAACGAAGATCAGTAGCGTAACCGAACATTTCGCTCAATGGAACGTATGCTTTAATGTGTTGGTTGCCATTACGAGCTTCCATGCCATCCATACGACCACGACGGGAGTTCAAGTCACCGATAACATCACCAACATACTCTTCTGGTACATCTACTTCTACGCACATGTATGGTTCGAGCAAAGCTGGATCAGCTTTACGAGCACCTTCTTTGAAGCCCATGGAGCCTGCAATTTTGAAGGCCATTTCGTTGGAATCGACATCATGGTAGGAACCATCATATACTACGACTTTAACGTCAACTACAGGGAAGCCTGCAATTACGCCAGATTCCATAGCTTCTTTAACACCAGCTTCGATTGGTCCGATGTATTCGCGAGGAATAGCACCACCAACTACTTTGTTTTCGAATTCGAAGCCTGCACCTGGTTCTTGTGGAATCAATTCCAACCAGCAGTGACCGTATTGGCCGGAACCACCGGATTGACGTACGAATTTACCTTCAGCCTTAACCGCTTTACGAATTGTTTCGCGATATGCTACTTGTGGTTTACCTACGTTACACTCAACTTTGAATTCGCGGTTCATGCGGTCAACGATGATGTCGAGGTGAAGCTCACCCATACCGGAAATAATTGTTTGACCAGTTTCTTCGTCTGTACGAACTTTGAAAGTAGGGTCTTCCTCTGCCAAACGAGCAAGAGCAGCACCCATTTTTTCTTGGTCAGCTTTTGTTTTTGGTTCAACTGCAACGGAGATTACAGGTTCTGGGAATTCCATGGATTCAAGAATTACAGGGTTCTTTTCATCGCAAAGAGTATCACCAGTAGTTGTAGATTTAAGGCCTACAGCTGCTGCAATGTCACCCGCATAAACCATATCGATTTCTTTACGCGTATTAGCGTGCATTTGAAGAATACGACCAATACGTTCTTTTTTACCCTTAGTAGAGTTGAAAACGTAAGAGCCGGATTCCAAAGTACCGGAGTATACACGGAAGAAAGCGAGTTTACCAACATAAGGGTCAGCCATGATTTTGAAGGCCAATGCGGAGAATGGCTCTTCGTCGGAAGAAGGACGAGTTGTTTCTTCTTCAGAACCAGGGATAATACCTTTAATGGCAGGAACGTCAATTGGAGCTGGCATGTAATCAATTACAGCATCGAGCAACATTTGAACGCCCTTATTCTTATAAGCGGAGCCACAAAGAACTGGGAAGATGTGGTTAGCGATAACAGCTTTACGCAATGCCGCTTTCAATTCTTCTACAGTAATTTCTTCGCCTTCCAAGTATTTCATCATGAGATCATCGTCAGTTTCAGCGATAGCGTCAACCATCATTTCCCGACGTTCTTGAGCTACCTCTTGATATTCTGCAGGGATTTCAGTGATTTCATACTCTTTGCCGTCATCAGATTTGTAGATTTCGGCCTTCATTGTCATCAAGTCGATGATACCTTCGAACGTATCTTCAGCACCGATTGGAACTTGGATTGCAATGGAGTTAGCTTGCAAACGAGTTTTCATCATGTCTACTACGTTGAAGAAGTCAGCGCCCACAGTATCCATTTTGTTAACAAATGCGATACGAGGAACGCCGTAAGTGGAAGCTTGACGCCATACTGTTTCAGATTGTGGTTCAACGCCACCTTTAGCACTGAATACAGCAACAGAGCCGTCAAGTACACGCAAGGAACGTTCTACTTCTACAGTAAAGTCAACGTGACCAGGTGTATCAATGATGTTAATGCGGTGTTCTTTCCATTGACAGGTAGTCGCAGCGGACGTAATAGTGATACCACGTTCTTGTTCTTGCGCCATCCAGTCCATAGTAGCCGCGCCATCATGAACTTCGCCGATCTTATGTACGATACCAGTGTAGTAGAGGATACGTTCTGTAGTTGTAGTTTTACCAGCATCAATGTGAGCCATGATACCAATATTACGAGTTTTCGCTAGGGAAAATTCTCTTGCCACAGTTAGTTCTCCTTATATTACCAACGGTAATGAGCAAATGCCTTATTAGCTTCTGCCATTTTATGAGTGTCTTCTTTTTTCTTGATAGCAGCGCCTGCATTATTGAAAGCGTCCATCAATTCACCTGCCAAACGTTCTTTCATAGTACGTTCGCCACGAAGACGAGCATAGTTTACCATCCAGCGAATGCCGAGTGTTAAACGACGATCAGCACGAACTTCAACTGGCACTTGGTAGTTAGCACCACCGATACGGCGAGCGCGAACTTCGAGCACTGGCATAACATTCTTCAATGCTTGATCGAAAACTTCCATAGGGTCTTGACCCATTTTGGAACGAATAATTTCAAATGCATCATATACAACGGTTTCGGCTACGCCTTTTTTGCCGTCATACATAACTTTGTTAATGAAACGTGTTACGAGTTTAGAGTTGTACACCGGATCTGGAAGTACGTCACGTTTCACAACAGGACCTTTTCTTGGCATGTCCTTTCCTCCTTTAAATCGATGTGTGTTAATTTACATGTTTGTCTTAGCTAATCTTATTTAGCCTTTTTAGCGCCATATTTGGAGCGAGATTGCATACGGTTTTGTACGCCAGCTGTATCCAAAGCGCCACGAACGATGTGGTAACGCACACCTGGAAGGTCTTTTACACGACCGCCACGAATAAGAACAACACTATGCTCTTGCAAATTGTGACCAATGCCTGGAATGTAAGCAGTTACTTCAATGGAGTTAGTCAAACGTACACGGGCAACTTTACGAAGCGCGGAGTTTGGTTTCTTTGGAGTAGCTGTGTATACACGAGTACATACACCACGTTTTTGAGGACCGCCTTGAAGGGCTGGAGCCGTGGATTTTTTGGTCATAGAAACGCGACCTTTACGTACCAATTGGTTGATAGTAGGCATTAGGGCACCTCCTTTCCTAATAGTAAATTTATAATTGATCTGACGCAGCATAGCCGCACCAGATATTACCTTGGTAACGGCAACTAGATGTTAACGTAAAACGCCAACGGCAGCTGCTTTAACTTTGATATGGCTCGCTCTACCGAGTTCCACCATATCGTGCTCCACATCATAGGGGATGTGAGACTCTTGGCAGAGTGTTATGAGTGGTTCAGACACCCATATATCGCAGTCAGAACCAATAAAAACAAAGGAGACTTGTCCGCGACGAATCGCCTTCATAGTCTGTTTCGCTCCTATGGTCTTGTCAGCGTCCTTCAGTTGACTGATTTTCATTAGTACACTCCTCATAGTAGTCTTTGAAATAGGCACACCTATCCCAAGGCACTAACACAGTGTACCATTCTAACAAGATTACTGTCAACAAAGAATCCGCATAACTACAATGTTTTTTATTCCCACAGCCTCGTGTGATTCATTTCTTATTTTTCTAATAAATTTATTTAGTAATATCTCGCTTCCTCTACTAAAAAAGTAGCCCTAGAGATCAAATTCTCTAGGGCTACTTTTTATAAGTTCACTATTTAATTAGGCTTCCTCTTCATTGGGAAGATCGATTATTTGAGGAACGTGTTTTTCCACCTCAATCTTGCGGTAGCGGGACATGCCTGTACCAGCAGGAATCAATTTACCAATGATAACGTTTTCTTTCAAGCCAAGCAATGGATCGATTTTACCCTTGATAGCAGCATCGGTAAGAACCCGTGTGGTTTCTTGGAAGGATGCAGCCGACAAGAAGGAATCGGTAGCCAAAGCGGCCTTAGTAATCCCAAGCAAGGTACGAGTCCCTGTAGCTGGTTCTTTACCATTCAAGATTAGACGGCGATTTTCTTCATTAAAGGTATTGATATCAATCATATCGCCTGGCAATACATCTGCATCGCCTGCAGTTTCCACTTTTACCTTGTGGAGCATTTGGCGAACAATAACTTCAATGTGCTTATCGTTAATTTCTACACCTTGAGATTTGTATACCTTTTGTACTTCGTACACCAAATAACGTTGGGTCGCATCATCGCCCATAACCCGCATGATGTCATGAGGATTGATAGAACCTTCTGTAAGGCGGGCGCCCAATTCTACTTGGTCCCCATCTTTCACAATAATACGAGCACCGTATGGGATTAAGTAATCCATTTCAATACCATCCTTATCGGTGATGAAGATGGTATTAGTGCCCTTCTTATTATCGTTAGGAACTACGCGGACAAGGCCTGCGTTTTCAGCGATAATGGCATTACGTTTAGGTTTACGTGCTTCGAACAATTCTTCAACACGAGGCAAACCTTGTGTAATATCGTCACCTGCGACACCGCCGGTATGGAAGGTACGCATAGTCAACTGAGTACCTGGTTCACCAATGGATTGAGCAGCGATGATACCAACGGCTTCACCTACTTGTACGTGGCCGCCTGTACCGAGGTCACGGCCATAGCATTTACGACAAACACCATAAGGAGAGCGGCAGGTCAATACGGAGCGAATCTTAACAGTATCGTAGTACTTAACAACTTGATCAGCCAATTCAGGTGTGATTTCTTCGTTCAATGGAACGATAACTTCACCCGTATCCTTGTTGACCAATTCTTCTGCTGCAAAACGACCTACAATACGGTCTTTCAATGGTTCGATGATGCCAGTACCTTCAACAATAGCTTCCACTTCAATACCGTGGATTTCATTGTTGTGAACTTGTACTTCTTCCACATCAGATGCCAAGATGGCTTCGATACCTTCCTCTGTCAATTTTGTATGAGCAGGGAAGATTTCTACCCCTTGGGAATCCACAACTGGAGCCACTGTATCCTTGTCGAGCATGTTGTCGACCATGGTCTTTTTCAAAGATGCTCGGATGGAATCATCGGTTTCACCTAGCAAGACCTTTTGAACCAAGTTGGTGTGGTTAATATCACTATCAGACCCGAAGTGAACACCGCGGAGATGAATTTCAGGAACGCCAGATGCAGCGATAGCATTAAGGTCTTCTTCCGTCAAGACGGAATCAGAACCTACCACAACTTGACCTGTTACAGGATCTACTACATCACGGTCCAAAACGCGGCCAATCAATTTATCATGAAGAAGAGCCACCGCTTTTTCTGTGGAGGTAGCCAAGCGAGCCCGTTCACGAACCAAATCGATACCAACAATATCACAGTCGTCTTCGCGGACGATAACATCTTGAGATACGTCTACTAGACGGCGAGTCAAGTAACCGGAGTCAGCTGTACGTAGGGCTGTATCGGCCAAGCCTTTACGAGCACCATGAGATGATGTGAAGTAATCGAGTACTGTCAAACCTTCCTTAAAGTTTGCCTTGATTGGTAAATCGATGATTCGACCAGATGGATCAGCCATCAAACCACGCATACCAGCAAGCTGACGAATTTGTTGCTTGTTACCACGAGCACCGGAAATAGCCATCATGTACACTGGGTTGAAACCTTGTTGGTCAGCGGCCATGTTGTCCATCATTTCATCAGTTACGTCTTCAGTTGCTTGCGTCCATAGTTCAATGGTCTTACGATAACGTTCTTCTTCTGTAATCAAACCACGACGGAAGAGGCGGGTAACCTTTTCAACTTCATGTTCTGCTGTATCGAGAGTTGCCCACTTAGTTTCAGGCACCTTGATATCAGCGATGGCAATGGTCATACCTGCACGACGAGCGAAGGAATACCCCAAGGATTTTACGCGGTCAAGGAGTTCCGCTGTCTTTTCGTTGCCGAACAATTGGAAGCATTCATCAACCAATTTACCAACGGTCTTCTTATCCATGACCTTACCAAGGGACCAAGTGCCATCTTCTTTGGCCACATATTGGCGAAGTTCTGGGTACAAGGCATTATTGAAGATCAAACGGCCCGCTGTCGTTTCTACACGGCCATGACCTGGTTCGCGGATATAGATAATATCTTGCAAACCGATAACATGGGATTCGTAAGCGAGCATCACTTCATCATAAGTAGCAAAGACCTTGTCTTTAGCCGCATCGCGAGTATCTTCACGAACGATGGTGAGGTAGTAAGTACCCAAAATCATATCCTGAGATGGAACCGCAACTGGTTTACCATCTTTTGTGGACAAGATGTTATGGGAGGAAAGCATCAAGGTACGAGCTTCCGCTTGCGCTTCTACGGAAAGAGGCAAATGGCAGGCCATTTGGTCACCGTCAAAGTCAGCGTTGAAGGCTGTACATACGAGTGGATGCAATTTAATAGCGCGGCCTTCCCAAAGGATTGGCTCGAAGGCTTGGATACCAAGTCTGTGAAGGGTTGGGGCCCGGTTCAAAAGAACTGGATGTTCTTTGATAACTTCTTCCAAGGCTTCCCATACGCCATTGCCAATGCGTTCTACTTGGCGTTTTGCCGCTTTGATGTTGGATGCTTGACCAGTTTCTACCAAGCGTTTCATTACGAATGGTTTAAAGAGCTCAAGCGCCATTTCCTTAGGCAAACCACATTGGTGCATCTTAAGTTCTGGACCAACTACGATTACGGAACGGCCAGAGTAGTCAACACGCTTACCAAGCAAGTTTTGACGGAAGCGACCTTGTTTACCCTTGAGCATATCAGACAAGGATTTGAGGGCCCGGTTACCAGGGCCTGTTACAGGACGACCACGACGGCCATTATCAATCAAGGCATCAACCGCTTCTTGCAACATGCGTTTTTCGTTGCGCACGATGATATCAGGAGCACCCAATTCGAGCAAGCGTTTCAAGCGATTGTTACGGTTGATAACACGACGATAGAGGTCGTTGAGGTCAGAGGTAGCAAAGCGACCGCCATCAAGTTGTACCATCGGACGCAATTCAGGTGGAATTACTGGTACCACATCCATAATCATCCATTCAGGACGATTACCGGATTGACGGAAGGCTTCAACCACTTCTAAACGGCGAACAGCTTTAATTTTACGTTGGCCACTAGCGGTTTCCAATTCAGACCGAAGCTCGTCGTTCAAAGCATCCAAGTCCAGTTCAGACAAGAGGGCCTTGATCGCTTCAGCGCCCATATCGATACATACGAAGTTGAGGTCTTCTGCTGCACCCAATTCATAGCGCTCTTCACGGGTCAATTCTTCATATTCTTTATCCGCTTCAGCGATTTCTGTGTTATCGCGCAATTCCGCGTTGTAAGCTTCCTTACGGCGCGCTTCATCGACGATAGCCAAACGCTCACGTCGTTGGGCTACGGTCTCGATAACTACTTCCTTACCGCCAATAGTGTAGCCTTCTTCATTGAATTGGGCTTCGTATTCACGGAATTCGTTTTCGGATAAGAGTTGGCGTTTAGCCAATGGTGTACCAGCAGGATCCACTACGATGTAGGAGGCAAAGTACAATACCCGTTCCAAGGAACGTGGGGAGATATCAAGGATGAGACCCATACGAGATGGGATGCCCTTGAAATACCAAATATGGGACACTGGGGTTGCCAATTCGATATGGCCCATACGTTCGCGACGAACCTTAGCCCGTGTTACTTCTACACCGCACTTATCGCAGACTACGCCTTTATGACGAATACGTTTATATTTACCGCAATGACATTCCCAGTCTTTGGATGGGCCAAAGATGCGTTCACAGAACAAACCATCCCGTTCTGGCTTCAATGTGCGGTAGTTAATAGTTTCAGGTTTTTTAACTTCACCGTGGGACCAAGCTAGGATCTGTTCTGGAGATGCTAACCCAATTCGCATGGAGTCAAATTCATTTACGTCTAGCACTGTTGTATCGCTCCCTTCTTATAAGATTCTATTCATTGTTAGAGGATTCATATGTGCCGAGGTCTGCAATAACATCATCATCTTGACCTGCATGTATCAATTCTTCAACGTCACGGGCTTGTTCTTCTACTTCTTCAGTAGCCACTGTTTCGCCCATTACATCTTGAATTGCCTCTTCGTTTTCATTGACTTCATCTTCGTCGTCAAGTTCTTTAATGGCTACTTCTTCTTGGTTTTCATTCAAGATCTTAACATCGAGACCGATAGATTGAAGTTCTTTGAGCAATACTTTAAAGGATTCAGGTACGCCTGGTTCAGGAATATTTTCACCTTTAACGATTTTTTCGTACGCTTTTACACGACCTACAACGTCATCAGACTTAACGGTAAGCAACTCTTGCAAGGTGTATGCTGCACCATAGGCTTCGAGTGCCCACACTTCCATTTCCCCAAACCGTTGACCACCAAATTGAGCTTTACCACCCAATGGTTGTTGTGTAACGAGGGAGTAAGGGCCTGTAGAACGAGCATGGATCTTATCATCAACCAAATGGTGAAGTTTGAGCATGTAAACGTAACCAACAGTAACGCGGTTATCCATAGGTTCACCAGTACGACCATCGTATAAGATAGTTTTACCATCATCAGATTTATCAGCGATTGCCAAGGTTTCGAATACGTCGGATTCGTGAGCCCCATCGAATACAGGAGTAGCAATATGGATACCAGCTACATCAGGTTTCGGCATACCGAACTGTTCATAATCATAGCCGATATCTTCCAAGGCCTTACGGATTTCTACGCGTTTTTCACGAGCAGAATCGATTTTTTCTAGGATGGATACCGTGTCGGAAATAGCTGCCAATTCATCAACGAGAACTGGATCCATTTCTGGTGCTTCTTGGTCTTCTACGTCGAACAACTCAATCGCTTTTGCGTCGTGTTCTTTTTCAATCGCCTTAAGTTCTTCATAGCGTTTATAGCCGCCTTGTGCCTTCAATTGTTTTTCTGCTTCAGCCTTGACGAGGTCAAGAATTTGTTCAGTCAATTGAGAGATTTTTTCGTCAGCTTCTAAGTGGGCTACGGTAACATCCTCAGCGATTTCAGCCTTAATGTCTTCAATTTGTGCATAGAGCTTCTTAATGCCTTTGATGCCGTCCCAATAAGCAGCATCTGTTTGTGCGCGGTCGAGGACGGATTTGATGTTAAGGTCAGTGGCCTTAATCTTCATACCCAAGCCTTGGACAGCATAACCCAAGTGCGTTTCCAAAACCTGACCGATATTCATACGAGATGGTACGCCCAATGGGTTCAATACGATTTGAACTGGTGTACCATCAGGCAAGAATGGCATGTCTTCCTTACGCATAACGCGAGAAACGACACCCTTATTACCATGACGGCCAGCCATTTTATCGCCTTCGTGGATCTTACGTTTTTGTGCGATGTAAACACGAACCAACTTATTAACACCTGGTTGTAATTCATCGCCATTTTCACGTGTGAAGACTTTTACATCTACTACCTTACCGGATTCACCATGAGGTACGCGAAGTGAGGTGTCTCGTACTTCCCGTTCTTTATCACCAAAGATAGCACGAAGTAAGCGTTCTTCAGGGGTGAGTTCAGTTTCCCCTTTTGGCGTTGCTTTACCAACGAGGATATCACCAGGTTTTACTTCTGCACCGATGCAGATAATCCCATCTTCATCGAGGTTGCGGAGAGTATCTTCCCCGGTATTAGGCAATTCACGCGTAATTTCTTCAGCACCCAATTTAGTATCGCGTGCATCACATTCATATTCTTCAATATGAATGGATGTATAAATATCTTCCTTGCAAAGGTCTTCAGAGAGCAAAATAGCATCTTCATAGTTATAGCCTTCCCAAGGCATGAAAGCTACCAATACGTTGAAGCCTAGTGCTAATTCACCACCATCTGTAGCTGGGCCATCTGCCAATACTTGACCGCAGATAACATGGTCGCCGCGGTGAATGATTGGTTTTTGGTTAAAGCAGGTAGATTGGTTGGAACGAAGGAACTTGTTGAGTTTATATACGTCAACCTTGTTGTCGGAATCACGAAGGACGTGAATTTCATTGCCCCAGCAACGAACGACCTTACCAGACGCCTTTGCCAATACGCAAACACCAGAGTCAGTAGCCGCTGTGTATTCCATGCCGGTCCCTACGAGAGGCGCTTGTGCCCGAAGGAGTGGCACCGCTTGACGCTGCATGTTAGCACCCATGAGGGCCCGGTTAGCATCATCATTTTCGAGGAATGGAATCATAGCTGTACCAATGGATACAACTTCTTTTGGAGAAACGTCCATGTAGTCAACTTTATCCGGAGTTACTTCCAATACATCGTGACCACGGCGGCAAGCTACGTGCTCAGCAGCAAAACAGTTTTCACTATCCAAAGCAGCATTTGCTTGGGCTACTGTAAGACCTTCTTCTTCATCAGCGGTCATGTAAACAACTTCGTCGGATACGCGAACCTTAACGATTTTATCCTTATCTTTACCCTTGCCGTAGATTTTTTCTACCTTGCGGTAAGGTGCTTCAATAAAGCCGAATTCATTAACTTTTGCATAGTTAGACAAGGAGTTAATCAAACCGATGTTAGGACCTTCTGGAGTTTCGATTGGACACATGCGACCATAGTGAGAATGGTGAACGTCACGAACTTCGAAACCAGCCCGTTCACGGGATAAACCGCCAGGGCCCAAAGCAGACAAACGACGTTTATGAGTCAATTCACCCAATGGGTTAGTTTGATCCATAAATTGGGATAATTGAGAAGACCCAAAGAATTCTTTAATAGCCGCTACAACTGGGCGGATATTGATTAAGGCTTGTGGTGTAATGGTATCCATGTCTTGGATAGTCATACGTTCACGAACCACCCGTTCCATGCGGGTCAAACCAATGCGGAATTGATTTTGCAACAATTCCCCTACGCAACGAAGGCGGCGGTTACCCAAGTGGTCGATATCATCAGTACGGCCAATATCATCCATCAAGTTGAGAAGGTAGGAGATATTAGCAATCATATCTTCCCGTGTTACTGTACGGAATTCGACTGGCAAATTGGAGTTATTGCAGATAACTTTGGATACAACCCCATCTGGAGATTGGATGTAGAATTCTGCAAAGCCTTCGCCAGCAAACACACCGGATTCTTCCACCAATTTAATTTGGTCTTCTCCTACGAAGATGCCTGCATCCAGGATGATTTCACCTGTTTCCCCGTCCACGATTGGTTGTGCCAATACTTGACCGAAGAGGCGGGACTTCCAACCTAATTTTTTGTTGATCTTATAGCGGCCTACGCGAGCAAAGTCATAGCGACGTGGATCGAAGAACAAGTTGTCGAACAAGTTACGGGCGGAGTCCACTGTAGGTGGTTCCCCTGGGCGTAATTTCTTGTAAATTTCAACCAAAGCTTCTTCCGCAGAAGTAGTGGTATCCTTTTCCAAGGTTCTGATCAAACGTTCATCGTAAACTGGCAAGCCGTTTTCATCGGTTTGACCATTCCAAAACAAGTCCAATATTGCTTCATTAGAATCCCAACCAAGGGCACGAACGAGGATGGTTGCAGGCAATTTACGGTTACGATCGATCCGTACGGATACAACTTCAGATGCATCAGTTTCTAATTCAATCCAAGCACCACGGTTAGGGATAACTGTGGAACTGTAAAGGCGGTTCCCCATGGTATCAATTTCTTTACCATAATACACGCCAGGAGAACGAACCAATTGAGAAACAATAACACGTTCTGCACCATTGATAATAAAGGTACCTGTTTCTGTCATAAGTGGGAAATCACCCATGAATACTTCTTGTTCCTTAATATCCATGTTCTCTGGATCATTGTTGACCAAACGAACGTTTACGCGGAGTGGTGCTGCGTACGTAGCATCGCGATTTTTACATTCGTTAATATCGTACTTAGGTTCCCCCAAGGAGAAGCTTTCAAAAGAAAGCACCAAGTTACCAGAGTTGTCTTTGATTGGAGAAATATCGTCAAAAATATTTTGTAAACCACTCTCCAAGAACCATTCGTAAGACTTGCGTTGAATGTCCAACAAATGTGGCATTTTGATAACTTCGTTAATCTTAGCATAAGTGTAACGAGTTCTCTTGCCTACCTGTTCAGGTTTGAACATACTAGCTGTACCCCCTTCTTATACGGTCTACTACAAAATATCTATAACGGTATGATCTGATGCTTTCAGGTCTCAGTTTTCCTGCCATGGCAAGTGAAGAAAATGTGAAGTTGCAAGTCATCACAAACCCCTAAACTAAGCGGTTGGCACGACTCTGGAAGAACCGATTCATCAGTTATAGGATAATTAATTTAGGGCCTAATTAGGCACTTTTGCAATTTATAATTATAGCAATGTAAAAATAAACTGTCAATTAAGGGGGCCTTTATATTACAATATAAAAATAACTATAAGAAAGGATGATTACTATTAACCTCACACATGCCCAACGAATGCTCTTTCTATTCTTGGTGACCTTAGTCTCCTACGGATTCTTCAATGCTTACCTTCCCATTACGGACTCGGTCGAATCTAACTATGCTTTGACAGCAGCCACCATGCTCCACCACGATTCCTGGCTATCGCCTATGATCTACGATCAGGTTTGGTATGATAAGCCCCCGCTCACCTACTGGGCCCTCATGATTACTTATAAGATCTTTGGTATTAACGACTTTGCTAGCCGTCTACCAGCCTCCTTGATTGCCTCTGCGTCTGTAGCCCTTATGTACTACCTAGTGGCAAAAATTAAGGGGTCTATAAAAGTGGCGCTAGCCTCTGCCATCCTCCTTATGACCTGCCTACAGTTTTGGTATATTTCCCATGCTGTAGCAACAGATGGTTTCCTCTTCTTCTTTAGTCTAGCCACCTTCGCCTATGCTTATCTAGGAATTACAAAAGCTGATAGCAGCGCCATGATTAAAGCCTACCTAGCAGCCGGTCTAGCGGTCCTCACCAAAGGCCCTATCGGCCTGCTCTTGCCTGGTCTCATCATCCTACTCTTTCTCTTTAGCCAAGGACTGATGAAAAACACAACCGATTCCCCTCGCTTAACCCAGCAGGTTAAAACTTGTTTCAATCCACTGGGCATCCTTCTCTTCCTTATAGTCGCCACGCCTTGGTATCTGGCTATGTATATAGCCCATGGCCAAGACTTCATCAATGGTTTCCTGGGCCTACAAAATATGGGCCGGGCTATGGTAGCGGAGCACCCCAAGTTCAACGTCTGGTACTATTACCTTGTTCTTACGCCCCTGGCACTACTGCCTTGGACTCCGCTTGTTATCTCTCGCCTAAAAAACTTCCAGTTGAAGGATCGATTTGATTTCTTCTCCGCCCTCTGGGCTCTAATCATCATCCTATTTTATTCATTAGTAGCTACCAAGTACCCCACCTACACCATGCCTGCCCTTATTCCCTGCATCATCTGGGCCGGCCAAGCCCTAGTCTCCCTTCGGGAGCAAGGAAAGAAAAAGATGGTAGGCCTTTTGGTCTACCTCCCCTTCTGCCTCTATACTCTACTTCTAACCATCGGCATTGTATCCAGTAATCAAGACCGAGTCTTCCCTTACCTACTCATCCTCCTAGGCGGCCACCTCATCTTCTATCTAGTTTGGCGCTATACAAAATATAAAACAATAAGTCTACTAATTCCGTGCATAGCGCTCTACTCAGCTGTCACTATAGCTGTGGCCCCTATCCTCATGACCCAATCTGGCCTGCAATACAAGGCCTATGTGGAAGGTCATGAAGGGCCTATCTACATATATGGTGGCTATTACACCTCCCTAGTCTACTACACGGGCAAGACCCCAATTCAAGTCTACCTCAACCAAGAAGATGATGCGCGTTGGGCCCAAGGAAAAAATATCATGCCTACCATTCAGGCCTCTGACTTTCCTGCCTATATCAACCAGAGTCCAAATACTCTTATCATCGTACCTAGTCGTAACCAACAAACATTCATCACTAGCCCATTAAGCACACAGAGCAAGATCGTGGGCCAAACGCAGGGAGGTACCGTCTACCTCTTCACACGACAAGCAGACTCTACTCACTAGCAAAAACCAAACTATTCATCAATAAGGAATAAGGCAAAAGAGCGACCCTACCAAGATGATAACCTATGACTACAAGGCTCAATTTATCTATAAAGGAGTCGCTCTTTTTACATTTTTTGTGATTAAAAATTTAAAACTATCTCAGATACAAAAAAGGCATCCCCTAAGGGATGCCTTTTATATGATTGGACTAGAATTATTTCAATTCTACGGAAGCGCCAGCTTCTTCCAATTGAGCTTTCAAAGCTTCAGCGTCAGCTGTAGCCAAGCCTTCTTTTACAGGAGCAGGAGCGCCATCAACGATAGCTTTAGCTTCTTTCAAGCCGAGGCCAGTTGCTTCACGAACAACTTTGATAACGTTGATTTTGGATGCGCCAGCGTCTTTCAAGATTACGTCGAAGGAATCTTTACCACCAGCAGCACCAGCGTCGCCAGCTGCTGCTACAGCTACAGGAGCTGCTGCAGTAACGTTGAATTTTTCTTCGATTGCTTTTACGAGATCGTTAAGTTCAAGGATAGTTGCTGTTTCCAATTCAGCAACGATGTTTTCGATGTTCAATGCCATGATTAATTTCCTCCATAATTATTATTTTCTCTCAAAAGAGATGAATAGGATAGATAACTACTAGTAGTTATAGCCCATATGCTAAGCAGCGATTATTCCGCAGCAGCTTCTTGTGGTTGTGCTTCAGCAACAGCTTTAACAGCGTATGCAACATTGCGGATAGGCGCTTGCAATACGGACAAGAGCATGGAAAGCATACCATCACGGTTAGGCAAGGATGCGATGTTGTTGATACCAGCTGCGTCGAGAACTTCGCCTTCAACGATACCAGCTTTGATTGTCAACTCATCATTTTCCAAAGTCTTTACGAAATTGGAGATTACGCGAGCAGGTGCTACAGCATCTTCTTTGGAGTATGCCAAGCCAGTTGGACCTTCCAAATGGGATGTGAAGCCTTCGCCCAATTCCAATTCGTTAGCAGCAATACGAGTCAATGTGTTTTTGATTACTTTGTATTCGCAACCTTCAGCCAAGAATTTGCGGCGAAGATCGGTAGCTTGTGCTACTGTCAAACCAGAGTAAGAAACCAACACAGCCCCTTTGCTTTCAGAAAGAGTTTCTTTCATTTGAGCAACGATTGCTTGTTTTTGTTCAGTGACAGCCATTAGATTACCTCCTTATAGATTTTGTTGGTGCTCTATGTACTATCTTAGCGTAAAAAACGACCTCACCGAGACGATGAGGTCGTACTAGTCCAATCATGTTCTAGTTTCAGCCTCAGCGGGCGAACCGAAGTTCATTATACATACCAGCCGTCTACAGCTAAGAGACATATTTTATTGTTCTTTGTCAACCGCGCCCAATTTGAACACGTTCAAAGGAACACCAGGGCCCATTGTTGCGGAAAGGGTTACAGATTTAATGTATTGACCTTTAGCCGCTACAGGTTTAGCCTTATTAATAGTATCAACGATTGTACGGTAGTTGTCAAGCAAATTTTCTTGAGAGAAGGATGCTTTACCGATGGAGCAAGATACAATACCAGCTTTATCTGTGCGGTATTCAATCTTACCAGCTTTGATTTCAGATACTGCACGAGCAACGTCTGGAGTTACAGTACCTACTTTAGGGTTTGGCATCAAACCTTTTGGACCGAGAATTTTACCAAGACGGCCAACTTGACCCATCATGTCTGGTGTAGCAACTACAACGTCGAAGTCGGACCAACCGCCTTGAACTTTTGCTACCAATTCTTCGGAGCCTACGAAATCAGCACCAGCTTCTTCCGCTTCTTTGATTTTATCGCCTTTTGCAAATACGAGAACAGATTTAGTTTTGCCTGTACCATGTGGCAATACTACTGCACCACGAACTTGTTGATCAGCGTATTAGGGTCAACGTTCAAGTTGAAAGAGATTTCAATTGTTTCGTCGAATTTTGCAGTTGCAGTTTTCTTAACAAGCTCGATAGCTTCTACTGGTTCGTAGAATTTACCAGCTTCGATAAGTTTTACCGCTTCAGCGTATTTCTTACCTACTTTTGCCATTATATTTCCTCCTATGTGGTCAAACGGGATTTCCCTCCCACGAGCAATCATGCGGCAGGCATGGTTGCTGTTAGCTAACAATTAGTCTTCGATTACGATACCCATGCTGCGAGCAGTACCTTCAATCATACGCATACCTTGTTCTACAGTGTTTGCGTTGAGGTCAGGCATTTTCATTTCAGCAATTTCACGAACTTTGTCGCGACCAAGAGTAGCCACTTTTTCTTTGTTTGGAACACCAGACGCTTTAGCGAGGCCAGCTGCTTTTTTAAGCAATACTGCTGCTGGTGGAGTTTTTGTGATGAAGTCGAAGGAACGATCTTCGTATACGGAGATTACAACTGGAATGATGTAACCTGCTTGTTGTGCTGTACGTTCATTGAATTCTTTACAGAACGCCATGATGTTAACACCAGCTTGACCGAGCGCAGGGCCGATTGGTGGAGCTGGGCTAGCTTTTGCTGCTTCACATTGGAGCTTTACTTGTTTAACCAACTTTTTAGCCATTGTGAAATCCTCCTAGTTAATTCAGATGTGGTCTAACGGACCCTCGTCCTCCCACTGGCAAACACAATTGTTTGCGCTTTTAGAGTTATATTATATATATTAAAGAATTTTCTCAACTTGAGAGAATTCTACCTCTACAGGTGTATCACGATTGAACATATCAACAGTGACTAATAATGTTCCCTTTTCAGGATCTACTTCAGTAACTACACCCTGTCTGTCTTCAAAGGCACCGGACGTAATGCGTACCGTTTCGCCTACTTCAACATCGATGTTGACAGTAGGTTTCTTATCAAGCCCCTGAGATTTAAGAATGTATTCTACTTCGGAGTCAGAAAGAGGAACTGGTTTTGTAGCTGAACCTACAAAGCCTGTTACACCCGGTGTATTGCGAACAACATACCAGGAATTATCGTTAACTTCCATTTCCACCAAGACATAGCCTGGGAAAATTTTCCGCTTAACAATTTTTTTAACACCATCTGTTTCGCTCACTTCGTCTTCCACTGGAACGAGGATGCGAGAAATTACATCTTGTAAACCCATGGATTGGACTTTGAGCTCAAGTGTTGTTTTTACCTTATTTTCGTAGCCTGAATAAGTATGGATGACATACCATTTCTTATTTGCTTCCATGTAACAGCCTCCTATCCAACAAAGTGCATCAACTGATTAAAGAGTTGGGCAAAGATTGCGTCCACCACATAAATCATCGCTGCTACAAACACGGAGAGTATTAAGACAGCAATTGTGTATGTGACTAGCTCTCTTTTTGTTGGCCAGACTACTTTTTTAAGTTCAGCTTCAACGCCTTTGAGATAGCCCTTAAGGCCTTTTCCTGTAGCAGGCTGCACTTTAGAGTTAGACTCTGCCATCATTTCACATCCTTAAATCATAGGTACTTCGTGATAAGAATTATTTTGTTTCACGGTGTAATGTATGTTTACCGCAGAATTTGCAATATTTCATCATTTCAATACGATCAGGATTGTTCTTTTTGTTCTTGTTCGTTTGATAGTTACGTTGTTTGCATTCTGTGCAAGCCAAAGTTACGCCATTACGCATCCGGATACACCTCACTTTTTTGGGTAATTACTCAATAGTTATTAAGCCACCAAATCAGATGACTACATACTAATATAATTTATCATATCAGTACTAGCTAGTCAATAAAAATGGACAACTTAAAAAAGCCAGGCTGGAATACCTGACGTGGCTAGTATAACAAATAATAGCCCTCCTGTCTATACAAGAGGGCTATTACTAAAATTTAGCAAATTAGGTAACTTAAGGGTCTTTTATGACTTTCCCTTAATCGCTTTTTTTATTTTAGGGCTACAAAAAACTTATTTTGACTTCCTAACAAAGCTAATTTTGATAATTTGCCAGAAAAAGGCCAAAGCACCAAAGATCATGATGCTGTCCCCAATAATCCGTAACCAACGAAGATCTTGGAGAAGTGGTTGTTGCATAAAGTCTTCGCTCCGCGCTAACCACAGACCTTGGGTCACACTCGCCCAAGCTTGGATTAAACCAATTGGTAAAAGGCTGATGAGGATCATCAAGACAAGCCCTATGTTGAGGCCCCAGAAACCAAAGCAAATAAGCCTATCATTAAAGGCAATATCCGGTTACTCTATTCTATAAAAAGAAGAGAAAAACAAAAAAGAGACTCCCTAGGGAGTCTCTTTTTTGTACAAAACCATCTAAAATAGATTTATTTAATTTCAGTTACTACGCCTGCACCAACTGTGTGGCCACCTTCACGAATCGCAAAACGAAGGCCTTCTTCGATAGCGATTGGAGTGATCAATTCGATGTCCATAGTGATGTTATCGCCAGGCATACACATTTCTGTGCCTTCTGGAAGGTTGATAACACCAGTTACGTCAGTTGTACGGAAGTAGAATTGTGGGCGGTAGTTGGAGAAGAATGGAGTATGACGGCCACCTTCTTCTTTAGTCAAAACGTATACTTCTGCTTTGAATTTAGTGTGTGGTTTGATGGAACCTGGTTTAGCCAATACTTGACCACGTTCGATGTCTTTGCGGTCTACACCACGAAGCAAGGCACCTACGTTATCACCTGCTACTGCTTGGTCCAAAGTTTTGCGGAACATTTCGAGACCAGTTACTACGTATTGTTCTGCTTTTTCTTTCAAACCAACAACTTCTACAGTGTCGCCAACGTTGATTTCACCACGTTCAACACGACCAGTTGCTACGGTACCACGACCAGTGATTGTGAATACGTCTTCCACTGGCATCAAGAATGTTTTGTCAGTGTCGCGTTCTGGAGTTGGAATGTAGGAGTCAACAGCGTCCATCAATTCTTCGATTTTAGCTACGTATTGAGCGTCGCCTTCCAAAGCTTTCAATGCGGAACCAACGATAATTGGCACATCGTCGCCAGGGAAATCATAGGAAGAAAGAAGTTCACGAACTTCCATTTCTACCAATTCGATCAATTCTTCATCGTCAACCATGTCAGCTTTGTTCAAGAATACTACGATTGCAGGAACACCAACTTGGCGAGCCAACAAGATGTGTTCGCGAGTTTGAG
>ERZ773265.719-NODE-719-length-19162-cov-3.524520_pt1 | contig 19162 bp, 31 predicted proteins | sample MGYA00580512_ERZ773265 | MGnify/ENA primary metagenome ERZ773265 (study PRJEB29015, sample SAMEA2738169) | human oral metagenome | biome: human oral; feature: human-associated habitat; material: saliva | place: China | collected 2183 ... | reverse complement strand
TGTTTCAACACACAGCCGCCCGAAGGCGGCTGCTTCTGTTTTTGGCACAATCGAAAAAGATTGTGTAAGTTTCAACACACAGCCGCCCGAAGGCGGCTGCGTTAAAAGAAATTGAAAAAAGTAGTGGCAAAATCGAAATCGGTGCAGGTAAAACCTATAAAAACCTTGATGCTCTTGTCTTTGCATTAAAAGAAGATTTCATCCCAGCGCAATACCGTGACGACACAAAACTTGTGGCTATTATGGGTAGCGACTTGTTAGCGGACAAATACTTCCCGCTTATCAACCAATCAAAACCAAGCGAACAAGCGGCGGGCGATACTGTCATCAGCCAAAAACGTGTTGGCGGTTTACAAGCCGTAACTGTGCCATACTTCCCGAAAGGCACTGTATTGGTGACATCACTCGACAACTTGTCAATCTACGTTCAAGAAGGTCGTGTTCGCCGTCACTTAAAAGACGTGCCGGAACGCAACCGTGTGGAAGATTACTTGTCATCCAATGAAGCTTATGTGGTTGAAAACTACGAAGCAGTGGCGATGGCGAAAAATATCACCGTTCTTGATGCACCAACTCACGCGTAATCATAATGCGACCAACTAAACGTCACTTTCTTGAAGTTTCTGCCGCTATCGCTAATGCGGCAGAAACCGAAGATCTAAGCGACTTCACGGAATACGAAAAAATGTGCCGTATTCTTGCGCGACATCGAAAGGATTTAAAAAACATCCAATCGACAGAACGCAAAGCCACATTTAAAAAGCAAATTCTGCCTGATTATCTGCCATGGATTACAGGGGCGCTGTCTGCCGGAACAGGCAAACAAGATAACGTCTTGATGACATGGTGCGTATGGGCAATCGACTGCGGGGAATATCACCTTGCCTTGCAGATTGCGGATTATGCCGTATTCCATGACTTGCGTTTACCTGAACCGTTTACGCGAACACTTGGCACATTATTGGCGGAAGAATTTGCCGACCAAGCAAAAGCCGCACAAGCCGCCAATCAGCCATTTGAAGTGGATTACTTAGAGCAAGTACAACGCATCACGGCTGAATGTGACATGCCAGATGAAAGCCGTGCGCGATTATTGCGTGAATTAGGCTTGTTATTGGTTGAAAAGAACCCAGAACAAGCCTTGCAATACCTTGAACGTGCTTTAGGTTTAGATCAGAAAGTGGGCGTGAAAGGCGACATTAAAAAATTACGCAAAAAATTAAGCAAAGCCGATGAATAATCGGATTTGATAACGAGCAAACCACGCACCCGTCGGGCGGATTAAAAGTGCGGTCAAATTCTGACGGATTTTTGGCCGTGCTTAATTTAATCCTCACCCGACTTTTTTTATAAGGGAAAACATGAGCGACGGATCTCTATCAGTAAAACTTGCCCCTGACTACGAGATGGACGCAGTGCAAAAACAACTGGAAGATTACGGAACAGGAGAAGATATTATTCGAAACGATGATTTTTTCCCTGACATTTCTCTTTCTGCTTTTCGCAATCAATATCGTGCAGACGGCACAGTCACCGAACAACGCTTGCAAGATGCATTGATTGAAGCCATCGCCAGTGTAAATGATGAATTATCTACATTCAAAACACAAAGCGAATATCACTTCCTTGAACAAATCCCCGCACCATCAGTCAACGGCGAAAGCGTGTTGATTTATCGCTATAAACGTGCGGTGAACTGTTTGGCACTTGCTAACCTTTATGAGCGTTACGCAAGCTATGACAGCACCAATGATGGCGAAAAGAAAATGGATTTACTCAAAGAAAGCATCAATGAATTAAGACGAGATGCCCGCTTTGCCATTAGTGACATTATCGGCAAAAGACGGGTCGATGCGGAGTTAATTTAATGGAAGTTTACGCACAACAAAATGACAACTTGGACGCCATTCTTTATCGCTATTTTGGCCGCAGTGAAGGACTTTTAGAAATTGCGTGCGAATTAAACCCACACTTAATGGATAAACCAGTCATTCCACTCGGAACACCAGTAATATTGCCAGAAACTGACACGGAAAAGATCAGCGTGGCAAGTGACACTATACAACTTTGGAGCTGATATGCACGACACACCATCAAGAGCATCTTACATATCAGGATTATTTGCCTTCTTCATCGGACGCATTGCGGATATGTTTTCAAATGTAAATTGGGCTGACGTCGCATCAGCAACAGGTATTGTGATCGGCGTCGCAACATTCCTTGTGAATTGGTATTACAAGAAAAAAGATTTTGAATTAAAAGAAAAAGAATTAAACCAACGGAGCCATCACCATGATTAAACGATCCGCAAAATACGTCTGCGCCGTCACGGCGGTTGTTGGGCTTGTTATTGCCACGCACGGAAATGAAATTCGAACATCAGAAAAAGGCTTGTTGTTAATTGGTAATGCAGAAGGTTGCATGCAAAAGCCATATCAATGCCCCGCTGATGTTTTAACAGTTGGCATTGGCACAACGAATGCAGTTGAAAAGATTGACAGAAATAAAATTTACACCTTGCAAGAAATAGCCGAATTATATACGAAAGGCATTAAACAAGCTGAAAAGTGTGTGAATACCTATGCGAACGGTCAATCTATGCCACAGGGTGGATTTGATGCCTTATCTGCAATTACATTCAATGTTGGATGTGGTCGCCTAAAAAACAGCACGCTTTTTAAAATGGCACGGAAAGGATATAGCAAAGCCATGTGCGGTCAATTTGAACGATGGATTTATGCAAACGGCGTTCCACTGAAAGGCTTAATTGAAAGACGACAAAAGGAGAAAGCATTATGTTTGGGTTCTTAACGAAAAAAGAAAAATACATTTTATTGGTTGGCCCGCTCATGCTTGTGGCAATTATCCTATTTCAAGGGTGGCAAGCCAACCACTGGCGAGCAGAAGCGGCAAAAGAAGAACAATTAAAACAACAATGGGAAGCGTCTTACGTTGCCTTAAATGAAAGCGTGGATAAATTCAATGAGCAACAAAAAGCACTCACGGAAGCCATTAATCAGTTAAAAATCTCTCAAACCAAGCAAGCACAGGATTTAAAAAATGCACTTAAAAAACACCAAGATTGGGCTGACACTTTTATCCCTGATGATGTTAGCGGCGTGTTCAACAACTACGAAAATCATTAAACAGCCAATTTTATGCCCGCAAGTTGCAGAATGTACGCCATTTGCCGCCACAATTAAAACAAACGGCGATTTGGCTAATGCCTATCTACAAAGCCAACAAAAGCTAAGTGCATGCATTGTTGAAAATCAAGCATTAAAGAAATGCATTGATGAATTTAATAAACAGGAAAAACAATGACCGATCAATTTGACCGTGCGCAAGAACTCGAACAAATGACACGTGATATTGCTTTACAAAAACACCGCACTTTTAAAGCAATCAGTGCGTTTTATTGCGAAGATTGCGACATCCCCATTCCTGAAAAACGCCGCCAATTAATTCAAGGCGTAACCCGTTGCGTGGATTGTCAGCAAAAATATGAAATGCAACAACGAAATTTCAGAAAATGAGAAGATCAACTCTTTATCTAGCCATTGTGGCTTCATTACCTTGTTTAGCTAACACGTACACCGTGCCATTTAGAGATGGCACATTTGGCAGATATTCAAACTATCCTGATGGAAGAATCACAGAAGTGTGCATTCATCAAGTCGGTTATTTGATGACAGACAATGGACATTTGATAGTGGCAGTGGATAAGGACAACCGCCCATTAATTTGCAGAGATACACAAAATGAAAAAGCCCAACCAACTGCGCAAAATCCTTGAACAAAGCATTCCCGACTTTGTAAAAAATCCTGACCGCTTACAGCTTTATGTGGACGGCGGTCAAATCGTTGCCACAGGTGCGGAATCATACAGTTTTGAATATCGCTACACACTCAACATTATCGTCACGGATTTTTCCCAAGACATTGCTAGCCTGATTGTTCCGATTATCGCTTATCTACGAATCAACCAACCCGAAATATTTGAAAACCCACAACGCCGCGAAAATGCTTTCAAGTTCGAAGCGGATTACAACAATAACAACACCGCCGACATCTCCTTTGAAATCATGCTGACCGAACGTGTCGTGGCAAAACAAACCGCTGACGAAGTGAAAATGCACTATGCCAAAGAACCGGTGTGGGATAACCCCAAAGTAAAAATTTACCTAGAGAATGAAAACAACTTGATTTTTGATGGTGAAAAATGGCAACCGTAGATCAAGTGCAGGCAAAACTGATCGCCCTGATTAACAACCTGTCGCCACAGGCACGCCGACAACTGGCGCACAATATTGGGCAAGCCCTACGCAAAAGCCAACAGGCGAGAATCGCACGGCAACAAAACCCCGACGGTACCGCCTTTGAACCACGCAAACCACAAAAACAATTCGGCAAAAAGAAAGGCAGAATCAAACGCAAAGCCATGTTCGCCAAACTTCGCACTGCTAGGTATTTAAAAGTGCGGTCAAATGGCAATGAGGTTTCAGTGGGGTTTAATGGGTCAAGTGCAACCATTGCAAACGTGCATCAATATGGCTTACAAGGCACGGTGAATAAAAACAAAGGTATCAAGGTGAAATATGCCCAGCGTGAATTGCTGGGCTTTTCGGAAAGTGATGTGGAATTAATTGAAAACTTAATTATTGAGCAACTAAGTCTTTAGATTTTGATTTGATGTGCTTGCGAATAATGTGCGCCCAATAGCAATAGACTACGAGTGCAGCAACACCAAGGAAAAAGTTGATTTCAACAAGCCAAAGCACAGAACCCAGCATCAACATGTAAAGAAATAATGCAGGAGCGGCAATAATGCCGGACACAACCCAAGGCAATGCAATAAAGCCAAAACCGACAGCGAGACCCAATAAGCCAACTGCGAGAATAAATAAAGAAAGTATTGCGATCATATCCCCCTCCTTTTGTTTGGTTAATTATTAAGCCAAGAAAAGAACCTTGTCAATAAAAGCGAGTAATTAAGAATGAATAATTTACAACTCACTGTTTTATTAAATGCCATTGATAAAATAAGCGCTCCGATGAAAAACGCTTCGAAAAGTATAGGCGTACTTTCTGAACAGCTTAAAACAAGCAAAATGGCGTTAAAAGATCTTGAAAAGTTACAAAATAAAATGAGTTCGTTCTCCCGTCAAAACGAACAAATAAAAAAAAGTTCTGATGTAATTTCTAAACATACTCAAAAGTTAGAAAACTTACGCCGTAAAGCATCAGAAATGAAACATACCCGGATTAATTTAAAAACCGACATTAGCGATCATGAGCGTTATTATCAATCCTTATTAGCTAAAGGAAAACACACTGAAGCAACGGCAATTCGTTTCAAGATTATGTCTCTTAGTAAAGAATACGAGAGTTTAAAAGAGAGTATCAAGAAAAATAGCAAATCCCTCAATACCGAACATAATAGTTTAAAAGCAAGTCGCCGAGAAAAGGCTAAACAGCTATTACAGCTACGCAATTTAAGAAAAGAATTAAAAGAGAGTGGAATTAACACTAAAGAATTTACAAAATATCAAGGAAATCTTGCAGAAAAAATAAAACTGGCTAACACAACAATAGAAAAACAACAAGCACAACTAGATAAACTCAATACCAAACAAGCAGCTTATAGTAAATACCGAGGGCAAGTCGAAACATTAAAAGACATCAGTGGAAAAGCACAAATGGTTGGCGCCCAAGCATCAGCGGCAGGTGCAACCATTACAGCGCCTCTTGGAAAATCCGTAAGTGATTTTATGAACTTCGAAGATGCCATGGTGGGCGTGGCAAGACAAGTACAAGGATTAAAAGATAATGCCGGCAACTTCACGGCTGAATTTGACGAATGGAAAAATAAAATCCAAGCATTATCAACGGAATTGCCACTCACCACTGTAGAAATCGCCAATATGATTGAATCGGCGGCTCGGATGGATGTACCAAAAGAACAGCTGGAAGAATTCGTGCGATTAAATACACAAATGGCAACCGCCTTTGATGCGGCAAATCCTGATGAACTTACTGAAAACTTTGGTAAGGTGAGTAAAAACTGGAATTTATCCATTCAAGCCTCAAAAGAATTGGCTGATTCGATTAACTATCTTGATGATAACGCTATTTCGAAAGGTGATGCCATTATTGGTTTTATGAATCGCCTAGGCGGCATTAGTGCGGTAGCAAAAATTACCGATAAAAATGTTGCCGCACTTGGTTCTACTCTTATGACGTTTGGTTCCGATGAAAGTTCAGCAGCAAATGCGGTCAGCTCTACATTTAGCCGGCTTTCTCGATCGACAACCATGAAGCCGGTAAAAAGAGGGTTAAAGGCATTAGGGCTAGATGCAAGCAAAATTCAAAAAGGTATGGTAAAAGACGCTCAAGGCACATTGATGACCATCATAGAGCGCATAAAAACTATTCCGGAGCATTTACGTTCTGCCGTCTTGACCGATATTGTAGGTGGAAACTATGGCGATGAAATTATAAAACTGGTGAATAAAACCGATGAATGGAAACGTCAAATTGCCTTAGCCAATGACGAATTAGCACAAGGTTCAATGAACCGTGAATTTCAAACACGGATGAAAGCACTTTCATCGACATGGGGAATTTTTAAAAATCAAATTTTTAACCTGAATTCAACCATTGGCGGCACACTTGCGCCAACACTGGATTCATTAATGAAAAAGATTGGCGGACTGATTGATAAAGGCAATAAATGGATTCAAGCGCATCCAAAACTTGCTAAAAATATGTTATTAGTTGCAGGCGCAATCGGCGGATCGCTCACTGTGTTTGGCGCACTTGCTTTTGCGTTAAGTTTTGTGCTTTATCCTATCGCACGCTTATTTCTTGGGGTAAGCAAACTTAACATCCTTTTACCGAAATTCGCAGGGCAAATTAGCGGGGTGGGCGGAACGATTGTAAGATGGCTACTTTCGCCACTTAAACTATTGCCTATGCTTCTTTCCCCGGTAGGCATCGCTTTTATGGCAACGGCATTGCTGATCTACAAATACTGGAACCAAGTCAAAGCTTTTTTTGGTGGCTTCTGGGAGGGATTAAAATCAGGGCTTGCTCCGGTAATTGAAAAATTCAAGCCACTAGGCGCATTATTCGGTGTCGTGGTGGATTGGCTTGAAAAAGCTGTGAAATGGTTCACCGACTTACTTTCTCCGGTGCAAAGTACACAGAAAGACCTAGATGCCGCCGCAAGCGCCGGCAAAAAATTTGGTGAATGGCTTGCCGCAGGCATTGATTTAGTCACCAAACCTTTACAATGGCTAATGGATAGCATTCAATGGGTGATAGACCACATGCCGAGTATCGAAAAATTTGCTAAAGAATATGGAAACCGAATTGACAACACAGCGACTATGGCGGCAAATACAGGTTTTGCAAGTGGTGGTTATGTCGGCAACGGCGGTAAATATCAACCAATGGGCATTGTCCATGGTGGTGAATATGTCATGACGAAAGAAACCACCTCCCGTCTTGGCGTGCCGTTGCTTAACGCCTTGAACTACGGTAAAAACGCCTTATTGGCGACAGGATTGAGCATGAGCGTGGCAACCGCTGCACCAATTCAGGTAGATAACCGACCACCGCTTGCCGCTCATCCTGCCGTTGCACAATCCATTGCACACCCTATGTCGGTGAACATCACCATCAACGCTGCACCGGGGCAGGATGAACGCACCATTGCCCGTATAGTCGCACAAGAAATACAACGCATCCAAAATCAACAACAGGCAAGACAACGCAGCAGTATGCGCGACAGAGACTAACAAAAGGGCGAAAGCCCTTTTTTGTTGAAGCCCGTGTCTAACTTTGCTAATATACTCTTAAAGATGACAGCAAGCACAACCAATGAGAATATTTAAAACCAAAGCCTTTGATAAATTCGCGCAGAAAAACCACATCACCGATGGTGATCTGTTTGATGCGGTCATGCGTGCGGAGGAAGGTTTAATCGACGCCGATTTGGGCGGCAACATCATCAAACAACGCATTGCAAGAGAAGGTCAGGGACGCAGTGGTGGTTTCCGTTCCTTTATTGTCTATCGGCTCAATGAAAACAGCTATTTTGTCGCTGCTATCAGCAAAAATACCCGTGACAATATTTCTGCGCAAGAATTAATGGCGTTGAAAGAATTGGCGAAAGCCTACGCCAAGTTAACACCGCAGCAAATTGAATCACAAGTGAAAAATGGGCTATTTATTGAAGTATTACCGGAGGAAAAAAATGAGTGAAATCTTAGCAATGATCCATGAAAATGCGGCAGATTTGCATGAGGCCGGATTGATGGATAAAAAAACGATGAAAAAATTTGATGAATTGTGTTTAACGCCGGTGCCTGTTTTTACGCCAGACGAAATTAAAGCTATTCGTGAAAAAGAACAAGTTTCGCAAACCGTGTTCGCCCACTATCTCAACGTAAGCAAAAATATGATCTCCGAATGGGAGCGGGGGGTCAAAAAACCCACTGGCACGGCACTAAAACTTTTAACCCTCGTGCAACACAAAGGCATTGAAATCCTCGCCTAATCCCACATAAAAAAGCAAGCCCACAGTGCTTGCTTTTTTGTTGCACTAAATTCCACACCTTACCTCACTCGCACTTTCTCCCCACATCGCCAAAAATACGGATTATTTAACCCGTAAGGCTACCCATGTCCGCAGAAATAAACCGTCGAATTGATAACCTCATCCGTTTTGGCTTAATTGCCGAAGTGGATCATGTCAATGCCAAAGCGCGGGTAAAGTGCGGTCAAATTCTCACGAGTTTTTTGCCCTTTATCACGATACGTGCCGGTACAACAAAAACATGGTCACCACCTACAGTTGGCGAACAATGTGTCATTTTGGCTTCGAGTGGTGAGCTCACCACTGCCTGCATTTTAGTGGGGCTATACACCCAAAACAGCCCAAGTCATTCGCCGGATGTGCATGTCATTGAATTTGCCGATGGCGCAAAAATTGAATACAACCAATCCAGTGGGGCATTGGTTGTGACAGGCATTAAAACCGCTGCTATTACCGCTGCCAATCAAATTAATATTGACTGCCCAACGGTGAACATCAAAGGCAACGTCAACATCATGGGTGCGATTACTACCGCAGATAACGGCGGCGCTAAAGGTAATATCAGCATCAGTGGCAATGTGGAAGTGAAAGGCACTGTCACTGCAAAAGGCGATGTAAAAGCAGGAACAATCAGCTTGCAGAACCATACTCACCAAGAACAAGGCGATGGCAATCTAACCTCGAAGGCAAAATAATGAACAGATTCACCGGTGAAAAAATCACAGACGAAACCGCACATATTAAACAATCTATTGCGGACATTCTTCTCACACCTATCGGCTCGCGTATTCAACGCCGAGACTATGGCAGTCGCATGCCGGAGCTGATAGACCGCCCAATGAACCACGCTTTATTGCTACAACTTGCTGCCGCCTCTGTCATGGCATTAACCAAATGGGAACCTCGTATTCAGATAAGCAAATTTCAGCCGCGCATCAGTGAAAACGGCATTGTCTGCACCATCGTGGCGCGCAAACGAAATAACAATCAAAACGTGAATTTTGATGATTTATTCTTAGGTGGAAAACAATGAGTGAATTAGTAGATCTCTCCAAACTGGAACCGCCCAAAGTCTTAGAAGATTTAGATTTTGAAACTTTGCTTGCAGAACGCAAAACGGCGTTTATCAATCTCTTTAACGAAGATGAACGCTCCTTTTGGCAAGCAAGACTTGCCTTAGAAAGCGAACCTATTACTAAACTGCTGCAGGAAGTCGTTTACCTGCAATTATTGGAGCGCACCCGCATTAACAACGCCGCCCAAGCCACTATGCTGGCATACGCCACCGGCACAGATTTAGACGTTATCGCCGCCAATTACAACGTGCAACGCCAATTAATCCAAGCGGCAGACAATACCCAAACGCCCAAAGTGCCGGCAATTTATGAAGATGACACCGCATTGCGAGTCCGAACCCAATTAGCTTTTGAAGGCTTGTCTGTGGCGGGTCCTCGCAGTGCCTATGTATTTCATGCGCTGTCCGCTCATCCTGAAGTGGCGGATGTGTCCGTGGTATCGCCACAACCTGCACATGTGACTGTCACAATTTTAAGCCGTATCGGGCAAGGCAGCGCATCTGAAACTGTCTTGCAAGCCGTGCGTGAACGATTAAATGATGACAACATTCGCCCAATCGGTGATCGTGTTACCGTGCAAAGTGCAACTATCCATAATTACACCATCCACGCCAAACTGCATTTATACCGAGGGCCGGAATACGAACCGATCAAAGCGGAAGCATTGAAAAAACTCACGGCATACACCGAAGAAAAACGCCGATTGGGGCGTGACATCAGCTTGTCAGGCATTTATGCCGCCTTGCATTTGGTTGGGGTGCAACGCGTGGAGCTACTTGCACCAACAGCCGACATCGTGTTGCCGAACAACAAATCTGCCTATTGCACAAACATTCAAGTTGAGGTGGTAACAAGCGATGATTTCTAGTCATTTATTACCACTAGGGTCAACACCACTGGAAAAACACGCGGCGGAAATCCTCAAAACTGCGGTGGAAAATCCGGTCATTATTGCGGATTTAATCAACCCGGAACGTTGCCCTCCGCAATTGCTTGCCTACTTGGCGTGGGCGTTTTCCGTTGACAAATGGGACGAGAATTGGACGGACGAAGTCAAACGAATTGCCATTAAGCAATCGTTTTTTATTCACAAACGAAAAGGCACGATTAATGCCGTGAGACGAGTAGTGGAGCCTATTGGTTATCTCATCGAATTAAAAGAATGGTTTAACACCGTGCCAATGGGCGAACCGGGAACGTTTAGCTTGACCATTGAAGTGCCGGAAACAGGATTAAACGAGCAAACTTACAACGAATTAGTCAGATTGGTCAATGATGTAAAACCCGTCAGTCGACACTTAAAACAGCTCGCCATTGCGGTCTCACCAACAGGCACCATGAACGTATTTTTAGGACAGCAAACGGGCGAAATTATCACCGTTTACGCACAATAAACAGGAAGCAAACACATGGCACAATATACCGCCGTTTTTACAACATACGGCACACAACAACTGGCAAAAGCCATTGCAAACAACAATCCACTCACCGTTACGCATTTTGCTGTCGGTGATGGGAACGGCAATGCCGTGACGGTAAACGCCAGCCAAGAACGCTTAGTCAACGAAAAATATCGCGCAACAATCAGTGCTGTATCGCTTGACCCACGCAATAACAAACAGGTTGTTTTTGAATTGACTATCCCTGAAAACGTAGGTGGCTTTTACCTTCGGGAGATGGGTGTTTTTGACGCTCAAAACAAACTCATTGCCTATGCCAACTGCCCGGAAAGTTTTAAACCGACCTTGGCAAGCGGAAGCGGCAAAGTCCAAGTCATGCGCATGATTTTGCTTGTTGCCAGCTCAAATGCCGTTACGCTCACCGTGGACGACAGCGTCATTTTTGTGACGCGCGGACAACTTACACCGAAAACCATCACAGCAAATAGCGCAAATGGTTTTGATAATACCGGACATAGCCACGCTATCGACAAAGCAAGCACAACAAAAGCCGGTATTGTCCAACTCACAAGCGACACAGGGGTAGAGAGCGAAAATCTCGGACTAACCGCAAAAGCCGGTAAAGTACTAGCACAAGGTATTGCCGCCTTACGCCTTGCGCTGAATAACTACATACCATTAAAAAGCAGATCATCATCTGTAACAAGCAATGACGAAAATGGCGTAGCAACACCAAAGGCGGTCAAGACAGCTTACGATAAAGGCGTTGAAGCCAAACAGGCGGCGGATGGCGCACAACGTACAGCCAATGAAGGTGTGGCAAAAGCAAATGCCGCACAAAACTCAGCAGACAATGCTCAACGTAGTGCAAATGATGGCATAAACCGAGCCAATAATGCACAGAATAGCGCAAATGATGGCATAAACCGAGCCAATAATGCACAGAATAGCGCAAATGATGGGATAAACCGAGCCAATAATGCGCAGAATAGCGCAAATGATGGGATAAACCGAGCCAATAATGCGCAACAGACTGCTGAAGCCGCAAACAGAAATGCCGACAATCGTGTGGCTAAAGCAGGCGATACTATGAGCGGTCCACTCAATGTGCCTAATATTAATACAGGAGCAGTTGCCTCATCAGGGTATCTCAATATCAGCTCTAAAAATGGCATTGCATTTTACAAAGATGGGGATGCTAACTACTTAGCATTGATGTCCGAAAACGGGTTTGATATTAAAAAAGTTGTATTATCCACTAACGGGTACAGGGCGGATAACCTTGGATATGGAGGGTATGGGGAGCAATATAGCTCCAATGCACCATTTGAGGTGCAAGAAACTGGCGGTGGAGTCATTAGCAATTTTTATCCATTTGTTAAAGGCAAAGTTATGAACAGTGGAAATAACGGTGCAGCCTTTGCATTTGGATACACAACAAAACAACCCGGATACTATGAATATGGTAATTTTGGTCGAGGGGTTATACATCTGTCCGAAGATAATGGCAGCTACAAAAACTGGGAATTTGAGCATACAGGTACATTAAGGTCAGCAGGAGATGTGATAACAGGTAGCGGACACTCATTGGATGGGTGCAACAATACGCTAAATAACTTGATTAATGGCTTTGTGACAACATGGTACGGGTCTCATTATCAAGGAGCTGAGGTACACAAGATTAAACAAAGCAAACTAATGATTGTTCGCATGTCTATTGGTGTGGTTAATGCATCTGGAGATTATCACCTCCCCGAAGCTTTTGACGGTGGGGCTACTGCGATGGCCATTGATGCAGGAGGAGGGGCGAACTCTGTAGGCGTCATTTTTAGGGGCGGGAATAGCGTGTACATATCAGTATCCAAACCAACCAACGTAAATGTAATTGTAATTGGAGTGAAATATTAATGCTGAAACAATTTAATCCCAAATTATTATCATTTAGAGATCCAGCTGAATCAGAGATAGACTGGTTTGATATTGATACACAAGATGACATTGATGCAATATCCGCAAGCATTACTAGCGGTGGCGCAGTATGGATTGAGGATGGCAAAATAAAATGCTCAGGCAAGGCCCCTAGTCCATCCCATGTTTTCAATATGGCGACCAAATCATTTGAGCTATTAAAGGAAAAACAGACCGCACTTTTTGCCGAACAAAAAGAAAGCCTGATTGCACAATTGGCTAACAAAGCAGACACATTAAAAGCGGGTTTATTAGTTGGTTATCCACAAACGGAAATAGAAAGTTTTTACCGTCAGGAAAAAGAGGCTCTCGCATGGCAAGCTGACCACAACGCAGAAACGCCAATGCTAAAACAAATTTCCCTATTGCGAGGTGTGCCATTTGAAATCTTGGTGCAAAAAGTCATCGAAAAATCTGAAATGTTTGCAATGGTTATCGGCGCAATCATCGGACAACGACAACAGCTCGAAGACCGTATTTTAACCGCAACCAAGCCGGAAGAATTAGAGGCAATCAAAAACGAGGTGGAAACATGGCAATTACCCAATCTAAGCTAAATACATGGAGCTATCACGTCTTGATAGCCATCGACCAACTGTTTAACGCCCTCATTGGTGGGGCAGCGGATGAAACGCTATCCAGTCGAACCTATCGTGGCGCAGTGTTGGCCAAACACCCACGCAAGCGTTGGCGCATTTGGTATCGTGTAATTAACGCCGTCTTTTTTGATGCTAATCACTGCAAAACGGCGTACGAAAGCGAGGTTAAGCGGCGACAATATCCGGCTGACTTTCAATAATCATCAGAAGTGCGGTCAATTTTGTCCGCATTTTGTTACTCCGTTTTTCACATTTTCAACCACTCGCACTCCCCTACTCTCTCAATCACAATACAGGCATTACTTAAAAACCATAGGGCTAAAATATGTCTGAAGAATTCTTGCATGGTGTCAAGGTAACGGAAATTTCCCAAGCCTTACGCACGCTAACCACATCATCCACGGCGGTTATTGGCTTGGTTGCTACTGCACCTGATGCCGACAATGCTGTGTTCCCGTTAAATAAACCTACCTTACTCACCGGCATCACCTCTGCTGTCATTGCCAAAGCAGGTAAAAAAGGCACGTTATCTCGTGCATTAGATGGCATTGCGGACATTGTGAATTGTAAAGTCGTTGTTATTCGCGTGGAAGAAAGCGAAGACGAAAGCCAAATGAAAGCCAATGTTATTGGTTCCGTGGATAGTGAAGGCAACTACACCGGCTTGAAAGCCTTTTTGGTGTCTGCGTCTGTGTGCGGTGTTAAACCACGCATTTTCTGTGTGCCGAAGTATGATTCACAAGATGTCACCACAGAATTGGTGAGCGTGGCACAAAAACTCAACGGCTTTGTGTATGCCTCTTGCTATGGTTGCAATACCAAAGAACAAGCCGTCACCTATGGACGCAACTTTTCCCAACGGGAACTCATGCTGATCTTCGGTGATTTCCAATCTTTCAACCCAATCACTAAACAAACCGAGGTGGATTATGCTGTGGTACGTGCCGCTGCAATGCGCGCCTATCAAGACAAAGAATATGGTTGGCATACCTCCATTTCAAACAAAGGGCTAAACGGTGTCACCGGTGTAACCAAGCCACTTTCCTTTGACATTAATGATTCCGCAACGGATGTGAATTATCTCAACGAAAACGGCATCACCTGTTGTGTCAATCATAACGGCTTTAAGTTCTGGGGACTTCGCACCCGTTCCGCTGACAAACTGTTCATCTACGAGAACTACACCCGCACGGCGCAAGTTCTCAAAGATACGATTGCGCAATCCTTTGACTGGGCGGTCGATAAAGACATTTCCGTGTTGTTGGTGAAAGAAATCGTGGCGGCAATTAATGCTAAATGGCGTGAATTCACGGCCAAGGGTTATTTAATTGGCGGCAAAGCCTTTGTTAATTCGGAACTGAACACAGCAGCGACATTAAAAGATGCCAAACTGCTCATCTCTTATGATTACTGCCCGGTTCCGCCGCTTGAACAACTTGGATTCAACCAATACATCAGCGATGAATACTTGGTTGACTTCGCCCGCGAAATCGCAAAAGTAGGAGCATAATCCCATGGCTTTACCAAGAAAATTAAAATTGATGAACTTCCTCGGCAACGGCAATTCCTACCGTGGACAAATCAATGAAATCACTCAACCTAAACTTGCCATGAAACTGGAAGAATACCGTGCAGGCGGTATGTTTGGCCCGGTAAAAGTAAATTTAGGCTTAGAAGGGTTAGAAGTTCAGTTCAAAATGGGCGGCTACATGACCGAATTGGTCAAAGAATTTGGCGGTTCTATTGACGGTACGGCATTACGTTTCGCCGGTTCATATCAACAGGACGACACCGAAGAAGTCACTTCCATCGAATTGGAAATGCGTGGTCGTTTCGGTGAGATTGATAATGGCACCAACAAATCAGGTGACGACACTGAACAAAGCTACACCGTGCCGTTGACCTATTACAAAATCATCGAAAACGGCAAAGACATCATCGAAATTGACTTGCTCAACTCCATCTTTGTTGTCAACGGCGTTGATCGCTTAGCGGAACACCGCAGCGCCATCGGCATTTAACTCACACACCACCGCCCCGTCACAGGGGCATTTTTAAAATCTTCACTTAGCACCTCTTTACGAAAGAGGGAAATTTTAAAAGGATAAAACGATGAAAAACGAAACCTCAACCGTCATCACATTAAGCCAACCGATTAAACGCGGCGATAAAGAGATCACCGAAATCACCATCAACAAACCCACCGTGCCGGCATTTAAAGGGCTAAAACTCATGGATGTGTTTAGCACCGATGTGGACGCTCTGCGTATTTTATTGCCACGCGTCACCCAACCAGTATTACACCGTGCCGATTTCGACAGCATGGAAGTGGCGGATTTCGTGGAACTGGCAGGGGCTGCCGTTGGTTTTTTAGGGAAGAACTCGGAAACGACCGAAGCGGAAGCGACCGAGTAATTCTGATTTCGGCAACCGTGGAAGACGCCATGGCAGACATTGCCATGGTTTTCCATTGGCAACCGCAAGCCTTTGAAAATATGACTGTGACCGAACTCATGCAATGGCGTGAAAAAGCGAGAGAACGTAGTGAAACAGAAACTGATTGATTACCTATTTAATTTGCCAAGATACATTGTATGGCGAGGGATAATCATCATCTCGATTATCTTTTGGCTGCTTGTCGTTTTCGGCATTGCTTTTTTATTTTGCTAATTCACCAAGTGCGGTCAGAAATAAACAAATTTTTTGACCGCACTTTTCTTTGAGGATTGTTATGTTCCAAAACTTCGCCCTTGCCGCCTTGGGCATGTTTATCTTTGCCCGCCAAACCGTCCCGTTTCAAACCTTAGACCGCCAATCCTCATGGCGACACCCAACCAATTCCGTGGTGGGGGCTATGCCGAAAGCTCAGTTCACCGGCAAAGAAAGCGAAACCGTGACAATTAACGGAAAACTGATCCCTGAAATCACCGGGGGAAGATTTTCCATTAAAGCCCTCGAACTTATGGCGGACAGTGGCGGTGCATTTCCACTGATTGACGGTGGCACTTTTGAAATCATCGGCTTCTTCGTCATCGAATCTCTGCAGGAAACTCGCTCAGAATTATTCGGCGATGGTGCGCCACGCGCCATTGATTTCACACTTAATCTCAAACGCACTGATGACCCTATGCTAATTGAAATTGCCGAATCCATTGCGGGGATGTTCTGATGTTGGATTTTGAACGCAAAAATCACCGCACACCTGCTTTTAAAGTGGTGATCACCACGAAAGACAAAAAACAGCAAGACATCACGCAAGTGGTATCAAGCCGATTAATCACGTTATCGTTGACAGATAATCGCGGCTTAGAAGCGGACACCCTTGATTTAGAACTCTCCGACCATGACGGCAAACTGGCTTTGCCGCCACGCAATGCCATAATCAGCCTTGCATTGGGTTGGAAAGGAAAACCACTGATTGACAAAGGGCAATATTCAGTGGATGAAGTACAGTTTTCAGGTGGCACAGGTTCAGCAGATAGATTAACAATCAGAGCAAGAGCGGCGGATTTAAAAGGCTCATTTTCCGAACAAAAAGAACGCTCATTTGATAAGAAAACCTTAGGTGAAATAATTGACACCATCGCCAAAGAAAATCAACTCAAAAGCCAAGTGGAAAAAGAGCTTGCCAATCGATTCATCGACCACATCGACCAAACCAATGAGAGCGACATCAATCTACTGACACGCCTTGCGGAAGAACACGGTGCCATGTGTACGGTGAAAAATGGCACGTTGCTATTTATGCCATTAGGCAAAGCAAAAACCGCAACAGGAAAAGAGATTCCATTGCGTAAGATCACCCGCAAGAATGGCGATAACTACAATTTTTCCATTGCTGAAAGTGAAAACTACAAAGCCGTACGGGCATATTGGCACGATACGGACAGCGGCAAGCGTGGCGAAATCACGGTGGATGAAAACACCAAGATTGTAAGAAAAAAGCGCATGACAAAAGGCAGAACGCTGAAAGATGGTACAGTAAAAGGAAAACGGTTAAGCAAACGAACATATCGAGAAATTGAGCAACAAGAACCCATTACCAGTGACAGTTCTCAAATAAAATCATTGCGCCACACCTATGCAAGCGAAAGAACCGCCATTACTGCCGCCAAATCCGCCTTTGATAAGCTAAAACGTGGCGTAGCAACCTTTAGCCTGAATCTCGCCTTGGGAGAACCTGATTTAATACCGGAAACACCCCTAGAACTTTCAGGCTTTAAAGCAGAAATTGACGCAACGAATTGGCTGATCACAAGAGTGACGCACAATCTTTCAGACAGTGGCTTTACCAGTCAAATTGAATGCGAACTGAAGGTGGAAGATGATGAGGTGGACGTGAAGAAAGTGAAAAAATAAAGCGGTCGATTGACCGCTATTTTTTCAATAAACTATGAGGGAAAATATCAATATAATTCGCCAATAACCTTTGATACCACTTTATATTTGTCATCATCTCTCGTGGAAGCCCTTCGGCATTAAGTTGTTCGTTATAACAAATTTGCTCTAATACCACTAAAACGGGTGGCTCCTCCAAATCTATTCGATTGATTCCGATTTTAATTTCATTACAAAGTGCTAGTGTTAGCGGTTCTGCAATTAAGCGTTCTTTCAACCGTAAAAACTGTTGGCTAAAATCACGATGATCGCGAGCTTTCTCACTAAATCCGATAACGAGGCTCAAAGAAGAACATACAGTTAGAGCAATACTCACCGCTATCGCAACGGATTGGTATGATTGCAATATGGCATAAAGCGTACCGGAACCGAACAATACCGATAAGAAATTCGTGCCACGCTCCCAACATTCAAAAAAACGTTGTCTTTTCGTATTGTAACGAATCGAACGTTCTATGCTAAAAAGCAGATTTTTCTTTCTTGCCTCTAAATTAATCGTCTTGTTGGTCATTTTCTTGTTTGTCGTCATCAGCGTCCTCCTCATAAGGGTCTGGCATTAATTGCGCAGTCAATATTGCCAATTTTTCATCGTTATTGAGGAGTTTATTATTATCAGACATATTTTTTATCCTTATTTTGTTGTGAACAATGACCTAACCAAATTGAATTTATAGCCAATGACTTATTTACACACATTCTCACACGGCACGCCGTCACCGTCTCGATCTAAACGGCTTTCGCCACATTCGTTTAAGTGGAATTTAGCCTCAGCGCAAGAACGCATTTCTTTGCAATATTTAGTGTCCTCACAACTAAACTGTTCCGCATTGGCTTTTTTGCTTTTAGCAAAAGTTGCTGTTGAGAAAGCAAGAGAAAGTGCAGTTAAAATTAAGAGAAGTTTTTTCATTGGATGTTCCTTAGAATTTCTTTAATCCATATTTAAAAATACGTTCCTCAAGTTCATTGTCGGACCAATCATGTTTTACTGGTGCTGCACAAACTGTTTTATCTATGTTTATTCTGTATCCAGAATTATTATCGCGGTTTCTCACTTCAATTATTTGAAAATCAATACCTTGCCAATATTCAGGCTCAAAGTAAGAATCTTCACAAATTATT
>ERZ773265.696-NODE-696-length-19531-cov-13.795235_pt1 | contig 19531 bp, 18 predicted proteins | sample MGYA00580512_ERZ773265 | MGnify/ENA primary metagenome ERZ773265 (study PRJEB29015, sample SAMEA2738169) | human oral metagenome | biome: human oral; feature: human-associated habitat; material: saliva | place: China | collected 2183 ... | reverse complement strand
AAGTTATAATATGAATTATACATCTCTTCAAATGCATTTCTATTATTTATTTTATAATATCCATATATACTACTCATTAATACTACCATTGTTATTATAAATATTTTCCAGCTCTTACTTAATTTTTTCATTAAAACACCTACTTTTCACTGTAATAATCCTGAATATCATTTTGATTATTTTGGATGATTATAAAATTAGCATTATTTTTCTCCAGCTTCATAAACATCATCAAGTAGTTTGTTTATTTCTTGTTTTATCTCTTTTTCATACTTATTCTTTTCTTCTTCTGTTGCGAGCCTACTACTCTTATCTCTACCTTGATCTATAGCGCTGTCAATTATACTCATATCCCTATTGAAAATTATGAGATTGCGATATCCATTTATATATACATATATTTTTTTACTATTTGTAGGAGATTGAATAATGAATTTTGTTTCTCCTTTGGTTTCCAGCTTTGGAATTCTATCCATCATTTTTAAATCATAATCATCTACTTGATAGCCTGCCTTTCTTATTTGTTCAGCGTATTTTGTTGTATTCATCAACCTGTCTAATTGTTCAAATTCATTACCTTTGTTGTTTTCTCTAGTTAAGACTTTTGGAGCTTCTAATACATCATACAAAACGACTATTACTGGAGCTACCATAAATAATAATAATAATATTAATTTGAAAAATCTACTCAACATTCTTAAATTTACCTCTCTCTAAATAATCAAAAAAGTCTTCTTGGTGTTTTTTCTTTTGTTCTTTTGTATATTCTGAAGATATGTATCTTTTAGCTATTGTATCAGTGTTTACTATTCTTTCTACTGCTATTTTTCCTTGGTCATAATTACCATATCCGTGTATTTTATAAAATTCACTAACTCTATTTATTGTGTTATGCTTCACTCCAAAATTATATTGAGTCAACACCTTAAATATATCGTTTTTATTTGCCTTCATCATAAGATTATAAGTATTTATCGCATCTAAATCCGAATTAAAATCACCATCATCATATCGACCAGAATCAATATCACCTTTATAAGAAATTTCTTTATTTTCTAAATCCCAATATTTGATTTTAAGAGTAATGTCTCCACTACCTTCTGTAAATGATACACTGCGAGTAGGAAAAGTAAATATTTTTAAAATATCTAAGTCTGTGTTTACAATTTTAGAGGCAATACGCGGCAAATTTCCTCCTAAAAATCTAGGAAGATAGTCAATTGGATTTGAAAAAGTAGATAATTGCACTGCTTCATGCGGAAAATCTTTATAAATAGCAAACCTATGTTGGTTTGTTACTCCATTAATAAGATCTTTAATATCACCTTCAGAAAATCTATACTTTTTTAATAATTCTGATAGTATGTCTTCTTCTATTGTACCAGCTACTATTTTCCACCTAAATGATACATAGTTTTCTTGAGCTAAGGATGCTATTATTCTGTTATACTCATATATTATCTTTCTGTTACTCCATTTCTCTTTTATGGCTACAGTTAGAATTTCTTCTTGTAACTTACAGAGTAATTCTGCTGTTTCCTTATCAAATCCGTAAGTAATCATAAAGTCTTTTACTATATAATCTTTATTAATTTCTTCTAGTGATAATCCATGCATCAACCTATATTTTTCATTTATCCTATCTATCCATCCCATATCACTTCTACTGGGTAGGTTGAATGTTTTTGATGTTGGTGACCAACTCTTTTCAGCTTGTGCTAATCCTTGGTCAATTGATGATTTTAATACTTCTACTTCGCTAAATATACTCGGTGATTTCGCATTGAAGGCTAATAGCTTCCTTAACTTTTCTTCTAACTCATTCTTTAATTTTCTGTATGTCTCTTTATTTTCTTCTGCCATACTTATTTGAGAATAGCTTATTGGATCTTCTTAATATAATAGGTTTAATAGATGTTCTACTCTTCTTATCTGACTTTCTGCTTCTCGAATTAGTCTTTCTAGTTCTTGTTGTTTTAGACTAACAGTATCTACTTCTGACTTGTAGGTATTTATATAGTTTTCGTTTGCCCGGCTGATTTCTTCATTTAGTAGTATACATCCTCTTACTAATGGTTCTATTACTACTGCACAGTATTTTTTTGCTGAATCATATGTTACTCCTTTTAGTTTATCTGTTTGGAGTATGAATTCTGCCAGGCTTTTTTGTAATTCTGTGTAGGCTTCATTTTGTTTTGTTACTAGATTTTTTACACTTTGTGTTTGGATTTCTGCCATATCTAGTATCATGTCTATACTCATTTCTTTCCTCTTCCCTTATTTCTTTTTTGTTTCTAGTTTTTGTTTTTGAAGTTTTAGGTTTATCTCTTCTTCTAGTAGCGTATGTTTTCTTTTGTCTAGATATTTCGTGTTTTGTTTTTCAAAATAGTGTAGTTGTTCTAGGTGGGTATTGTATTGCCCTGTAAATATTTTGTGTATTGTTTCTTGTAGAAATCTACCATGAATTTCAATGTCTTGATATGTATTTTCTATTTCTTCCAACTTGACTTGTTTCTTTTTGTTGTCTTTTAGTTGTTCTTCTAATAATATTCTTTTTTGATAGTTGTCTTGACCTTTTGTCATCTAGAATCCCCTTAATCTTTTTACACCTTCTAGTTGTGTTCCTAATGTATTGTCCATTGCCTGGAATTCTACAGCTACGCTATGGATGTTATTAGACATGCTTTGAATAACTTTTTGACATTTTACTCGCTGTTTGGTTAGATGCTTCTATACTATTTTTTGCGTTAGTGTTACCGACTACTGTTGTTTGCTCATCTTTTGTTACTGTTATTTCTTGGGAAATATTATTACTTGCAGTTTTCAAAGATGTTGCAGATGAGGCAGCTTGTTCTTTACTACTTTGTAATATGTTCATACGCTGTTCCTTTCTATAAAACAAAAATAATTTATTTTTTTTATATTATACTATATTTTTATCTTTCTAGGTAGTGATATGTTAAATAGTCGCAACCTTATTTTAAAGTTGCGACTATCTTTATATTATTCTAAAAGTTTTATTCTTTAATTTTCCTATTTATTCCCAAAACATGTGCTTATTAACTCTGATATATGGGAAGTCATTACCCCTAACTCTTTCATTCTACCATCTAAAGCCTCTATTGATTTCCCTTTATTTTGATTCACCAGTTCAGAAAAACTTATTACCTGAGCATTTATCTTATTCATTACTAACTCTATTATTCTTTGAGCCCTTATGACCTCTGATAACGTTGAATAATTATATATCGCATCTTCTAAGTAATTCCTTAATTCTATTTTTAGCGTAGACAATAATCCTCCTGCTGAATCAATTGTTTGTATAGTGTCTCGATACGACTTTTCCAATTCTGTTATTAATTTTTCTGTCTCTTTTATTGCTGATGCAACTGCTATACTCTCCTCTATTGTGCGATAGTAGTGTATGTCATATTCTCCTTCTTCTTTTTCTTCTTTATAATAAATACCTGTCGGAAAATCTGGTATTAAACTTACCACACTCGCTTGTGTTTCTTTTAAATCTGCATAAGTATTTCTACTTTTATCTTTTGCTACTGTGAGATACGCTGTAAACGAAGTTGCCATTTTAGACGATAGATTATTAGCCTCATCATCTACTTGTTTGTCAAACGCCTTTAGCACCGCCAAATCATCGAATAACCCTGATTTTTCTACAAATGTGTTAAAATCGCTAGGTATTTTCCCTACTTTATAGTTTCCTAATACATCTTGTTTCGTATTCCAATTTTGCTCTATTGTAGTATCATTTGCTTGGTGACTATCCGCTAATGCTATTACACTTTGTCGCATACTTCTTATGCATATTTCCATTGCATCCATATTTGTTTTTTCTACTCTTATTACCTCGTCTAATGGTTTAGCTATACCATCATCAAACTTCGATCTTACACCTTGCCCTTTAAATGTCTCGGCTATATTTGATTTGAATGAATTTATTGTGGCTACCCCTTGTCTAGCTATATCCGTCTTAGCAGATACCGTAATTATAGCTTCTCTTTGCGGGCTATATTCATTATAATATGTTTTTTTACTCCTTCTGCTATCTTTCGAGCAGACACCTTAATCTTATCTAATTTTTTTACTGTTGGACTATAATCCCAAGCACTTCCACTTTGATAACACCAATGTTTAAAACCGCTAAACCCAAACCAATCAAACTGTCTTGAAAATTGATATGTATTATATTCTCCTAATACTTCAAACTTACTTTTGTTATCTTCTAATGTCGAGTAAAATTCATCAAGTTTTTTTATACTTTTTATTAACTCTATTTGCTCCAAGTAACGAACTATTAATTGTTCTAATGTCTCCGTTCTACTTTGTTTTCTGCTTTCTACATCTGCATTAGTTTGTTCAGATATACTAAGCAATTCTTTTATTTGTGCTATCTCATTTAAAAGAGCTTCCAAATTTCCAGCTAGCATTAATAGTGTAGGAAAATTTATTACTATTTCTCCACTTGCTCCAACTGGTATTAGAGGCGTTGCTTTTAAACTATCTATACTAAATTTTGCATCTAGCTTTCCATCTTGATTCACATCAATTGTTAATTCTTTATTTTTACTCAATAGTTCCAAATACTCTTTACTTCTAGATACTTTTTCTAGCATGGCTGTTTCTTCTGGTTTTTCCCAGGCTTTTACTCTTCTTCCATGCCTATCTATTAGATTACCGTCTGCATTGAAATCATATCCTCCCCAGAGGTGTTGGTCTGCGAATGCCCCATAAGCCAATCCTACCATTGCCCCTAACGGACCTGCTATTTTTTCCCCTACAAGCATAGGTACAGTTTTCTTATCTAGACCAACAAATTTATATACTTGTCCTACTGCTCCCTCTCCTTCTTTATAGCCTAATCCTACTATATCTTCAGAGTCAACATAATTATGTATTTTATCGTATAAGGCACTTACATTCACTTTTTGACTATACGATAATAAACTATATATATTCGGACCATTATAAATATATGCTCCGTTTATCCTGCTGTAATCCGTTATAGAGGACAGTGCGTATTGGGCATCCATTGACCCTAATGAATGTCCATATATATTTATTTTTGCATTAGGATATTTTTCCATTATTTCTTTTAGATAATCTGCTGAGGCTTCTAGTTGTCCCGTCACACCTCTTTGCCCTGTTCCTATTTTTAGCCCTAATACTGTATTATTTAACCCCCAATCCCTTCCTACTTCTCCTGCTTTACCTGTGAATAATCCTAGTGGATTGGTTGACCCTCTATATAACAAGGTAATTTCTTTTACTTTTGCTCTTTCTCTTAAGGATGCGTCGGGCAAGACATTACTTCCATCACTAGCTATAGCGTATATTTGTTCTCCATTTCCACTTCGATTATCATTCATATCAAGGACACTACCTACCTTAAATCCTTGTTCAGTTTTAATCAATTCTTTTATTTCGTAATTTTTATACTCTAATTCCGCCATTTGCTTATTTACTTCATCTGTTTTTCGAATCACTACTATTACTCTCCCTCATTTTCTGGGACTAATTTTGTCATCTTCTCAGAAGTTACAATCATCCCATGTTGTATATATCCTCTTGAAGGATATTTATTCAAAGCTGTCTTTACAGTAAGCTTATTATCATCATTTATTATTAATTTTATCTCAATCCCTCCCATTGGATTTTTGTAGGTATAGCTATCATCTATTTGGTAACTTTTTATTTTTCCTTCTGGCGTTAAGGCTTTTTCATCTAGTACCCTTAGCATATTTTCTATTGCTACTTTTCCTTCTTCCCCATGCACTATACTTTTCACTCTATATTTATCCATTTGTATCTTCCCTCCTATTAATATCGCTATTATTGCGACTGTACTTAATATTCCTATCAGTATTTTCTTCACTTCTCTTCCTCCTTTTTTATTTTACTATATTTTATCATCTCAGTTCCTTTTTAGCAATTTTTCTTCAATTTTTGTCATAAAAAATAAGCTATTATCTCATAGATAATGCTTGTCCCATCTTTGTATTTATTTTTTCATTAGGGTATTTTTCCATTATTTCTTTTAGATATTCTGCTGAGGCTTCTAGTTGTCCTGTTACTCCTCTTTGCCCTGTTCCTATTTTTAGCCCTAATACTGTATTATTTAACCCTCAATCTCTTCCTACTTCTCCTGCTTTACCTGTAACTGATTCTAGTGGATTGGTTGAGCCTCTGTATAGCAAGGTAATTTCTTTTACTTTTGCTCTTTCACTTAAGGGGGCGTTGGGCAAGACATTACTTCCATCGCTAGCTATGGCATATATTTGTTCTCCATTTCCACTTCGATTATCATTAAAGTCAAGTGTTTTTCCTATTTTGTAGTAGTTATTTGTTTTCGCTTCTTTCCCTACAACATAGCTATTATACTCTGACTCTGCTATTTCTTTATGTACTCTATCTGTCTTGCTCATTTCCCTTTTCCTCGCTTAGTAATCCTTTGTCTGGTACTAATTTTGACAATTTTTCAGATGTTATTATCACACCATGTTCTAATCTTCCTCTTGAAGGATATTTATTTAATGTTGTTTCAACATCCAATTCAGGATCATCATTGATAATAACTCTAACTATTATACCTCCCATTGGATTATTCTTAGTGTAGCTTTCATCTATTTTATAACTTTTTATTTTCCCTTCTGATGTAAAGGCTTTTTCATCCATTATTTTCAGCATATTTTCTATTGCTGCTTTTCCTTCTTCTCCGTGTACTATACTTTTCACTCTATATTTATCCATTTGTATCTTCCCTCCTATTAATATCGCTATTATTGCGACTGTACTTAATATTCCTATCAGTATTTTCTTCACTTCTCTTCCTCCTTTTTTATTTTACTATATTTTATCATCTCAGTTCCTTTTTAGCAATTTTTCTTCAATTTTTGTCATAAAAAATAAGCTATTATCTCATAGATAATGCTTGTCCCATCTTTGTATTTATTTTTGCATTAGGATATTTTTCCATTATTTCTTTTAGATAATCTGCTGAGGCTTCTAGTTGTCCCGTCACACCTCTTTGCCCTGTTCCTATTTTTAGCCCTAATACTGTATTATTTAACCCCCAATCCCTTCCTACTTCTCCTGCTTTACCTGTGAATAATCCTAGTGGATTGGTTGACCCTCTATATAACAAGGTAATTTCTTTTACTTTTGCTCTTTCTCTTAAGGATGCGTCGGGCAAGACATTACTTCCATCGCTAGCTATGGCATATATTTGTTCTCCATTTCCACTTCGGTTATCGTTAAAGTCTATAGGTACTCCTATATACCTCCCATAGTCTGTCCAAGCCTCTCTTCCTATGCTATATGTATTATATTCTGCTTGGGCTATTTCTTTATGTATTTTATCTGTTTCTGACATTATTTTCCTCATCATATAATTTTCCTTTTGCTGGTGTAAGTTTAGCTAGTTTAGGTGACACACTCATCACGCCGTGTTCTAACTTTCCTCTTGAAGGATATTTATTTAATGTTGTTTCAACATCCAATTCAGGATCATCGTTGATAATAACTCTAACTATTATACCGCCCATTGGATTGTTATGAGTGTAGTTCTCATCTATTTTATAACTTTTTATTTTTCCTTCTGGTGTTAAGGCTTTTTCATCCATTATTTTCAGCATATTTTCTATTGCTGCTTTTCCTTCTTCTCCGTGTACTATACTTTTCACTCTATATTTATCCATTTGTATCTTCCCTCCTATTAATATCGCTATTATTACGACTGAACTTAATATTCCTATCAGTATTTTCTTCACTTCTCTTCCTCCTTTTTATTTTACTATATTTTACCATCTAAGTATCTTTTTAGCAATTTTTCTCCAATTTTTGTCATAAAAAAATAAGCTATTATCTTATAAATAATGCTTATCTTTTTTAATATTAATTCTTCATTTTACCTTTTTTAAATTTATTATATCCGCTTTTTACTAGATTTCTAATTATAATTCTATACAAACTTGATATATTAAATTTGTATAGAATTATTTATTTATTTTTTCGACTTTATAACATTATCTACTCTTCTTCTATAACCTGTACGTTATCATATTTATAAGGTGTTAGAGTGTACCCTTCATTAGCCCTTAAGTAAGCCTCATTAAAGATATATGGGTATTTTGTATGATCTTGATCAGATATTCTTACGCCCATATAAACCTGTTCTACTAGTGGTTTTATCTGCTTAATTAAGAAATCAAAATTAGATACCAAATCTTGATAATATCCTATAAATAGAACTGTAATACCATATTTGGCTCCTTCTTTTACTAGAAGTTTAAGATTTTGTTCTGATATCCTTGAATCTCGTGAGAATGCCGCTATCTCTGGAATAATTAATAAGTATTTTTGTGAATATTCTTGTGCTTGAGTCATCCTTTTTTCAAGTTCTGTTAAAAGTTCACTAACTATTTCCTCTATTTCTAGTGGAGTTATTATCTTCTCAATGTTTGATAAATAGTTTGTTCTCACTTTATCTACCGAATCAAGTAGATAGGCCTTATATTCATTACTTATTCTGTTTAGATTATAATTGACTACTGTATAATAATTCTCTAGGGCAGCTGGTTTATCTGACGCCATCATTATTGCTCTATCTAGGGTGAATGTTGCTAATTTAGCTGTATCTCTATATAATCCTAATACAAAAGTATTATCCATATCTTTATCAGTAATTATATCATCGATATATCGATATGTAATTTTTTCTGGTAGCATTGGTATTTTTTCTGGTTTTTCACCTTGCCAATATTCTTCCATACTATTTATCTCTTCTTTAATCGCATTTATATATTCTGAATAACTTTGAGTTTTATAAGCTTGAACTACTTGGAAATGCACAATCTCATCGAACTTCACAACTGCTCTTCCTTTTATTTCTTCTAAATTGATATTCGAACGTCCTACTATCGCAGATAGGTCACTCTTATCAAATAAGAATAACGATATTTTTGTTTTGAAATTACCTTGTAACTGCAAACGCATAGCGTTCGTTCTTGATAATGTGGTCACTATATATATACCTAAAGAAGCTCCATCTCTAGCTATTGTGTTTAATACACTGATAAATGCTTCATTGTATTTAGCATCTGCCATACCATCAAAACTATCTATCAGCATAAAGATTGTCGGTATACTTTCCGTCGCCACTTCATTATACTGTGTATAATTAGTTACTTTGGCATTAGCTAACAGTGTTTTTCTATGTTTAACTTCTTCTTCTAAACGTTTTAGAGATTTTGTGATTTTTTCTTCTTCATCTAAGGTGAAGTAATCTGCAACATGCGGAAACTCACTAATAGATATAAGCCCACTTGTTCCGAAGTCATATAAATATATATGGACATCTTCTGGAGTATTTTTTCTCATCAAATCTAGCGCTATACTCTGTAAAAATGTTGTTTTCCCAAAACCTGGACTAGAAATTAACATAATATGTCCTGTTTTCTCCATATCTAGATATAATGGCGATTGTTCTTGTTTTTCTGGAATATCTTGGTAACCTACTAAAATATTAAGTTTTTCTTTGCGTCCCCAATACTCTTTAAAGTTATTATTTTGGATATCATCGCTATATATATTGTCTTTTAATGGAGGTAGCCATGGACTTGCAACTTTTGCTAATCCTGTTTTATCAAATAGTTTTTTAGTATATTCTACAATTACATCTAATTGAGTTGGTATAGATTTGATTTCTTTTCGCGCCGATAATCCACTTAAATCTTTATTTATAGGTGTATATTGTCCATTATTTCTGATTTCATATATTGTTAAATCTCTATTATCACTATCTGATTCGTCTTCTTTATATTCTGCCCCACTCCAAGCACTTTGGAATAGTTCATAGATTTCATTATTACCTACTTGTAGATATGCTCTACCCGTTTGTGTAATCTGCGCTGCATCCGGTGTTTTAATAATTTCACGTGAGTCTGCTACATCTTGCACTTTCAGAGCTATCTTAAATTTTGAGTTTGACCATATCTGATCGTTTACTACACCACTAGGTTTTTGTGTAGCCAAAATCAAATGAATCCCCAATGAACGTCCAATACGAGCTGTTGATATTAACTCTTGCATAAAATCTGGTTGTTCTTGTTTTAACTCTGCGAACTCATCACTTATTATGAATAGATGCGGTAATGGTTCTTTCGCTTCCCCTTGTTTATATAATTTTGTATATTGATTAATGTGATTAACATCGTGTTCAAAAAATAATCTTTGACGTTTTTTCAATTCAGCTTTTATAGAAACCAGGGCTCTTAGTGCTTGGTTAGCGTCTAAGTTGGTTATTATCCCCACTAGATGAGGTAAGTCTGCGAATAAATTAGCCATACCTCCACCTTTATAGTCTATTAATAGAAAAGCTACTTCATATGGATGATAATTTACAGCTAGTGACAAAATATATGATTGAATTAATTCTGATTTCCCTGACCCTGTTGTCCCCGCTATCAAACCATGTGGCCCATGAGCTTTTTCATGAAGGTTCAGGTATAATATGTCATCTCTTCCTCTTACCCCTAGCGGTACAGCCATAGTTTGATAAGCCTCATTTTGTTGCCAACGCTCTAAGATATTTAATTCTGCAATTGTTTTTGCTCCATACATTTCTAAAAATGTTACAGAATTAGGTATTGAATTGCGAAGGGTTTCTTCATGATTTATACCTGCCAATCCTCTTGCAAAATTTTCTTTATCTAACAATGGTATCTGCTCTAATGGAGAAAATTCTTTATTTATATATTCTCCCTTATGCAATATTTGTATTCCTTTTTTATCATTTCTATAATCAATGACTGTTTTAACATGTTCCGGTAATCTCTCTATTACCTCTTCTACAAAAACAAGTGTTACTCCTACAGATGTTAAATCATCATTTATATATTCCATTATATTATGGTCTAATAATAAGCTTAAATCCGTTATAAACAATATATAGTGAGGAGTGTATAACTTTTCTTTTGATTTATCGGTATTTTGATCATAATCGAGTTTTCTATCTTTAATTATTTGATACAAAGAAGTTAACAGTTGATCTCTTGTTTGCTGATTATATATAAAACCTCTGCTATTAAATGCACTTATCTGGATGTGCGGTAACCATCTACTCCAATTCCATAGATTTAATTCATCTTCTCTAAAAATTGGAATAAACTGTACATCATGATAACTGTGAAACACCGCTATTTGCATCATTAGTTGCTGTATTTGTTCTATTGCTATTTTTCTTGTTCCTATATAACCTGTAGGCACGTGAATATCTCCTTTAACAGGAACATTTTGAATATTTTTATAGTGTGATAATAGATTATTAATATCTCCTATTACTTCTTCTCTTACCTTAGAAGTTTCAGATTTGCTATATTCTATAGAAAAACTCGGTTCCACTTCCCCTGTACCTAATCTATAAGTTAGAAAATCAAAATAATATGGTGTTTTTTCATATATTCTTCTATCTACTTCTTTTGGCATTTGCAATATTTTCTTCATATCTGGATAATGATGTTCTAACGATTGCTTTTGCTCTTCTTTACAATTGGCAAATTCTAGTTGTTTTTCTTCAAGATATTCTTTGTAATCTTTAACTTTCTTTTGTTGACGCTCCTTGAATTTTTTCCTATCAGAAACATAACTATGTATCGATGTTATAATAGTAACTGTTGACATACCAAACATCATTATCATCATTGTTCCACTAGAAGAATAGATATACATTAATATTGTAAAGAAAACCATAGCCGAAGGCATCATAAGTAGGCTCAGAAGAGACTGTCTAGATCCCTCTTCTTCCATCGGAGGTGTTCCAACGGTAACTTTATCTGTTGGTTCTCTTAAAATAATACGTGGTGAACGATGAAACTCCTCCGCTCTATTCTCATATCGCTCATCTTCATCATATGTTATCATCTCACTTTTGATTGTAGCATTACTAAATAGGCTTAAAGACCTACTTAATACTTTTATACTTAATCCTTCTAAAAATACAATCTCATCGAATTCTTTTAAAGAAACTTCACCTGTAGTTTTATACCCATTTAAATAGAAATCTCCTTCACTTACGATTTTTGTTTCTTCCTCATAACTTATCAAAACAGGAAACTTAATTTCTTTAAAATAAATATCTGCAAGATCTGTTGAATCTATAAGAACATTTTTTCTATCCAATAAAAAATATTTATTTTTTTCTAAAATCAACAATCTTAACTTTAATCCAATTAATTTCAAAGTATAAATTCCATGACTATATTCATTGTAATTTATAAGTAATCGATCATTTTTTACTTGTATTAAAACCTCATCTATAGCTTCTTCTATATAGATATCACATTCTCTTGTATTTCCCAGACGATACTTTCTATTAGGATAAAGCATATAATTTTTTTCTTTATAAATAATATAAACCTTCATTTCTTCCTCCTATTTTTTATCGTCTTTTTTTATTGCTTCTTCAGATCCTAAATATTTTTTCTTTAGCTCTTCTAGTTTTGATTTATAACTATTTAGTTGCTCTGTTCGTTTTTCTGAAGACAACTCTGGATTACGTTGCAATTCATCTATTTTCTTAGTTATACCATACATTAATAATTGCGGATCATCTAAAAAGCTTGCAACATCTATTGCTTCATCTATCTTAGCTTGACCTATCAAAATCCAATAGCTTAAGTAGTCAGCATTAGATTGATTATTTATTTTGCTTAATCGCTCTTTTTGTTTTTCTGTCAATGGCTCAGACTGAATAACTGAATAAGCTATAATATATTTATCTTCTTGACTAATAGACTTTCTATTCATTTTCTTACTTTTTTCTATAACATTAGAATAATCTTTATTTATAAATGATAATCTTATATCTGCAATTTTATCTTTTTGAGGAATTGAGTATAATAACATATACCCTATCAAAAGTCCTAATGCTAGCGTTGCTATACCCGTTATTAAAAAACTTGTTTTTAAAAACTTGATATTTTTCTTTGTTACACGTGTATAGTTTTCTATATTATCTTGTTTTTCTTTGTTATAAAAATCTAATAATACATTAACAACACCTTCTAATGTTGGTTCTTTGGCTATTTCTTCACAAAACAGATTTCCTCTGTAAAATTCTAATGCTCCGGCAGACAACTTATCATAATGTGCCTTTACATCTATTATTGAGATAACTATAGCTTTATATTGATTTAAAAATTCTTCATAAGAAATTCTGTCATATGGATATACTTGGTTTACCACCCCTCTATAAACTAAAAGCGGTATCCCATTTTCTGTAAATACTATTGATTCTTTATCGAAACGATATGTATACTTAGAGTTTTCTAAATCTGTATAAATTTTTGACAGATTAATAAGATAACGTAATTTATCTTTTAAATTTAATAACATTATCTTGTTATAATCATCATATTGCTCAAGAACTTCACTCTTTATTCTGATGTTATCTTCATCAACTTCTATAGTTGTATCTACAAAAAATGGTGATTTTGCCACCAACAAAGCCTGCGCTATTTCCTTATTTCCTTTGATTTCTTCTTTCGTTATCTCCACAACATTTTCCATCAATTCATCTCTCCTTTCATATATTAAATTTTTTCTACAATTAGAAAACTCCCACTTCTAATATCCGAAAAATCTGCTATCCTACTAAAACTAGTTAATAAAACATTTGTTCCTCTCATCCTAACAATAGGATTATCTATTTCTAATTGAAGAGAGTATGCTTCTACTAATGTTTGTAATAATTCTTTTGTTGTAATTTTTTGAGGAATTCTTATATCCATAACCCTATCTAAATACTCTCCAAAGTCTATACTAATATCTATATATTCAACACTCATTATGCTCCTCTTTTCTTATAGAATACCTTAACAATTGACAATGTCATTACAAAAAATGCCCCTATTATTATCAATATGTTCTGCCAGTTAAAAACACTTTTTTTCTCCTTTAAAATAATTTTCGTGTTTTCTGAATTTCCTTTTTGTTGGCTTTCCAAAAAAATATTCTTTTTATAATTGTCTAGCTCTGTTTCTTTTTTTATCTCTATATCGAAGATAAGAGCCCTATCTTTTTTATAAGATATAGACTCTTTTTCTTTCTGTTCTGAGATATTTTTTGCTAAAGCTTCATTAAATAATTTTGTTAATTCTGTTTCTTGTTCAATATAGAAACTTTCCTTTTGATATGCACTTTCCGATATTCTTGTATCTATTTTCAAAGAACCATCTTCGGCATATACGTCTTGTTGAAAGAACACTATACAGCTTAATATTGTCAGGATTACTTTAAAAACTTTACCCATTTCATACCTCTATTAAATATTCTTTATTTTTTTATATTCTGACATATTTAAAACTGAAACTAAAATCGTAAAGATAAATGAAATACCAAAAACAACACCCCAACCATCTTGATTATTTAAAAATGATGTTAATGCATTTTCTATGTAATTCAATGGAGATATATATGATAATACTTCATTTGCTTTTGTTCTCTCATCTACCAGTTGCCCAGCAGTTACTAAATATAGCAATAAAATACTTATACTAATTAATAACCCTGTAGATTTAATTTTACTTAACAACCAATTATTCATTCCTGTAAATAAAACCATTAACAAGAACATTAACACAATTAATCCTAATGTCTTTTCGAGTACATAATCTAATTTACCTCCTACTATTAAGCCCATAATTATAGATAGGACAAAGCTTAATCCCAGCATTATAGTCATTGGTAGTGAAGCATTCTTCCACTGAACCCTTGAAACATATCTCTGATTCTGAATTTTTGAGAAATCAGTATTTTGCAATATGTGAGCCAATAAAACACTTATTAAATAAACAACTACGGTCACAACAAACCCTGTTCGTGTATCCTGTTTTAATGCAATATTTTGTGTATTATTTTCTGAAACTAACTTCGTAATATTTCCTGCATTTACTGGATTCGATAGATAATCATAAACAGCCTTGTTTTTACTATTACCATCTTTCGCATTATTTAGTACCTTAGAAAAAGTTTTTAAAAATTCTTCATTATCTCCATAATTAGCATCCATAGAGGATTTTAGATCATTAACTTTTGAAGCTAAGCCTGTTCCATCTCTTTCCAATGTTTTTACACTATTCCCTAAACTTTCAAAACCTTTATTTACCACTTCAGATGTTGATTGATTTGATTTAGTATTATTAAGTAGTGTATTACTTGCTCCCATTAATTTAATTAAATCTTTATTAATTTCTAAACTTACTGTAACTAACTCTGTGTTATCTCTTTTTTCAGTTTCTTTAAGTTCAGGTTTTTCTTCTAAAGTCTTTGATACCTTTTCTGTTTCTAAAATAGTTGCACTTAAATTATCAGAAAAAACCTTAGTATTTTTTCTTAGTTCCCCTATAACTTTATTTAATTCTTCAGCATTAACTTTTAAAGCTTCTATTTCACTGAATTTTTCTTTTGGAATTGTTAGTTCTGTTTTTAGTTGATTCGTTATAGTTTTTGCAACTATAGAAGTTAGTATTTCATTTAAATTTTTCAATTCAGCCTTTTTCAATAAAGATCCTTCTTTTGGTTCTAATGAATCAAAATTATCTTTATTTAAATCTAAACCATATATTGTTTTCACAACAGAAAATAAATTATTATAGTTTTTTAAATCATTATAAATTGCTTTATTACTCTCTTTTAAATTAAAAGGTAATTCAAATGGGAATATGACTTGAGTTTGTGTAGACCTATTTTCAATATCTTTATCTTCTTTTGAATATAGAAGTTTACTTGTTTTTTTACCATCTTTATCAGTTGTCTCTATTTTTTCTCCCTCTCCGTGTACCATAGATACAGACCTAACTGTATCTATTTCGGCATCAACCACAGCAGGAGACATCATAAGTACTTCACCTTTATACTCTAGTTTATAATTTATATTTAATTCCTTTGTTGGCTGATTCAATGTAATAATAAATTCATTGTCACTTATTTTACTAATTGAACCATAATTAACATTTAAACTATTAAATTTATAAGGTGAATTAACTAAAACACGCACTCTTATATACTTATCTTCATTATTTTTTAGTGAAATTGTACGATTTTTTGCCAATTCGTTTAAAACTACACCTTTTAAATTTAGTAATCTTTCCTGACTAAACGTTGTATTATTTTTAGCTAGAATAATATTATTAGCTTGAGAATATTTTTCTGCAAAACTATTTATATTTTTTAAATATTTTTTATCTTCTTCACCAATTTGTAGGTTTTCTATCATATTCGCATCATAATAAGGTAAATTCCTTACAGCCTCACTAACCCTCTCCAACATAGAACCTTTTAAATCATTAATCATTAATCCTATAGTTTGTTGATTAGCATTATCAACTGCACTTTTCTTCATAGAATCTGATACTGCTTCTTTTATTTTGTCTTGATAAGTATTAGTTATTTCTAATACATTACTATTCATCCCATTAAAAGTAGTTAGAATAGTTTCAATAGCCTTATTTAGATTTTTCACTTTCTGTTCAGATTCTGTATAGGCTACTGGATTTGTTAATTCTTCAGAAAGAAATTTTTGAGTTAATTTTAAATTGGACAATTCTTCTTTAACTGATAGTTTTTTTAATCCTTCATCATACAAATTCAAATTATTTTCTCGAATTTGGAGTGATGACTGCCAGTTTTCTTGTAATAGTTTTATTTTCTCGATTTCTTTATCATATGTTCTATTAGTATCCATAATTGAAGTAAATGCTTCATTTGTATTATTTATACTCTTATGGAAATTACTAAAAGAAGACAACATATTTTCACTACTACTTCCTACACCTTTAAATTGATTTGAATAATCTGTAAGTGGTACCAATAAATTAGATTGATACTTATTTAAAACACTTCTTTCTCGTCCAATTGCTGCTCCCACTTGAGTCTGAGAAGATTGTAAATTTCCTATAATACTTGAGAAATATACATTTATAATATCTTTATTAAAAAATTGTTTTATCTCTGATACTGCTTGTTCTGCCTGTTTAACTATATCCTTTTTATCAGATTTTATTTTGTACTGAAATATAGCTTGCTTGGGATTTCTACTCTCTAATGCTAAAACATCTTGAGAGAATTTACTCGGCAACACTAACATAATATTATAATTACCAGCCTCTAATCCTTTTTCAGCAATAGCTCTACTCACTGTCTCTAATTTATACTCTGTATTCTCTTTTAAAGTATTCAACAGAACACTACTCATTTGTATATTGTCACCATTATACACTACTCCACTATCCTCATTTACAAAAGCAATTTTAATATCATTATTTGTTATTTTTGCTTCTTGATTTCCAGGGATAACTGGGTTAGGTTTTATTACACCATAAAATACTATAATTGAAGTTAAGAATATTATTATAGATGACAATATTATTAATCCTTTTTTACTCATCCTACATCTCCTTTTCTATAAAAAAGAGGTTGATGTAATCCTCAACCTCTTTCTTCTTATTTTAACCGTTTAAACCAAAATTACGTGATAGGTCTTGGTCGTGTTGTTGCATAGCTTGTGCTGTCTTATCTAATTGTACATTGATTTGTTGCATTAACTCTGCAAAATTTTGAACTTTCGGTTTTAATTCATTAAATTGATTATCAAAACCTTGGAAAGCTTGACCTTCCCATTCTCCTCGTAAAGTATCCTGTAATCTTTGTAAATTACTTAAAATTGTATTAATATCTTCTGATGCTCTCCCATACTCACGTGCACGGCTTTGTAGTACTTCTGGAGAAACTCTAATTTGTCCTGACATAGTCAATCTCCTTTTCTATATTTTATTTTCTATAGTATAACATATCATAAACATATTTACAACTTATATTATAATACAAAATATCTCTTCAGAATTGAGTATCTATATCACCTATGCTTGATCACCAAAACAATCCTCTATAAACATCTTATAATATTCTAAACTTCTATTTACCTCTTCTAATTTTTGGTTCAGTGCTTTTATCGCCTCACCACTCATACCTTCTGTTCCTATATGTTCTTTTACATATTTTATTTCACTTTGACTCTTTTCTATTATTCTTTTTACTATTTTTTGAGAGTTTACTATCTCATCTAAATCAAAAGCCTTATAGACTCCCTCTTCTATTATTTTCTTTAGATTTGGTTCTAAGTATCCTAAATTGTTTTGGGTTGTTTTTATTACCTGTATAGTCTGGACTATTCCCGCTTTTTTAGATATTATTTTATCTTGAATATCCGTTATATTGTTTACTACAGTTTCTGGATATAACCGTTTGAACTCCCCCCAGTATCTTATTCTTGTTTTAGTTGTAGTTTTTGTTTCCCCTTCTTCTTGATACTCTTCTGTATATTTTTCTTCCACTTCAACCGTTAGTGGATAGTTACCTTCTACATCCACTATCGCACTTTTTGCATCATCTACAAATCTTAACCAATTTTCCAGACCACTTACAAGTGTAACCAGACTATCTCCTATTATTTCAGCCATTTTCTTCGCATATTCTTTACTTCTTTTTTCTACTTGTTTATCAAACGCTTGAATTACATCTTTTACATCATCAAATATTTCATCACGTTCTAAATAGGCTTTATAGCTTTGCGGCATGTTTTTCACTGGATTACTTCCTACGAAAGTACCTTGTTGTAGTTTTGTACCTATCCATCTATCTTGTTCTTCGAAATTTTCCGCTAATCCTTGCGTTAGTTCTGCTGTGTTTTGGAGTTGTTTTTCTAATTCTTCTATATTTTTTCCTGCTACTTCTAGCACTTGTTTTAAAGATTGACTTATTCCGTCTTCTTTTCCTGTCCTTAGACCATCTCCCTCAAATGTCTTATCACTTTCTTCTAATAATCTCTTAGTATTATTTTCTATTTCTTGCCATGATTTCAGTATAGTTGGTTTCCCTCTAAAAAGGTTGGATATATCTCTTGTTTCTTCTTTTATACTCTGAGTTAACAGCGGTTCTACTGCGTGTCTCAGTATTCCCAATTGATTATTATATGGTGCTGGATTTAGTTCATATCCTTTCACCATAGGTTTTTCATTTATTGAGAAAGACTCCATTTTTAATTCATGGTAACTTTGTAGATTGCTTAATGAGTCTTTATTTTTTATTATTTCTCCTACTGATTCTCTTAAATTGTCTAGTATTAATGGTATTCCAATATTATTTAATTCTTCTTGTATACTTTCTGTGACTTGTTCTTTTCTTTGGTTAAAGTCCATTCTTACTTTATTATTTTTTTCTATACATAATTTTGTTATGTTTTTTATTATCTCTAGGTCATTTATTACTTTTGTTCCTATGTTACTACTTAGTGTTCTTAATACTTCTGGATTTAATTGAATTTTCCCTTCACTTACTATACTAGCTTCATCATCCAATAAATTTCTTCTCTTTAAATCTAATTCTCCCAATTTAACATCTATTTTTCCATCTCCATCTATATCTATGTTGGGTTTGATTTTATACAGTTGCCCAGTTATTT
>ERZ773265.691-NODE-691-length-19597-cov-6.233241_pt1 | contig 19597 bp, 17 predicted proteins | sample MGYA00580512_ERZ773265 | MGnify/ENA primary metagenome ERZ773265 (study PRJEB29015, sample SAMEA2738169) | human oral metagenome | biome: human oral; feature: human-associated habitat; material: saliva | place: China | collected 2183 ... | reverse complement strand
GTTCCCATCTCGAACACAGTAGTTAAGCTCGTAAACGCCGAAAGTACTTGGCTGGTGACGGCCTGGGAGGATAGGAAGTCGCTGATTAAACGAAAGAGACACACCAAAAGGTGTGTCTCTTTTATTATATATACTAGCATGTAGAGTCCGACCAGGCCTTGGTCTGGGAAAAGCAGGGCAGTAGGAGCTGGAGGAGCAGAGCGACGACCAGATTCACTGCATCGCTTTCATCCGAGCGTAAGATTTCGCGTCGCGAAATCTCCAGCGAGGAGTGATAGGAAGTCGCTGATAACTCAATAGTTTATTTTTGGTATCTAGACGGATCGCTATAATATCGTAGATATAATTCATTGTTTCTTTCTGAATCACTGATAATTGTTGATAGTAAAATCTCCCCATGTATAAATTTATGTTCCTTAGTAAAATAGGCTCCTTGCTCACCTTCGTGATTGTGGAGGGCCCAGACTACGTTGTCTCCAGTGATGAAAGGGATGTATTTAAAATCAAGAAATTCAAATAAACCAGCAATCGTGATATCATCTGGCACGATAAACTCTTCAATATGGTGACTCATATCGTCAGCGGCACAAACAGGATCTCGGTTTATGACTATACGCATACTATTCACTTCCAATCTACGCAATGTTCTTTCTGTATTCATATTACATTACAGGCGATTTTATGTCATCAAGAGGTCTATTAACTAAAATATGATATTGGCCTTTAATTTATACATTTGTTAGGAAACTATGTTATAGTACTCTTAGTAAATTATTAATTCTACGTGAGGCTTTGCGCTATGAATACAACACTTAAAAAATGCCTTCTTATGGCAACAACTTGTACCATGCTGACAGGTTTTGCTGCTACTACTGTAACTCCTCCAGTACAGGCAGCAGGAGCGGCTGAATCCCTTCTTTCTGGTGGTTTGGCTATGGTTTATGTATCCTCTGCTATTAACAAGATGGATAATACAGATCAAGGGCAACAAGAATCTTTGGAGAACGCTAAAAAGCAAACTGGTTACTATGATAACCCAGCAGCTCAAGCTCGTGTAAAAGGAATCTTAGCTAACTTAGAAAAATCTCCTTTGGTGAAACGCAAGGGCTATACGGTCTATGTAAATCCGGATAATGAATTTAACGCTTTCATGACCATTGGTCGCGTTATGTCTGTTAATAAGGGTGCCTTGGATAAGTTGGATGACAGCGAGTTAGCTTATGTTATGGCCCATGAATTATCTCATGGCGAGCATAAGGATATCGTTAATGGCCTTAAGAAGCAAGTAGGCCTAGCTACGGCTGTATCCGCTGTAGATGGTGGTAATAACCTATTAGCTAATATTGCTGGTAACTACATTAATAATCAGGTATTCACTATGAGCCAAGAAAAGAATGCTGATAAGTTGGGCTTCCAAATCTTGGCGGATACGGACTATAACATTGGTGGTGCACCAGCGGCTATGGTGGTTCTCCGCAATGCCTATGGTGATCACTACCGCGAAGGCTTGGCTTCAGTTATTAATCCTAATAACCATCCTAAGACATCTGGTCGTGTTACTACGAATAACCAATATATGTATGAATACTCTGGCAACCACGTATCCGTTTCTGGTGAAACGGTCTATGTAAATGGGGTCAATATCTATACACCTGCTGCCTCTGGCCAATACACAGGTGAGGAACGGGCCTACTTCATGGCGGGTAAGTTGGCTAAGATGTATCACAAAGGACAAATTTATACCGGCGCAGCTTCTTATAGCGGTCCTAGTGTCATTGTAGCAGGTACTTCCGTTATTACCACACCAGGGGCTGATGTTGCTAGCATGGTGGCTAATAACTTGAATACGGCCTTTGCTAAACCAGCTCCAGAGGATAAAAACGGCAAAGGGGCATCTAAATCTAATGCCAATACAAACACCAAGAAGTCTGCTTCTAAATCACAAACTAAGAAGGCGAGCACAAGTCATGCTAATCATGATGTGAGCCGTCCTGTTAAGCTTAAGGTTTGATAGAAGTTTTCTTACACTCTGATTGTTTAAATAAAGAGGGTTTCCTAATAGGAAGCCCTCTTTTTGTACTTGTGTATCCATAGGTTTTCTTGGTCTGGTGTAGTATAATTTAATAGATTTATAAGCTTTTAGAATCCGGATCCACTTTAGGAGGTCCTTATGGACAGACAAGAACCAATGTTATCCCCTTATATGAGTAAGCGCAACCCATCGGGGATTCGTCTAGGACAAATTAAATTTCTCGCTCGAGAAGAGCGGCCTAACCTTGTTAATGGGGCTATTGGTAACGTTATGATGCCTATGTATCCTGCCATGCAGGACCGGCTCTTTAATCTAGGGGATCCTAATAGCCCCTTCCGTACAGGCATTGTCCCTTATATGGCGACTGCGGGTACACCAGAGGCGCAAGAAGCCTTTCGGGTTATTTTAAAATCTCAAGGTTTTGATTCGGAAGAGCTCAACGTCTTGGTAACTGACGGAGCCTCTATGGCTATGGAGATTTCCATGTTGGGCGTTTGCGGTGGCGCAGGTAAGGATGAACGACCTCTTCTCATGTTGGATCCTACCTATACTAATTATGCTGCCGTAGGCCGACGTATTGGTCGTAAGACTGTTTCTATTGGCCGCAGCCTCAATGAGGATGGGCGCTTTGAATTGCCTGCTACGGAAGAGTTGGAGAAGAAGATTCAAGAGGAAAAACCAGGAGCTCTCTTGGTCATTCCTTACGATAACCCTACGGGTCAGCTTTTTACCTATGAAACCCTTAAGGAATATGCGGCCCTCTGTGTTAAGTACAACATGTGGATTATCTCCGATGAAGCCTACCGAGAATTAGCCTATGAAAAGGGGGTTTTATCCACCTCTATTTGGGGCCTGACCGAAGAGGATGTACCGGGTATTACGGGTCGTCGGATTTCTCTAGAAACCGCTTCTAAGGTTTGGAATGCTTGTGGCCTTCGCATCGGTGCTATTATTACAGATAATGACGAAGCTTATAGTAAGTTCGTCGCTGAATATACCTCTAATTTGTCTGCCAATACTCTTGGCCAATATATCTTTGGGGCTTTGGCCCATGAAAGCTTTGAAGATCTCCGGGCTTGGTATAATAAGCAGCGTACTTATTACCGAGAAATGATCTATAAACTCCATGAAGAGCTACAGGCCGTAGAACCAGACTTTATTGTCTCCAACCCACAGGCCTCCATTTACTTTGTTATCGACGTGAGAAAGGTTGCTAAGCCTGGCTTTGATTGCGATGACTTTGCTATCTATTGCGCTGAAAAAGGGCATGTCATGATTGATGGTCAGGAGTACACACTCTTAATCGCGCCTATGAAGGGCTTTTATTCAGGTGCATCTCCTGAAGACAACCCTGGTAAGACCCAGTTGCGCTTGTCCTTCTGTGAAAATCCAGATGTTTTACGGCTTGCCCCTGTACTTTTGTCTAAACTCTTCAGAGAGTATGAAGCACAACGGGATAATGACTAAGATTGAAATAAAAAGGCCTCACCACATAGTGGTGAGGCCTTTTCTTAGTTTTTATAGGTAAGCTTACTATTTCTTAGTGAGCTTGTTTGGCTGCTTCCATTTCAGCTTTCAATTGCTTAGCACCGCGGTGAGCGAGCAAGGCGAAGATGATACAGAGGATAGCACCTGCGAAGAGGAGGTAGAAACCACCATCCCAGCCAACTTTATCTACGATGATACCGTAGAGGCTAGTACCACCGGATGCACCTACGATGTAGGACATGAAGCCACGAAGGCCAACAGCAGAACCTACAGCGAATGGAGGTACGATTTCCATGGTTTGTACAGACGCCAAGAATTGAGGGATGTAAATCAAGCAACCGATGATGGCTGCGAAGATGGTTACGGCAGTCAATGTTGTGGATTGCCAGTAACCGAAGATACAGAAGATGATGATAATCAAGGAAATAATAGCTGGTGGCATCCGGTAACCCTTGAAGAGTTTATCGGAGATATAACCAGCGAAGAGGGTAGAAGGAATGGCTGCCCATTCGAAGAAGAGGAAGGCAATGGCCATTTCAGCCTTGGAGAAACCTTTTACTTGTAAGAGGTAGATAGGAATCCATGTGAGGATACCGAAACGAATGAGGTATACGAAGGTATCAACGAGGGATACGAACCAAGCATTCTTATTTTTGAATACGTAGCGATAGAAGATTTGACCAGCAGATAGGTTAGCGGCTGCTTTCGCTTGTTCAGTAGTATCGTTTTTATCGTTTTGTTCACCTGTGATTTCACTGGTTGTAGGAAGCCCTTCGAGTTCTGGACTTTCCTTAATCATTTGATAGATGATTAAAGCAATGACGATGGCGATAACGGCTGGTACCGCATAGGAGGCCAAGCGCCAATGGTCTTGAGATAAGAAGAAGAAGGCAGCTGCCACGATAGGAGCGATAATACCACCACCGATGTTATGGGAGATATTCCAGATTGCACCGATGGTTCCGCGGGCGGACTTAGGATACCATTTAGCAATGGTAATAAATGAAGGGCCAACCCCAAAGCCTTGGAAGAAGCCATTCAAGACGATGAGGATGAGGAACATAGTCAAGCTATCAGCGAAGCCCATGAGTAAGTTCATGAGAGCACACATGATAAGGCCGAAGACCATAAACTTCTTAGGACTACATTTATCTGAAATAGAGGACATAACCCCTTTTGAGATACCATAGGCAATGAGCATGGAGCTCGTTAAGAAGCCGATTTGGGTCTTGGACAGTTCCAAAACACTTTGTAAATATGGTGTGGACAAGGCGAAGTTGTTACGCACGATGTAGAAGGCTGCGTAGCCTAGGAAGACACCAGCTAGGGCCCAGAACCGTTTACTATGGTAAACGGACATGATTTGCTCCTTAGGGACCATTGGTTTAGGAGCGCCAGGTTTCAAAAATCCTAACATAATAAAACCATTCCTTTACATAAATATAAAGAATAAAATAATGTTTTATTCATTATACGATAGAGAAAGTTATTAGGAAAGCCTTATTTATATTATTCATAGGCTTTTGTGATAACTCTTGGTTAGGCTTACCAAACTGCTAGTTGAGTGTTACACTTATAATAAATAGTACACATTACAATTAATATATAGTCCAATAAGGAGTTTTGGATATGAAACGAAAGGTTTTTATTACTGGTGCTAGTTCTGGTATTGGTAAAGCCATCGCTTATGCCTTTGCAAAAGAAGGGGATGACCTCCTTCTTTGTGCCCGGCGGACAGATAAGCTAGCTGCTATTAAGAATGATATAGAAGGACAATATTCTGTTACAGTTTCAACCTTCCCATTAGATGTCTGCGATCGAGTGGCTGTTGAAGAGAAAGTGCCTAAGGCTATTGAAAGCTTTGGAGGCATTGATATTTTGGTCAATAATGCGGGCTTAGCCCAAGGTTTGGATCCCTTCCAAGACTCTTCCTTGGATGATGCAGCTACCATGGTAGACACCAATGTAAAGGGGCTCATTTACGTGAGTCGAGTAACCCTACCTTTCCTCATTAAGCAAAATACAGGCCATATCTTTAACATCGGGTCGACAGCTGGTATCTATGCTTATCCAAAGGGGGCTGTTTATTGTTCCACTAAAGCGGCTGTGAAAGCTTTGTCTGATGGCATTCGTATGGATACTATGGCTACGAATATTAAGGTAACCAATATCCAACCGGGGTTGGTAGAGACACCCTTCTCTGAAGTGCGTTTCCACGGCGATAAGGCTAAGGCTAAAGCTGTTTATCAAGGAATTGATGCCCTCTTAGCAGAGGATATTGCATCGGCCTTGGTATTTGCGGCCAATACACCACTACGGATGCAGGTATCCGATATGACTATCATGGCTAACCATCAAGCCGCTGGCTGGATGACGGCTAGGAACCAAGATAAGTAGGAAATGGATACTTCTTTAGGGAGTACGCCATAACTATATACGAAGAAGATTATATAGGAGGTAAGAGTATGTCTTATAAGGTTGTCGTTGTAAACGCATTTAAGATGAATTATGATCACCAATTGGATTTCACTAGCTTAGGTGGTTCTGTGGAGGTCTATGATGATTCCACGCCAGAAGAATTCATCAGCCGTATCCAAGGGGCTGATGCGGTTGTTACCAAGGAATATCCTGTGCCAAAGGCCCTAATGGACCAATTTCCAGCTTCTGTAAAACTCATTGTAGAAGCGGGCACAGGCTATAACAACATCGATCTTGATGCAGCTCGGGCTAAGGGGATTACCGTTTGCAACATCCCTGCTTACTCCACAGAGCGGGTAGCCCATACAGCCATTATGTTCATCCTCAACTTGGCTTCTTCCATGGGAGCGCAAATCCGTAGTCTAGCTAAGGGTGACCGGTCTAATTTTACGGATCACCTAGTGGTGCCTCATTTGGAAGTGAACGGCAAAACCTTGGGCGTAATCGGTTACGGCCATACTGGTAAAGAGGTCATCAAGGTGGGCCAAGCTCTGGGGATGAAGGTGCTTTGCCATACCCATACGGCTCGGCCTGATCAAGGTGGCGTTCACTTTGTGGATTTAGACACTCTCTTGAAAGAGTCTGACTTTGTATCCCTTAACTGCCCTCTCAACGACAGTACCAAGCACATGATTAACCAAGATAGCTTGGCCCTCATGAAGAAGTCTGCTTTCATCGTGAATACAGGACGGGGTGGCCTAATCGATGAAAAGGCTCTCATCAAGGCCCTTCAAGAGGGGACTATTGCAGGGGCTGGTTTAGATGTACAAGAATCTGAACCACCTGCACAAGATAACCCTCTTTATGATATGCCTAATGTTATCCTAACCCCACACATGGGTTGGAAGGGGTTAGAAACTCGCCAACGTTTAGTGTCTATTATCGCCGATGATGTAAAGGGTTTCTTTGCGGGCAAACCAGTTAATGTAGTTAGCTAGGTTCCTAGCTTGTTAGTCAAGGCTGATAAGCTAGTTGAGAAAAAGAGCTGAGGCTTAAGTCTCAGCTCTTTTCTTTTTTACTTATCGTAGGCGCTAGTGATAGGTAGATAAGTGTAGCTAGAGCAACAGACAAGGTCTTTCACAAACGCTATAGTATACCTATAAAGAAAAAAGATAGGCTATAAGGAAGGTTCCTTAGGAAGGACTTAGGGAGCTTCACAGCCTTAGAATTAGGTATAGATTGGCTAGCTTAGGCTAGCAGGAGGAGGCGCCCTATGAGTGCACAAGTTATTAATAAATCCATGACCGTCGCTGATGCGGTTAAGGTAAATCCAGAAGTAATGGACGTTCTTGCCAAGGACGGCATTGATTTTTGCTGTGGTGGTAGCCACCCTTTAGCTGAGGCTATTGCAGAAAAGGGCAAGGATGTAGACCAATACATAGATATGCTCAATCAGGTTAAAGTGGCCCAAAAATCCACCCGCGCTGAGGTTCTTAATTATTCTAAGAATCAGTTGATTGACTATATCGTTCATAACTACCATCGGGAGCAATTGGTCATGATTGATGATATCGACCAAGGTTTGGAAAAGCTCCTCAATGTTCACTACGCCCATCATGGGGAAGAGTTAACTACAATTTACCAAACCTTCTTACAATTGAAATCGGCTCTAGTTCCTCACTTCCGCCACGAAGAACACGTGGATTTCCCTGACTTTGTTGCTGGCAAGCCGGTAGATTTCGACGAGCTCCGCCGGGAACACGAAGCGGCTGGGGAAATCTTAGAATCCCTAGATGCTTTGACCAACCACTACACAGCACCAGCTGATGGTTGCGCTACCTACCAGTATGTATTTAAGACTATGAAGGCCTTGGAAGAAGGTCTTCATGAACATATATTTTTAGAAAATTCAGTTTTATTTGAGATGAAGTAGGAATTATATAAGGTACATAGAGAATAAATCGCAGTGATAAAATTTTTTATCGTTGCGATTTATTTTATTTATGGATAAATAGGAGTATACTAAATGTAATTGAGCTATTATTTTCATTAGGAGGTTCTCAAGTGAGTACTGAACTACAAAAAGATTACCAACGTTTTGCTCAGGAAGCTAAACATATTGTTAAAGACCGCGTCTATACGGACTATTTGCGCCGTTATGCCTACGGTGTTGATGCATCCTGTTACCACTATGTGCCAGAAGTAGTCGTTAAGGCTAATAGCGAAGAAGAAGTGATTAAGCTGATTCGCCTAGCTAACCAATGTGGTACACCTGTTAGCTTCCGGGCCGCTGGTTCCTCTTTGTCTGGTCAATCCTCCTGTAAGGATGTGCTGATTGTTGCTAACGATGGCTTTAAACGGATTGAAGTTCTTGGCAATGGCGAAGCTATTCGCGTGGATTGTGGCGTTATCGGGTCTGATGCTAACGATGCTTTGAAACCATTTAATCGTAAATTGGGTCCAGATCCTGCTACTATTACAACAGCTCTTGTTGGTGGTATCCTTAACAACAACTCCTCCGGTATGTGCTGTGGTATTGCCCAAAACTCCTACCAAACGATTCAATCCTTGCGGGTTATCTTGGTAGATGGGACCGTTCTTGACACCGGTAACCGCAAGTCTGTGGAGGCTTTCTTACAAGCTCGCCCTGATATCGTAGAAGGTCTTAATAAAATCCGTGCAGATATCATGGAAGACCAAGAATTGGTGGACATGATTAAACGGAAATACAAAATCAAAAACACCACTGGTTATGGCCTCAACTCCTTGGTTGACTTCGATGAAATTGTGGATATCTTGAACCATATCTTCATCGGTTCTGAAGGGACCATCGGTTTCGTATCCTCCATCGTTTACAACACCGTAGAAGATGTACCTAATAAAGGTTGTGGTTTGGCCTTCTTCCCAACCTTAAATGATGCTTCTGAAGCGGTTGTCGCTCTCGCAGGCATGGGCCGTGAAAAGGTTATCGCTGCAGAAATGATGGACTATCAATCCCTTAAATCCGTACAACAATTGGAAGCGGTTCCTGACTTTGTTCGGGATATCCCAGAAGGGACTTCTGCTATTCTCTTCCAAACTGAATCCTATTCCAAGGATCAAGTGGATAAAAACTTGGAAGAAATCAAGGCTAAGTTAGCAGGCATTAATACTACGCGTCCAACCTTGTACTCCCAAGATCCAGAAGAATATAACTCTTGGTGGGCCATCCGTAAGGGTCTCCTTCCAATCGCTGCTGGTCAACGTCGTTTGGGCACAACCGTTATCACAGAAGACGTATGCTTCCCAATCGAAGACTTCACTAAGGGTATCGCTATGATTACCGAACTCTTCCATAAGTATGACTTTGTGGATGGCGGTATCATCTTTGGTCATGCCCTCTCCGGTAACGTTCACTTTAACATTACACCAGATTTCTCCAATCCTAAGGATTCCAAAAACTTTGGTGACCTTGTAAAAGAAATGTCTGAACGCGTTTCTGGTTATGGTGGGTCCTGTAAGGCAGAACATGGTACAGGTCGCATGGTAGCACCATTTATCGAAGTGGAATGGGGTAAAAAGGCCTATGCTATCAACCGTCGCATTAAGGCCCTCTTCGATCCTGAAGGCTTCTTGAATCCAGATGTTATGATCACTGATGATCCTGATATTTATCGCAAGAACCTTAAGGCTCAATCCCCAATCGATGAAAAACTCACTATCTGTATGGAATGTGGCTTCTGTGAAAAAGCTTGTCCATCCCGTAACCTTACCTTGACCCCTCGTCAACGGATTGCGGTTCTCCGTGAAACAAAACGCTTGGAAGAAGCGGGACAACATGAATTGGCAGAAGAACTTCGCCAAGGTTATCAATACTTTGGTGTGGATACTTGTGCGGCTTGCTCCATGTGTAAGGGCCTCTGTCCATTGTCCATCGACACAGCGCAAATTGCTTTGTCTATGCGCCGCATCGATCCACCTGCACCAGGTTTGGCAAAAGCTCTCTATGATAACTTTGATAAGACCTTGGCAGGTGCGCGTTTGGGCGTAACCTTGGGTGGTGTAGCCGGTGCTATCGTCACTCGTAAAGCTTTGGCTAAAGTAGCTGGTGCTGCTCATGATTTAACGGGCAAAACTCCATACTTGCCAACAACTACACCTAAGGCTAACCACTACAAGTTGACCAATAAGACTGCTCCTGGTAATACCAAGAAGGTGGTATACTTCTCCACTTGTGCTAACCGGGCTTTCCGTCCTAACCAAGGCTATAATGACAACCGGAGCTTGCAACAAGTATTTGAAAGCCTCTGCGCTAAGGCTGGTATTGACATTATCTATCCTGAACATATCGAAAACCTCTGTTGCGGTATGTCCTTCGAAAACTATGATGATGTACACGAACGGGCTGTAAAAGACTTGTCCGATGCCCTCCACAAGGCGTCCAACAATGGTCAAATTCCAGTTGTTATCGACCACTCCGCATGCTTCAGCCATGCCTTCAAGCATATCGATGGCATCGACATTAAGGATATTTCTGAATTCCTTTACGAGTATGTAGTACCTGAACTTAACATTACTAAGTGCAATGAACGCGTTCTTGTACATAAACAATGTAAGATTAAATCAGCAGGCAAGTCCCACTACATCGAAAAATTAGCTCGTCTCTGCGCTGATGATGTATTCAATATCAAATCCTTCGCTTGTGACGGCTTCGCTGGTCAAAAGGGCTTCTTCACACCTGAACTGAATAAGTGTGCAACTAAAGACCTTCGTCCAGAAGTAGAAGAATACGGCGCAACCCTTGGCGTATCCTCTTCCTCCACTTGTGAAATCGGTCTCGGTGAACAAGGTGGCATTCCATTCATTGGCATCGCTTACCTCTTGGACCGTTGCTCCACTGGTAAAAATTAATTTAAATAGACCCCATGTTTCATGGGGTCTATTTATATGTTAGGAGCTTATCAGATAAAATCCGAATATTATTAACGGCACTTATAAAAATTATTCGAATTTATGAATCCTTTTTATTGAATGAGGCCTTGGCCTATGGTAAAATAAACGGGTAAAATACTGTCATTAATCATAAGGAGAGAGACCATGATCCCACGCTATACACGAGAAGCTATGGGTCATATTTGGAGCGAACGCAACGAATTTGACACCATGTTGTTGGTTGAGAAGTTAGCCTCTGAAGCACAAGCTGAATTGGGCGTAATCCCTAAGGAAGCGGCTGCTATTATTCGGAAAAAGGGCGACTTCGAAGTGGAACGAATCCATGAAATCGAAGCGGAAACCAACCATGATATCATCTCCTTTGTAACCGCTGTAGGGGAAAAGGTAGGTCCAGAAGCGGCTAAGTATATCCATTTGGGTTTGACATCCACAGATGTTAAGGACACAGCCTTAGGCTATATGATGAAGCAATCCTGTGACATTCTCTTGGAAGATCTCAAGGAATTACATGATGTTTTGCGCCGCCGGGCTGCTGAGTTCAAACACACACCTATGATTGGACGCACCCATGGTATCCATGGTGAGCCTACTACCTTCGGCTTGAAACTCTGTCTTTGGATGGCGGAAGTAGAACGGGATATAGAACGTTTGGAACATGCCCGTAAAACAGTGGCAGTTGGCAAATTGTCTGGTGCTGTAGGGACTTACTCCAACATTGACCCATTCGTAGAACAATATGTATGTGAAAAATTGGGCTTGGAACCTGTTAAGATTGCTACTCAAGTAGTACAACGGGACCGCCACGCAGAATTCTTGTCCACCATGGCTGTTATCGGTGGCACCTTAGATAAGATTGCCCTTGAAATCCGCCACTTGCAACGGACAGAAGTACGAGAAGCAGAAGAGTATTTCAGCCCTAAGCAAAAAGGTTCTTCCGCCATGCCTCACAAACGGAATCCTATTACCTGTGAAAAAATCTGTGGTATGGCCCGTCTCTTGCGAGGCTATGCACAATCGGCCTATGAAAACCAAGCTCTTTGGCATGAACGGGATATTTCCCATTCTTCTGTGGAACGGGTTATCTTGCCAGATGCGACCATCGCCTTGGATTATATGTTGAATCTAACTACACGGACTCTTGATAAACTTTTGGTATACCCTGAAACCATGCTCAAGAACCTCAATCTCACAGGAGGGCTTGTATTTAGCCAAACAATCTTGACCCACTTGGTTGATAAGGGGGCTGTCCGCGATGAGGCTTACCGGTGGGTACAAAAACATGCTATGGAACGCTGGTTGGAAGGTAAGGACTTTGCTACCGGACTCAAGTCCGATGAAAATATCAAGAAGTACATGACTGACGAAGAAATTGATGCTTGCTTTGATCCTTATAAGCTCTTGAAACACGTTGATACTATCATGGCTCGTTTTGGCCTATAAGATAGAATTTTGAAGGACCTCTTAGGAGGTCCTTTTTCTTGTTCTGCCTAGTTTGGATGAGGAGGGAGAGGAGCTGTCTTTCATAGAACATTAAGGATTTTAGTTTATAGTGGGAGCCAATGAGAATGTTGGGATCATTCTAGGGTCTGTGTATTGTGAAACCTTTTATGAGAAGAAAGGAATCACTATGAACAAGATGTTAAGCTCTCTTTACAGGACTGCCTTACAAGCTGGGGCGGGTATTATGACAGGTGGTATCATTCTGTCTTTCATGGCCGGTGGTCATGTGTCAGGTTTTCTAGTTAAGCTAGTAGCTGTTATGGCCATAGTGGGGGCCATCCTCTACAGCCTACCGGCGAGTCGCTTGGGAGAAGACTGGTCTCCTAAATCCTTGGCTACTGTTAGTACCTGGGCCTTTGCACTGGCCAGTCTCTTGGCCTTAATTTTTCATCTAGTCATGCCCCTCCAAAAATTCTTAGTAGATCTTTTGGCTTACGTGGCGGCCTTTGCAGGATTGATTTCAGCAATCTCTGTGACAAGTAACTTGCTAGCCAGTCACTGGGGCGCTTCTAGGGGGGCTCTTCTTGGTGCTTATTGTTTGACTACTATCCTAGCGGTTGGTGCTTTAACAACTTTAATTCCGGGGGAAGTTCTCTTGCCTATGAAAGGGCAGGCTGTGTTTGCCGTTATCGGATCTTTAGCCTCCTGGGCCACCATTGCCTTCTTGGTTGATTACTATCGAGTGGCTGCTTCTTTCCCTGAAAAGGTTATTTCTCTGTCCTCGCAAAGGGGGGGTCTTAATCGCCTCCTTCTATGGGTTGGGATTTTACTCCTTATGATGGGGGTGGTAGGAGCCTTTATTGGCACGTATCTGCTGGCGGCTGCCCTAGTTCTTTTAGGACATCTACTTCTTTCATATGTTCTGTGTCAGGGCGTATAAGAAATAGAATATGTTTCTAAAACTATATACAGGTTAGATTAGGCTGGGTTCCTTTACTTAATGGAACCCAGTTTTTATAGTTGTGAGAAAAAACGTTTAATTAACTGGTTAAATTCTATATCGATAGATTGAATTATATGCATATATATAAAAATTCTGCTATAATATGGAAGTAAAAGGGTTTTTTAGGAAATCCTACTCATACGTTCCAATAGGGAGGATATAGAGCATGGCTACAAGTATGGTAATCGGCACACAATGGGGTGACGAAGGTAAAGGTAAGGTCGTTGACTATTTGGCTGAACAAGCAGACGTCGTTGTCCGCAGCCAAGGGGGCAACAATGCAGGACATACTGTTGTTGTAGATGACCAAGCGTTTGCCCTCCGCCTCTTGCCATCTGGTATTTTATACGATAATAAAGAAAATATTATCGGCACAGGCGTTGTAGTGGATCCAAAGGGTCTCCTTGATGAAATCAAAGGCCTTGAAGAAAAGGGGAAATCCGCTAAGAACCTTAAAATTTCCGACCGTGCTCATGTGGTAATGCCTTACCACCGCGCCCTTGATGTAGCGGAAGAAAATTCCAAGGCTGAAGGTCAAAAAATCGGCACTACTAAAAACGGTATCGGTCCTTGTTATGCGGACAAGGTAAATCGTGTGGGTATCCGTATGTGCGACCTTATGGACCCAGAAGTCTTTAAGGAAAAGCTAGCTTACAGTGTGAAGATGAAAAATGCCATGTTGGAAAAGGTTTACAACCAACCAGAGCTCATGGTCGATTACGATACGCTTCTCGAGGAATACTTAGGCTATGCTGATCAAATTCGCCACATGGTGACCGACACCAATGTAGAGCTCTTTGAGATGATCGAATCCGGTAAGAAGGTCCTCTTTGAAGGGGCCCAAGCAACAATGCTTGACTTAGACAATGGTACCTATCCATTTGTAACCTCCTCTCATCCAGTAGCTGGTGGTGCCTCCACTGGCGCTGGCCTGGGCCCTAATTATCTCAAGGGAATCGTAGGGGTTGTAAAAGCTTACTCCACACGGGTTGGTGAAGGCCCATTCCCATCTGAACTCTTGGATCAAACAGGGGATAAGATCCGTAATGAAGGCCATGAATTTGGTACCGTAACAGGTCGCCCTCGCCGCTGTGGTTGGCTCGATTTGGTGGTGGTAAAATACGCCGCTGCTCTTAACTCCTTAGACCACTTGGCGATCACTCGTCTTGATATCCTCGATTCCTTCGATGAACTTAAGATTTGTGTAGGCTATACAATTGATGGTAAGGCTGTGAAGGGCTTCCCTGCAGACCTTAAAAAATTGGCTCAATGCCAACCTGTATATGAAACAATGCCTGGTTGGAAAGAAGATATCTCCGGTATCCGTGAATACAATCAATTACCTGCTGCAGCTCGTGCCTATGTAGAACGTATTGCTGCTGTAACAGGCGTGCCTTTGGGTATTGTCTCCGTAGGTCCTAACCGCGATCAAACTATCGCTTTGGACGAAATGTATAAATAATTTTCTGTTAAATAAAGGGTGAAGTAACCATGGAATTATCTTATGAACGCTTAGCAACGGTTTTCAAAGCCTTGTCCGATGAAACTCGCTTGCATATCATTGACATGTTGTCTTGTAATGAATTGTGTGCAGCAGATATCTTGGCTAGCTTTAACCTATCCCAATCTACTTTGAGCTACCATATGAAAATTCTCATTGATGCGGGTGTGGTTAATTCCCAACGGAATGGCTTGTGGACTCGTTACTCCATCAATGAGCCAGCTTTCCAAGAGCTCCTCAAAATCATTCCTCAATTGTACGAAACAAAGGACGAATGCATTTGCTCCCAAATTAAGTACTGTCGCATCGAAGACGGCCCAGAAGCGTAAGACCATGCGACGTTGGATTATGCATGTGGATATGGATGCCTTCTATGCATCCGTCGAACAGCGTGATAACCCAGACTATAGAGACCGCCCTCTGATTGTGGGCGGTCTTTCTGCACGTGGGGTAGTCTGTACGGCCTCCTATGAGGCTCGTAAGTTTGGGGTTCACTCGGCTATGGCTACGGAGAAGGCCCGTAAGCTCTGCCCTGAGGGGATTTTTATTTGGCCCCGCATCGACTATTACAAGCTTATATCCGGGCAAATCCACAAGGTTATGGAGGAGTTTACGGATATGATTGAGCCCTTGTCCCTGGACGAGGCCTTTCTTGATGTGACTGGGTCTACCCACCGCTTTAAGGGGCCTTATGATCTAGGGCGGGCCATCAAGCGGCGCGTCTTTGAAGAGACAGGCCTCATTATATCGGCTGGCCTAGCCCCTAATAAGTTCTTGGCTAAGATTGCCTCGGACTTAGATAAACCCGATGGCCTAGTGGTTGTTCCTTATGGGAAGGAAATGGAATTCCTTCGAAAGTTGCCTATCAAGCGCCTCTGGGGTGTGGGAGCCAAGACGGAGAAGAAATTCTTGGAAGCTGGTTTTAAAACCATAGGAGACCTACAGGTCTTAGGTGATGAGAGAGCTCTCGTACCCATTGTAGGTAACCAGGCTAAACACTTTTGGGAATTGGCTAGGGGAATCGATAATCGCTCTGTTGAACCGGACCGTCAGGTCCAATCCATAGGGCGGGAGGAGACCTATGAGGACGACTTAGATAATGAAAGTCTTATCGATCGAGAGTTTCAGTTCTTTGCCAATCGGGTAGCTCGTCAGCTCCGTAAGAAAAATTTGATGGGCACTACGGTGTCTATCAAGATTCGTTATAATGATTTCTCTACGATTACGCGCCAGAAAACCTTGGATACGCCGACAGATTCTGAGTCCCTTATGCTGGCAGCGGCCCGGTCGCTCTATAGCAAGATTAAACGGACCAGGCCAGTCCGCCTTCTAGGACTAACCATGGCGGGTCTATCTGAGCCTGTAGCTCAGACTTCTCTCTTTGGAACGGAAGAGGAGGAAGACCTATTAGCCCAGACCCTAGATGGCCTTCAGGCCCAGTTTGGAGGAGATGCTATCATGAAGGGCTTTGCCTGGGAACGAGCTCAAGAGGGGATTGGTCGCAATCGACACCGCTTTCACCATGGCGATGGTGGCCCTCAAGAGGAAGGTCTTAAGGATAGCGAATAGAGGGACTTTCATGATACAATGAAACAAATGAGAATGTTATTCTGTCGTTTGACCTATGAGGTAGATACATGAGTATGTTTAAGGTTGCCATTCATTATGGCGCAGATGACCGAGGCTATGTGGCCTATGATACAGAGACTAAAGAATTGTCTGTATCCCTTCCTAATCAAGAATGGGCGGACAAGGTAAGTGCATTCTTGAAACAAGATCACTCTATCGCTCACGCTATGGGTCTTGATACCTATCAAGAATTGGATATTGATCCATTGGAATCCTTGGGTAACTTGAAGTTGGCCTTGACCCGCTTGTGGGAAGCTACAGAGGTTCAAGTGGACTGGAGCCGACCTGTAGAAGATTAATACTATGGCCACCATATAGGGTGGCCTTACATGCGTCTATAGCTCAGTAGGATAGAGCAGCAGTTTCCTAAACTGCGTGTCACTGGTTCGATTCCGGTTAGGCGCACCAGTATAGAAAAGAAGGCATACAGCTTTTATAAGCCGTATGTCTTCTTTTTTGTATTATCTTGCAATTCTTATGAGCTAGAATTATAATATTAGAACAATATTCACATTTTGTTCATGTTTTGACAATGAATAGTGTATAGAGGGGTACAATAAGATTCAAGTTCCATTCGATAGCTTTGAATCTTTTTTTAGGTTTATTGTTTGTGTTGTCTTAAAAGGGGGAAACCAAATGAAAAAAGAATTGCTGTTAACAGCCATGATCACTGCAACTATTACTACAACAGGGTTTGCAGCATCCAATTTAGATATTAGTGCTACAACTGCTGCGCCATTAAGCATGAAAAATTCTATTGCATATGGTGGGGATAATAAAATTGAGAGCGGTATTGGATCTCCTGTAGAAAATACATTGCTCGGTGGCGATAAGAATACCATTCGAGCTTCTGCTTCTAATAGTATCACTTCTGGTAGTAATAATACTGCATCTGGTCCAGGTAGCATCGTAGCAGGTTGGTAGTAGGTACTAGTAATACTGTTGGTGGTACTAATAATATCGTAGGCGGCTTTAACCATGCTAATAATGACAATGCTATTAGCTCTTTATTAGTTGGTACACATAATAGCATTGATGGTAAGAACTCCGTGGCTTTGGGCATGAATAATACTATTAAAGGCACAATGCTTTGGTAGGTGGTACTGGTGCCAAGGTACAAGGTAATAATGCTATTGCTTTTGGCGATAGTGCTAAAGCAACGTACGATGATGCATACGCCATTGGTCGTAAAGCAGAAGCAACAGCTCAAAATACTGTGTCTATCGGTAATAATGCAAAGGCCAATAACATTATGGGCACAGCGATTGGCTATAATGCAAAAGCAAAAAATGATTACGCTACAGCAGTAGGTTATAGCTCCACAGGTTCTGGTAATCAGTCCTCTGCATTTGGTTTTAATGCGGAAGCAACTGCTATGAATACAACTGCAGTGGGATCTTATGCAAATGCTAGCGGTGCGTATTCTACAGCATTGGGTTTTAAAACTGCAGCTTCTAATGAGGATGCTGTAGCATTAGGTAACTATTCTACTAGTGCTGGTAAAAGTGCCTTTGCTGCTGGTACATTAGCTAAAGCAGCAGAAAAGGACTCTTTAGCAATCGGTCATAGTGCAACTACAACAAAGGAAAATGGCATCGCTATCGGTACAAATGCGACTGTAGATGGCGTTGATTCTATTGCTATCGGTAAAGCGGCTAATATCGCTAAGGCAGGGAGCATTGTAATTGGCAGAAATACAACTGCTGATGAATTAGCTGTATCCATCGGTACTGACTCTGTAGCAACTGGCTGGGGCGGTACTGCAGTAGGTACTATTTCTAAAGCTACTGGGGCTCAGTCCACTGCTATTGGTGATAATGCGCAAGCATCTGATACATACTCCACAGCACTTGGTGTATCTTCTGTAGCTTCTGGTAGAGCGGCTAATGCGATTGGCCTTTCTAAAGCGACAGGATATGCATCTAATGCTATTGGTTTTGTAGCGGAGGCTTCTGGTAAAAGCTCTACTGCCATAGGTAATACAGCTAAAGCTCTTAATGAAAACTCTATCGCTATTGGTACGAGTGCGAAGGCTGCCACAGATAATAGCATTGCACTTGGGGCTAAGTCTGTTACTGACACAGCTGTATCTACTAGTTCCGGTGTTATCGGCGGCAGAACATATAGTTTTGCTGGTGGAAATGCGGTTGGTACATTGAGCATTGGTGATAGTGGTGCAGAACGTACCATTACAAATGTAGCAGCAGGTCGTGTATCTGCTACATCTACTGATGCAGTCAATGGCTCTCAATTACATGCTATTAAAGATGTAGTAGATAATCATGAAAACCGTATCACTACGATCGAAGGCGATATTAATACGTTAAATAATCGTATTATTAATGGTGGAGCGAATAGCTTGAATGAAGCTAAAGTGTATACTGATCAACAAGTGTCTAGCGTAGCGGCAGCTTCTGCAGCACTAGCTGGCTTGCATCCATTAGATTTCGATAAACATGACAAATGGTCTTACTCTGTTGGTTTTGGTAACTATAAAAATGCTAATGCCGCAGCATTAGGTGCATTCTATCGTTCTAATAAAAACACAATGTTCAATGCTGCTACTACTGTTGGTAACGGCCGTAATACAATTAGCTTAGGTGCTAACTTCAAATTCGGTAAAAGCTCTGAAGAGGTAACTACTGAAGATGCGGCACAACTCAAGAAAGATATGAAAGACTTATCTGAAAAATACAATGAATTAGAACAAAAATATAATGAATTGGCAGCTAAATTAGAATCTAAATAATATAATTGAAACTCCTACAAGATGTATCTTGTAGGAGTTTTTTTGTCCTATACTTTTATTATAAGCATTCTAAGTCATATAGTAAGATACGTATTACATACGAGTAGCAGTATATAGTGGAGAGTATATATGAGTTTTTCCAATTGGATTCAAGAAAAATTATTCGACAATTACGAAGAGTGGCGCATGAAGAGTTCTGATTATAATCGGAACGGTTTTAATATCATAGGTATAGATAATACTCTACAGGCTATGCGGGATGGGTATTTCATGTACGTGGAGGTATACCCACCTCATGCCATCGATGGTTGCACTGCCATGAAAGCACGTGTAGGTAAAACGCAGGATGCCGTAGATTTATTCTTAGATATAGATGGCAAGACCTATCGTATGGCTGATGTAAGT
>ERZ773265.689-NODE-689-length-19629-cov-3.557321_pt1 | contig 19629 bp, 19 predicted proteins | sample MGYA00580512_ERZ773265 | MGnify/ENA primary metagenome ERZ773265 (study PRJEB29015, sample SAMEA2738169) | human oral metagenome | biome: human oral; feature: human-associated habitat; material: saliva | place: China | collected 2183 ... | reverse complement strand
CATACATCTGAGTAATTTGTTTTTGTGAGGCACCAGCTGCCCACTGCTTACTGTGAATACTTGCAACAACGTAATCGCAGGTTGCTAGGATGTGCTCACCAAGAATATGAGGTTGGCGAAGTTTGTCGCCGTTAATACCCTGATCAAACGTAATGTCGTAGGCAAACAGATTGCCTTCAAGGTCAACAATATCAACCTCGGCGCCGTGAAGCAGCCTGACGCCGTACCAGGTTTCTGGCCAAATAGCGGTGTTCATAAAGAACTGGAAATTCTTAATGGTCTGCTGGTCATACAACATGGACGAAAAGTGATCGGTGATTCCAAGCAGCTCATAGCCACGCTCAGAAGCTGCGCGAACGTTCTCCTCAACGGTTGAATAGGCGTGCCTCGAGTACAGGCTGTGAGTATGAACGTCGCAAGTAATGCGCATGACGTGCTCCTTTGAATCTCAATCGACAACTCTAGTTAATCATGTCCGCCACCATGAGGCAACCTTGTCGAGAAGACCGGTCTTCTCGCCATCAGTGCGATCTACAGCTCAATGCTCAGTTCAACAGGGCAATGGTCGCTGCCGTAGACCTCGCTCAAGATAGATGCGCTTTTGACCTGTTCAGCAATGCGATCGGAGACCAGGAAGTAGTCGATGCGCCAGCCGGCGTTGTTCTTGCGCGCGTTGAAGCGATAGCTCCACCAGCTGTAAGCGCCGGTCATGTCGGGATGGCGATACCTAAAGGTATCGGTAAAGCCTGCGTCCAACAGCTTGGTGAAGCTCTCACGCTCCTCGTCTGAGAAGCCTGCGTTTTGCCTGTTGGATGAGGGGTTCTTGAGGTCAATCTCGTTGTGTGCAACGTTAAAATCGCCGCAGGTAATCACTGGTTTTTGCTCAGACAGCTCAGCCAAGAACTCGCGATAGTGCTGATCCCACTCAAGACGCTCGGCCAAGCGTGCAAGCTGGTCTTTTGAGTTTGGCGTGTATACGCACACAAACCAGAACTTCTCAAACTCCAGCGCACACACGCGACCCTCGTCGTCAGCAACGGGGCATCCAATCTGGCGAATTACCTGCAGAGGGGTTTCTCGCGAGAAAACCGCTGTGCCCGAATAGCCCTTTCTTTCTGCGTAGTTCCAGGTTTGAACGTAGCCGGGAAGGTCCAGCTCAACCTGGCCTTCTTGCAGCTTAGTTTCTTGAAGCGCAAATACATCAGCGTTTATGGTTTCAAAAATTTCCGTGAACGAAGGCTCTTTCTTGAGCACGGCGCGCAGGCCGTTGACGTTCCAGGAAATCAGCTTGTACTCTTGAGTTTGGCTCATAATTCCTCTTTCATACTACGACCTAGTGATTTAGGTCGCAGTGGATTCGTATCACAGTAGCCGCGAGTGACGCGCGTTCCACGCTCCAGTTACGGCGCCAAGCGGTGCGTTTGCGGCAATAAACTTTCAATAAATCCATGGTATACGACTAGTAGCCACCAATACCGCTACAATAGAAACATTCATAGCTGGCAAGGAGGATTCATGCTTCGTCAAAGCTACAACACCTGGCAATGTGGAACTCACACTATCTCGTTGGCACGTCCTAGGATTATGGGCGTTCTCAACGTCACTCCAGATTCGTTTTCTGATGGCGGAAAGAACTTTGATCCAGAGGCTGCAATTGCTCGTGGATTACAGATGCTGGATGAAGGTGCTGACATTATTGACGTTGGGGGAGAGTCTACTCGTCCAGGTCACACACCTGTTCTGCCTACAGAAGAGGCTGAGCGCGTAGTACCTGTGGTGCGCGCGTTGGTAGCTGCTGGAGCAATTGTCTCCATCGACACGCGCCATGCCGAGGTAGCAAAGATGTGCGTCCGCCTTGGAGCCTCCATCATCAATGACGTTTCCGGCTTCACCGATCCAGAAATGGTTGCTGTAGCTGCGGAGTCTGACTGCGGCTGCATTGTGATGCACTGGAATAAGGACGGCCTTGGTGCTCGTGTTGAGCGCAAACAGGTGCAGCTGGATGACATGCGCCCTTCTCGCCCTACTGGTAGCGCAGCTGCTCGAGCCGCAGCTACAGGAGCCGAGACACGCACGCTGAGCTCGCAGCGTCGTTTTACCCTGCCAGAAGAGGCACCTATCATGCGCCAGATTATGGGCTTTTTGGGTGACCAAGCTCGCGGTTTGATGCGCGCTGGCGTTTCCAAGGACCGTATCTGCATTGACCCAGGTCCAGGTTTTGACAAGTTTGCTGACGAGGACGTTGTTATTCAGCGTGCTACTCGCTCGATGGTTTCTATGGGATATCCGCTGCTCTGCGCCGTGTCCAGAAAGCGTTTTGTCGGCGCTGTTTCTGGCGTAACTGAGGCTACCCAGCGCGACGCAGCTACGCATGCAATTTGCATTGCCGCAATCACCAACGGTGCCCGTATCCTGCGCGTTCACGATGTTGCGGGAACCGCTCAGGCTATCAACGCTTACTGGGCTATGACCGAGCGCGACCCTCGTCAGGGATTTGTGGCGCTTGGCTCCAACGTAGGCGACCGCGTGGGCTATCTGGCCCGCGCAACTCAACTCATCGATGAGATCCCACTGACCTGCGTTGTTTCTCTCAGCCACGCCTACGAAACTGAGCCTGCATACGGTATTGCTACGCCTGTGGTAAATGCTGTTGCCGAGATTAGAACTGAGCTCCATCCACTTGTGCTGATGGACAAGCTGCTTGAGGTAGAGAACGCTCTCAACCGCACGCGCAAGAAAGGCGAGGAGGGCCATGGACCTCGCACTATTGACTGCGACCTTCTGTGGGTTGAGGGCGAACAACACGCAGGTAAACATCTTACCCTGCCTCATCCACGCATGGGTGAGCGCGATTACGTGCTTGTTCCTATGGAGGATCTGATGCATGATCCTGTGCGTTTCTTCTCGCACGGCGGCGTAGAGATTGCCCCTCCTGACCAGCGTGTTGGTCACGTAACCGAGGACTTGGGAGCTATTACGTGGGAGTAGCACAAGAAGCTCTGGAGCTAGCACGCGACGGTGCCCAAACGGGCGAGTTTGTGTATCGCATCTCTGACGTGCAGGAATGTGCTGCATCTGGCCAAGACGAGCGCTCTGAACTGACCTTCGATCCAGCGTCCGCACCAGCGCGTCCGTCATCTGGCGAGAAACCCTTTGAGGTTGCAACTGTTGTGCGTCTTGGTGTCTCGATGCCGTATGTACCAGCGGTTCCATACGTTGTAGCGCTGGGGCTCTGTCAGTTCTTGCGTGCAAAAGATGAGGGCTTTGGTATCCGTTGGCCTTACGATATCTGCTATAAAGACCAGGTCGTTGCCTCAATCAAGGCTACTGCTGGCTATCAAGAGGGCATGTTTGCTGTAGTGAGTGTTGTCGCAGACGTCAAGACGCTGAGCTCAGCGTTTGACGTTGCGGACAACACAGAGCTTCTCGCTAATAAGGTCTCTGAGCTGGTGGTTCAGAGTGTAAGCGTTTGGGAGCAGCAGGTTAAACACGCAAGGAGCTTTGCGGGGCCAATCGCACTCATTCTGAGCGACTACTTTGATATGGTTCCTCTGCTTGGACAGCAGGTCAATAAGGTATACCCCAGTGGTAACGTTGCGCTGACCGCTCGATTTGGCGGCATTGACGTGTGGGGTCATGCCATCCTTGTTGACCAGGACGGTAAAGAAATCCTTGTAAGTGAGGACGAAGCTTCTGTTGTGCCAGCGGTTTAACTGCTGGTTTAGCTGCGGCAACGCGGCTGCGGCGTCAGCTACTCAGCGGCTTGAGTGGACTGCTTCCAAATCAGATAAATGCCACGCATAGTAAGCTGCGGATCAACCACGTCAAAGACATCTGTTGCTTCGCTAACGGTGTTAGCCAGGCCACCCGTTGCAATAACGGTTGCGCCCTCAATACCAGGCTCTTTGAGTGTTCTGGCAACCAGACCCTCTGCCTGAGCGGCGGCGCCTACTACAATACCTGCCTGAACAGCGCTTTCGGTGGTGTTGCCCAAGACAGTCTCGGGAGCCTTGATAGGAATGCTAGAAAGCTTGGCTGCGCGCGCAAACAGAGCGTTTGCAGAGATCATAATACCTGGTGAAATAGCGCCTCCGCGGAATACGCCGTCCTTATCAACAACGTCCAAATTGGTTGCGGTGCCAAAATCAACCACAATAACCGGATAGCCATAGCGCTCAGTTGCGGCAACGGAATTTGCTACGCGGTCGGCACCCACAAGCTCGGGGTGGGGGATATTGAAACGAATCTTATCCGTGGAAAGCGCGTTAATGCGGGTCAGAGGCTTGTTGAGCAGCAGCTCAAAGCAGCGCTGCCAAGCACGTGTGATAACAGGAACCACGCACGAGAGTCCGCCCGCCTCAACGTCGTCTAGACTCAGTCCATCTTTCTGGAAGAACGTGAAGAGACGACCGTGCAAAATATCGGAGGTGTCGCTTTGATCGGTAGGCATTCTCCAGCCGCGCACCATAGTGCCTTCGCTGTCAAATAAACCAATGGCAGTTTGCGTGTTACCCACATCAATCGATAAAAACATTATGCCTCCGAGGGCTGTAGACCAGCTTTTTTATGACGTATTGGATTTTAGCCCATTGGGCGTATCTCTAAAGTTGTCGTGAGTAAGAAAAAAGTTGTTTTGCAGTTGTTGCACAGTTGTCGTACACGAGAATTATCTGCACAAAATGTGAATTTCTCGCCAAGTACTTCTAGCAACAAAAGTGTTGTTCTGCTATACTTTTTCAGCTTATTGTCTTGATTGAGCACGTGCTCATAAAGACACCCCTGCTCTGGTCGGAAACCAGGGCCGATGTAAGGAGTCCTGCATGAAGCAAGGTATTCATCCAGAGTACGTAGAGTGCACCGTTCGCTGCACCTGCGGAAACACCTGGACCACACACGCAACTGTTCCAGAGATGCGTCTTGACCTCTGCGACAAGTGCCACCCATTCTATACGGGTCAGCAGAAGCTTGTCGACACTGGTGGACGTGTCCAGCGCTTCGCCGACAAGTTCGGTGGCGCAGCAAATGCTGCTCTTGAGGCTGCTAAGGCTGCCAAGGAGGCAAAGGCTGCTAAGGCTGCTGAGCAGGAGGCTGCTCGTAAGGCTGCTGCTGAGGCTAAGGCTGCTGAGAAGGCAAAGCGTGCTGCTGAGTTCGCAAAGAACGCACCAGTCGCAGAGCCAGAGCCAGAGGCTGAGGCCGAGGCACCTGCAACCGAAGAGGCTGCAGAGTAGCAGGTATTTGCTCGCGCAAAGATCGCAAAGTACAGAATCGGGGTGGCTTCGGCTGCCCCGTTTTTGTTTGGCGAGAAACCCTCTCAACTCAGAGGGTATACTTGAAAGTGAAAAATCTGCCGTCGGAGGACGAATGGAATCACTGTATACAAAGTATCGCCCGCAAACGTTTGAGCAGGTAGTTGGCCAGAAGCATGTGGTCGGCACCCTTGAGCGAGCGGTCTTGGAGCAAAAGCTCAGCCACGCATACCTGTTCTGCGGACCTCGCGGTACAGGCAAGACTACTATGGCTCGCTTGCTGGCAAAGGCCATCCTCTGTCACGAGGCTCCTGGTCACCTGCCCGACGGCACTTGTGAGGACTGTCAGTTGATTGCTGCTGGTCAGCATCCAGACGTCTTTGAGATTGATGCCGCTTCTAACACCGGTGTTGATAACGTGCGAGAAGAGATTATTTCTCGCGCTAGTTACGCTCCCGTGCGCGGCAAGGGCAAGGTTTATATTATCGACGAGGTGCATATGCTTACCTCGGCGGCGTTTAATGCCCTGCTCAAGACTCTGGAGGAGCCTCCTTCACACGTGACATTTATCATGTGTACCACCGATCCTCAGAAAATTCTTGCAACTATTCTGTCCCGCGTGCAGCGCTTTGACTTCCGCTCCATTGCTGCTGACGAGATGGCAGAACACCTGGTCAACGTCTGCAAAAATGAAGGCTTTACCTACGAAGATGCAGCTATTGATCTTATTGTTCGTCATGCGCGTGGCGGTATGCGCGACGCCCTCTCTTCTCTTGAACAGCTCTCCGTTTATGGCGGCGGCGTCATTTCTGAGCAGACAGTTCGAGACGTTTTGGGCCAGTCATCCGGTTCTCTTATTAACAACGCCGCGATGGCTCTGGCTCAGCGCGACATTTCTTCGCTCTTTACCACGGTAAATACGCTGTTTGAAGGCGGCAAAGATCTGCTGCAGTTCACGCGCGAGCTTGCCGTTCACGTAAGAGATCTCTACATTGCCGCAGCTGTAGGCGTTGATTCTCCAGCGCTGGCAAATTCCACCGCATCAACTGAGCAGCTTACCAAAGAGGCTCAGGCATTTGGTTCGGTTGATAGGCTCTCCAGAGTTCTGACTGTTCTGGGTGACGCCGCAAATCAGATGCGTACTGCCGTTAACCAGCGACTTGTCCTGGAGGTTGCATTCACTAAGCTGGCGCGTCCTAACACGGAGCTTTCATTGGAAGCACTGGCCGATAGGGTAGCAGTTCTTGAGCAGCAGCTTGCAAACGGTGTTGTTGCTGTTCCTGCTGGCGAGAAACCCGCAGCTCCCGCACCCGCTCCGGTTCCACAGCCGGCTCCTGTTGCCGCGCCGGCTCCCGTACCTGTAGCGGCTCCTACACCAGTTCCAGCTCCCGCACCCGCTCCGATTCCACAGCCGGCTCCTGCTCCAGTTGCAACCCCAGCGCCAGCTCCGGCTCCTGCACCAGTCGCTGTGTCTGCACCTACGCCAGCTCCCGCACCGGCCCCAGCACCAGCTCCCGCAGCCGCGCCAGCTCCGCAACCGGCACCTGCACCTGCTCCAAAGGAAGTTGACCAGGCAGACGCACTTCTCGTCAGACAGTGGAAAGAAGTCGGCAAGGTTTGTGCGTCTAAGAACGCCGCTCATGCAGCACTGCTGGTCAGCTCAACGCTTGAGTCCGATGACGGCTCTGAGCTGGTAGTTACGCTTCCCAAGGGCTCCTCGTTTGCTATGAGGATGCTCAGCGCGCCGGCAGTTTCCGAGTTTGTAAAAGAGTGCGTTGCCCAGGTCATGGGCCCGCGTCGCATCAAATATGTTGAGTCGAGCCTTGCTGCAACGGCAATCTCTCGAGAAAAACGTGCAGCTCAGGTGCCGACTCCGGCTCCTGCACCCGAGCCTGCAATTCCAGTGGCTCCTGCTGCGCCCGTCGCACCAGCTCCTGAGCCAGTTGCGCAACCCGCTCCTGCCGCTGTTCCCGCTCAGGTACCTGCGCCTGCTCCAGCACCTGCAGCTCCCGTTGCACCAGCGCCAGAGGCGTCATATCCGATGCCTTGGGATGAGCCTGCGTCTGACAGTGCGCCTACTGAGGCTCTCGACTACGATCAGGTACCTTACAGCGATGACGATGTAGCTGCGGTTTTGGATGATTCCGCTGAAGAGGCCGCTCCTGCTCCAGTTGAGCCTGCGCCTGCACCAGCGGCTCCAGTCGCACCCGCGGCTCCAGTTGCACCCGCACCAGCGCCTGCACCCACAGCACCTGAACCTGAACCAGTTTCGGCTCCAAAGCCTGCTCCAGTACCAGCTTCACCAGAGGATATTGCTGCTCGTTCAGCGCTTCCACCAGAGCTCAACAGCGTGGCGGACATGCTTGAAAAGGTATTTGGACCAGCGGTTTCTTTGTCGGTAGAGAAGAAGCTGGATGCCGAAACTCCCGTAGACCCTGCAAGCAACTAGAACTTCTCGCGATATTCTCGCGATATGACGCTTTGGTGCATGGCTTCTCATGCGCCAGCGCAAAAAGCGCAACTTGTCTAGAATAGATACGACGATAGGAGAACATATGGCACGTGGTGGATTTAACATGGGCGGCATGAACCGCAATCAGATGATGGCTCAGGCTCGTAAAATGCAGGAGCAGCTGCTGGAAGCTCAGCAGAAGGCTTCTCTTATGCAGGCAACTGCAAGCGCTGGTGGCGGCGCAGTTAAGGTAACCGCATCCGGCGACCTGCGCCTGACCAATATCACCATTGATCCTGAGGCAATTGATCCTGAGGATATCGAGATGCTCCAGGACATGATTCTGGCAGCCGTAAACGATGCTCTTGAGTCTGCAGAGTCTCAGGCATCTGCCCAGATGAGCGCAGTAACTGGTGGACTGAATATCCCAGGACTGTTCTAATTCATGGCGTTTGATACCACAAATGATGGTCGCGCGCTGCAGCGTTTGCTTGACGAGTTAGGCCGACTACCAGGCATTGGTCCAAAGTCTGCTCAGCGCATAGCCTACCATCTTCTCGAGGTTGATTCCGAGGAGGCTCGCCGTTTGGCGCAGGCCATCTTGGAGCTTAAGCAGCAGGTGCATTTTTGCCCTATCTGCTTCAACTATGCAACGCGTGACGAATGCGACATCTGCCTGGACTCTTCCAGGGATCGCAGTAAAATCTGCGTGGTCTCCGAGCCTAAGGATGTCTCGGCAATCGAGCGTACCGGTGCGTTTCACGGCCTCTACCACGTTCTGGGCGGCGTAATCTCGCCCATGGACAAGATTGGTCCCGAGCAGCTCCACGTGCGCGAGTTGCTGTCCCGCTTGGCCGATGGCACCGTTACCGAGGTAGTTCTGGCAACTAATCCGGACGTTGAGGGAGAAACAACCGCAACGTACCTCTCCAGAACTATCAATCCGCTTGGAATGACGGTTACCCGACTGGCAAGCGGACTTCCCGTAGGCGGAGACCTTGAGTACGCAGATGAGGTAACATTGGGACGTGCAATTGAAGCACGTCGGGAGGTTTAAGCATGGCAAACCACATGAGAACAAGTTCATCTGGCGAGAAGACCCCTGAGGCTTCATCGGTTGACCTGAAGAATATTTCAACACTTCGTGCTGGTCAGGGTGCACAAATTCCTCAGAGCCCACGACAGGCCGATAACACGCCAGAACCTCCAAATAGAAAATCGGTCATCATCTTGGTGGTCGCAGCTATTGTCGCGCTCACTGCTCTGTTCTTTATTGTGCGCTGCGCTACAAGCACTAAGAGTGAATCTGCAAGCCAGCAGCCAAAGCAGACCCAGTCCGCCTATGCCGACGAGAAGCAGCAGGACGAGCAGGCAGTTGACGGCTCAGTTACCTTCCACGGCATGAAGTACTCTCTGGAGAAGCAAAGCGACGGCAAAACTGCTGTTGTTCGCACCAGTGACTCGGGAACTAAGAGCGTTCTGTTTGAGGTTGAGGGAACTCCTACCAGCCTGATTCTTTTTAACGACACCATTTTGGTTCCAGAGAATCGCGATTCTGGCTGGGATGTTGTGGCATGTGCCCTGGTAGATGGCTCGCTTCCAACCCTTATTGCCGATAAGGACGGCAAGGCTGTTGGTGGAAACGGAACTATCACTGCAGCTACGCTTGATGGAACTACGCTTAAGGTAACCGACTCCACAGGAAACACCACCAGCGTTGCTCTTCAGTAGAACTTCTCGTAAGGAAGTTGTGGATTTCTGGTGAGCGTTCACTTGTCTGACCTGCGGTTATTCTCGCCAAGTGGTTTTTTACAACAAAATTTTTAAATTCGTTGGAAATAACGCTAGACAAGAATAAAAGTTCCCTGTATTATTTCAATTCGCAACAAGGCGTCCGGGGTATTAGCTCAGCTGGTTAGAGCGCCGGCCTGTCACGTCGGAGGTCGCGGGTTCGAGCCCCGCATATCCCGCCATTGCATGTTCAAGCCCTCTTCGGAGGGCTTTTTCATTACCAAAAAAGTCCAGCATAAAAGATTTAAATTACATCTTTAATTTATTGAAACCAAGTCAGAAAATAGAGCATTGTGTGATATCTTTACATCAGAATGTGTCTAAGTGCTTCTGCTAAAGAAACATTTAAAAGCAGAGGTAAAGTGAGGTGGATTGTGCGGGATCAGAATACTTTGGATGCGCTGTCGCAACGCGATAGTGTAAGTTCCATATCCGCAGAATCTTCCAATACGGAACACACTTCAGATTTGATCAAGAAAATTGCTGTTTTTGATTTTGACGGAACCGTCATTTCTGGACAGTCAGGACTCTTGTTCTCTGCGTATTTGCTTCGCCGTCATCTGTCCTCAATTCCACGCACGCTCAAGCTTGTGTGGTGGGGAGCTCGCTACAAGCTGCACCTTCCTCAAAGGCAGGAAGAGGCAAGAGAGCTGGTAGTTGGTGCACTTACGCAGTATAGCGTTGAGTTTGCAAATGCCGTCATGCATGATTTTCATCGCGAGGTAATTGAGGGGATGTATCGTCCTCAGGCGCTGGAAGAGGTGCGTCGTCGGCAGGCAGAAGGTTGCTGCGTGCTGTTGGTTTCAGCAACGTTTGAACCTATCGCGGAATTGGCCGCCCAGAAGCTGGGAGTGGACGCGTTTCTCGCCACAAAGATGCAGGTGGGAGCAGACGGGCACTACACCAGCAAGGTTGACGGCCCTGTGATTGAGGGCGCTCAGAAGCTGGTCTCGGCAACTGAGTGGTGTAACCAGCGCTTTGGCCAGGGCAACTGGGAGATTGCGTACGCGTACGGCGATCACTACTCGGACGCAACGCTTTTGTCGGCAGCTCAAACGCCGTGCGCCGTTTGCCCTGGTCCAACGCTTGCCAGACTTGCAAACAAGCGTGGCTGGAAAATTTTGAACTGGTAGCAAAGATTGAACTAAGAGCAACGATTGAACTAAGAGCAGCACCTGAACCGATAGCAAGAATCAACCTGTAACAACGGTCGGCCTGGTCACAAGCCAGATAAGTGAGAAAAGCAGTCCCTCAAGCGGACGCACGAGGGGTACTTGGAGAACCAATGGAAATTTCACGCAAAACTGACTATGCAATCCGCATGCTTTCTTCGCTGGTGAGAAGCCCAAAGAAGCTTCTTTCTGTTCGCGACGCCGCAGAAGAAAACGATATTCCATACTCCTTTGCTCGCTCAATCCAGCATGACTTGGTCATTGCAGGCGTAATTGTCAGCACGCGCGGCGCTCACGGTGGCATGATGCTAGCCATTGATCCTACTGAGGTAAGCGTTCTTGATATTGTCGAGGCAGTTCAGGGACCTGTTTTTATTTCTAGCTGTGAGTGGGCAGGTCCTAATAATGAGCCTTGTCCTCGCCATAATTCGTGCTATTTTGGGCCTCTTTGGTGCAGTGCCGAGAAAACCTTGCGTAATTTCTTTGCGTCCGTGACTCTGCATCAAGTTGTTGTAGAGGGTCTTATGCCAGAGATGGTGGGCGAGTTCCATCTGGTAAAGAATGAGAACGCCCAGCGTAATGAGCAGATTATCCAGAATGCCGCTGCCGCTATTGAGGCTGAGATTACTGCCGGCACATTTGATAACCTGCTTGATGGTGAGGTTATTTCTGCTGAGAAAAAGCCTTACGAGTTCAATATTGGTCGATAAGAAAATCTCACATACAAAAATGAGTGGCGAAGTGGAACCCGCATCAGAACTCACTCCGGAGTTGCGCGCATTTGTCGAGTTCGTAGCCAAGAAAGGTCGCGAATTGTATCGCGATTTGCCTTGGCGTCGCACGTATGACCCGTATGCTATCTGGATTTCTGAGGTTATGCTTCAGCAGACGCAGGTCAGCCGCGTAGATGGCCGCTGGCAGAGATGGCTGGAGCGCTTCCCAACGGTCGATGCGCTGGCTGCCGCCGCGCCTTCGGACGTGCTTGAAGAATGGCAGGGCCTAGGCTACAACCGTCGTGCTTTGTCCGTGCATCGAGCTGCTCAGGCAATTTCTGAGGCCGGCGGAGTCTTTCCACAAGATCCAAAGGAGCTGGTAAAGCTTCCAGGTATTGGCCCCGCAACTGCTGCGGGTATTTGTGCGTTCGCGTTCAACCTGCACGGTGTTTACCTGGAGACTAACGTGCGCACGGTCTTCCTGCACGAGCTGTATCCGCAGGCAGAGGGCGTGCCAGACTCCGAGCTTGTCCCGCTGGTAGAGCTCACGTGCCCTGCGAGTGTTGCAGACGCCGTGAACGTCGATAGCGCTGCGAACGTTGTGGACGCCGATAGCGCTGCGAACGTTGCGAACGCCGACGGCACCGCGAACGATGCCACAGCGGAGCTCACACCACGTAGCTGGTACTACGCCCTTCTCGACTATGGTGCGTACCTGAAGAAAACCATTCCTAACCCTTCGCGAAGGTCAAAAAGTCACGTCAAGCAGTCACGCTTTGAGGGATCTCATCGGCAGAAGCGAGCTGAGCTCTTGCGCGTTCTTCTCGCCCATAAAGACGAGGGAGGAGCGGTGTTTGAGACGCTTCACCAGGAGCTCTGCCAGATTGAGGTCAATGCGGGGCGAGAAACCCTTGATGAGCAGGTTACCCTTGGCTTACTTGAAGAACTTGCGAAGGAAGGCTTTTGTCAGAAAAATGATGAATACTGGTTGCCCTAAATGGTTATAATTCATAGTGCTGACGAAGGGGTCAGTATATGAACATAAGTGCTAATGATTATCATTTGCATTTGTTCACCACAGGTAACACGGCGCTACCCAGGCGCTTAACATCGCGCTCACAAGCGCTTTGACATGCGTTAACGTGCCACTCGTTAGCGCGGGAGAGGAGAAAAAATGGCAGTAGATTTTGAGAATTCTCAGACAAAGAAGAACCTCGAGGCAGCTTTTGCTGGTGAGTCCCAGGCTACCAACAAGTACAGCTACTATGCTTCCCAGGCTGCAAAAGATGGTTATCAGCAGATTTCCAACATTTTCACCGAGACTTCTGGCAACGAGCGCGTTCACGCTAAACTTTGGTTCAAGTACCTCCACGGCGGCAAGATTCCAGAGACTGCAGAGAACCTCAAGGACGCAGCTGCTGGTGAGAACTACGAGTGGACTACCATGTACGCTGACTTCGCTAAGGTAGCTGAGGAGGAGGGCTTCGCAGAGATCGCTGCTAAGTTCCGTCTTGTCGGCAACATCGAGAAGGCTCACGACGAGCGCTATCAGAAGCTTCTTGAGCGCGTTGAGTCCGGTGAGGTCTTTGAGCGCGAGGGTGTCAAGGTTTGGAAGTGCCTCAAGTGCGGTCACCTGCACGTTGGCGCATCTGCACCAAAGATCTGCCCAGTCTGCGGTCACCCACAGGCATACTTCGAGGAGCAGTCCCTCAACTACTAAGTTGCAGCTTCAACTTTTAGTGCGTTAAAAATGTACCCGCCAGCAGGTCATCGGCTTGCTGACGGGTATTTTTGTGCGTAGATGTTGCGGTGAGATTGGGTTTCTCGCTATGTGTTTAACGCATCTAGTGGACCGCTCGGCGCGCGCCTGACATGTGTTCCGTGAACCGCCCGGTGCGCGCCTGATTTCTTAAAAGAATCTGTAACTTTTGCCTAAATGCTTCAAAGAATCTGTGGATTTGCCTGATTTCATCAAAGAATCTGTATCCAAAATACAGAATCTTTGCACTTTTCAGGCTCGCTTTCCAGGCAGAGTTTAAAGTGCGTCCGAGTTCGCCCTTCCAGGGAGCCTGATTTTCTCGCCATGTCTGAGTAAATTTACACAGACTTCATGCACTTTTCAGGCTCGTAATTCCAAGACATCGCCGAAATTCGCAGTTTCTGCTCGCCGATGGAGCTTACGCATCATCGCAGAAACCATGTGTTATCTGCGCTGGTACAAGCTAGAACCGCAAAACCGTATATACTCGAATGAAACGTTATCTGCCGAGAAACCCCATGCACTCGGAACTTTCGCGGACTCGCCGCGCCGTTGTCACCTACGATCAGGAAGGAAGCCTGTTGGAGACATTCGAATTTGTGCTCATTGTTCTGACCTGCGTCGCGGCTTCCTCGGTTATCGACAAGTTTGTCAACGTCTCCATCCCCGTTATCCAGGTTGTTATCGGTCTGCTTGTTGCGCTCGTGCTGCCCAACGTCCAGGAGGTTCACCTGGAATCCGAGCTCTTTATGCTGCTCTTTATTGCCCCACTCCTGTTCAACGAGACGAGAGAAACCAACATTCGTGCACTTCTTCTCAATCTGAACAGTATTTTGTCGCTGGCGATTGCTCTGGTAGTTGTCAGCGTGCTTTCGGTCGGCTATGCCCTCCACCTCATGGTCCCCTCAATTCCTCTAGCTGCGGCGTTTGCGCTGGCCTCGGCCCTGGGGCCAACCGATGCAGCCACCGTCACCGCGCTTAAGTCCAACATCCACCTGACCCATCGCCAGCAAACGCTTCTCTCGGGAGAGTCCTTGATTAACGACGCATCCGGCGTCGTTGCATTCCAGTTCTCCGTAGCTGCGGCTGTGACGGGTGCGTTCTCGCTGGTAGACGCAGCGGGATCTTTCACAGTGCTTTTTGTGGGCGGCGTGGCAATGGGAATTGTCACTGGCTTTGCCTTCTCTGCCATCAACGCAATGCTTGGTAGGTTGGGTTACGAGGACACCGTTGCAAACGTTCTCTATGAAGTACTGACACCGTTTCTTGTCTATCTTCTTGCCGAAACCTTCCACGTTTCTGGCGTACTTGCTGTTGTAGCAGCCGGCTTGGTGATTGCGCTCCCACGAAGGCAGAGCAATAATGCGCTATTTGCAAGGCAAAAATTGGTCTCAGATTCCACGTGGAAAGTCATTAGTTTCCTCATCAACGGCACCATCTTTGTCTTCCTAGGAATGCAGCTCCCTCTTGCCGTACTTCCTGGCACCAACGGCGGCCTCAATATCCTGCAGATTCTAGGAATTGTTGTCGTGATTACCCTGTTCATGCACGGTGTCCGCTTTGCGTGGCTCTACGCGTTGGAAACTTACAAGCTCCACAAGGGCGGCCATCTCTGCACCGGAAAAGACGCCGTCGACGGCGAGAATGACCTCGCAGGTAGCAGCTCCGACAGCGAGAAACCCGACCAGCCGCTCGCTGAACTGGGCTCGGAGCAAACCTCGGAGCAGATCGCTGAGCAGCCCAAACCCACGTGCGCCATAAAGCCCATCTCAATCACGTCGGCCGAGGTCATCAAGAACGTGCTGGTTACCACTGTTGCAGGTGCAAAAGGTGCGGTAACGTTATCGATTATCCTCACCTTGCCTCTCACAACACAGTCCGGAGCAGCGTTTCCGCAGAGGGATCTGCTGATTACCATCGCCGCCGGCGTTATTCTCGCCACGTTGCTTTTAGCGGACAATCTGTTACCCGTGCTATCAAAGTCCCCTGAAGCAGACTCTGACCTGCCCGAACGTCTCCACGAAGGAGAGATTGCCGTTCTTGAGGCAACTCTTGGCGAGCTCAGGAGCATGTTGCAGTCAGAAAACGCCAAAGCAAAGTATCTACCTGCGCTTCGTTTGACTATCACGCGCTATACCAACCGCTTATTTGCCTCTCGTATCACTGTCCCTGGCTCGGGTGAACTTGTCAAAAAGCTGGTCCTTCACGAGACAGAAGTCCAGCAGAAATGCCTCGAGGAGCTACGCGATCGCCATATTAAAACGCACAACCCCATTCCGTGGGATCAAATTGTCGATGACATTACTTCAATTCGCAGGTCAGTAGGCTATTACGGACCTATTGCAAATATTGCTGCAACAACAAACCACCGCTCGCGGATTGCCGTTGCCCTTCACGAGCTTAAGCTGGCAGCGCAGCGCATCATCGACGGCGAAATCAGGCACCTTGAGGATGCAGACCAGTCCTACTACCAGGCATGTTTATACGCACTTGAGATGGAATACGCTGAGCTTGATGACCTGGAACGCATCGCTAACGGCAACGATGAGGAGCTGGCGGTCATCGCATCTAATCTGATGATTGACCACGAGTCAGCAATTGAGTCCATCTGGGGCCGCATCAACATCAATGATGAGCATGACTCCAGCACCACCCAAGTCTCCTACCTGCTGCCTTACAACCTGAGCTCACACAAGATGTCGCCTCACTTTAGGCAGCAGATCGCGGATGCCCGCAAATACGCCGATGACGTGGCCGAAAATGCGCTCCGCATTGAGCTGGACCAGATTTCGCGCCTGCAGTTTGAGGGTGTCATCGACCGCGAGGTTGCCTCTCACCTGCGCGAAAACGTCTACTACCTGCAAATGACGTTGAGTGAGTAGCATGAGCGCTACACCAGATACGCACCACGCCGCCGATGCGGCTACACATCCCATCGCCGATGCAGCTACACACCCCGCCAACCCCATGGCGAGAAAAACAATCATCTCCGGACTTTTCATCCACACGCAGATGTCCTCTGTAGCAGGAGCTCCTATTGTCTACCTCTTGGGTGACGTGGCCGACAACTCCCCCATTCAGGTACCTGAGGGCGTCAGCCTAGTGAACATTGGAGTTGACCTGTGGGAAGAGAACTTCTCGCCCTGGTGCGCCCCGCGCGTTTTTGCCAAGGGTCCCAACTTTGGCGACGGCGCCCAGAAAACGCTCGATACCCTTATCAACCAGGTCATCCCCTGGGCGGAGTCGGAGCTTACCGATCCGCCGGCATATAGGGTGCTTGTGGGATACTCGCTTGCAGGCCTATTCAGCCTCTGGGCTGGTGTATCACAGCAGGTCGCACGCGGCTGCCAGCCCGACGACGTCCCGTCGCAGCCAAGCCCGTCGTCGCAGCCTTACGCCGTCCCCACCCCAACCTTCCAGCGCATCGGAGCTGTCTCAGGATCGTTCTGGTTCCCAGGGCTTTTGGATTACGTAGATCAGCAGCTCAGAAGAGGGGCGGTCGGCCTCACACACGCCTATCTTTCTTTGGGCGACCGAGAAGCACGAACCCCCAATCCACAAATAATGCACGTGCGAGAAAACGCAGAACTTCTCGCCAGCAGGCTAGAGAGTGCGGGAATAACTTCAATGTTTGAGCTGAACCGCGGAAATCACTTCCAAAACGTTGAAGGAAGAATGCAGAAAGCCCTGGACTGGCTAGTTAAATAGGGTAAGATTCTTCAGAACGCACGTGTCCAGAGAGGTTTTATGCCCAACCAAAAGCAATTTGACAGTAAAACTGAATCACCCGGTACATCCTCTGGCAAGCAATCTGACTACTTATTTGCGCTCATTCTTTCCCTGGTATTTGGCATTTTTGATATTCCACAGTTGTATCTTAAAGGCTGGAAATCGGGACTTACCAGACTTGCTATAAACGCAGCGCTGATTGTTGGCGCATTTGCCCTGGCGCAAACACTTGCCTCGCCGTCGATGCTTTCTTACCTTCTTCCAGCAATTTTTTCGCTTCCGGTTATCGAGAGCGCTCTGAACCTCATCTACGAGGATGCCAGTGCTCCCAAAAAACTCATAAAAGGCAAGCTCAAACCACATAAACGATACGCCGGAAAGCAGAAAGCTGGAATCGCACTAGCCACGCTGACGGTAGCGCTCTACTTTAGCGCAGCGCTCACGCAACCGCTTCCAACCACCCTATCTACCGCGGGGTCCTCGGGCCAACAAACCGCAGTTCAAGCGCCTGGCACATCGTCACAATCAGGCTCCAGCGCTCCGTCAGCCACCGCTCAGACCAGCGCAAACGTAACCATCAAGTTTATCGACGTTGGCCAGGGAGAAGCCATTCTCATCGCACTTCCCGAGAAAACCGTACTTATCGACGCTGGGCCCACAGGATCTGCCCCAAAAATTGCCCAGGTCCTCCAAGAACTTGGTCGAGACAAGATTGATTACCTGGTGGCCACCCATCCCGACGAAGACCACATCGGCGGCATGGCGGATGTCATTTCCAGCACTCAAATCGGGACCATTTACGCACCAAATAAGACAAACAACACGGCAACATACAGAAAGTTTCTGACCGCTATCCAGAACAATAACCTGCAGATAACCCTTGCCGAGGCGGGCACCATCATCGACCAAACCGACAGCTACAAGCTAGAGATTCTCTGGCCCAAAAAAGACGCAAATTTCCCCGAAACCAACGATTACTCGATAATCATCAAGCTGACCGTTGGCAACAAGATGTTCCTCTTCACGGGAGACGCCCCCACAAGCGCTATCCTGGACTCCAATCCAGGTCACATTGACGTGCTCAAACTTTCGCATCACGGCTCCCGAACAGGCACTACCGAGGTGCTGATTCACAAACTCTCGCCCACGTACGCCGTCCTTTCGTACGCCGTGGACAACTCCTACGGACACCCCATGCAGTCGGTCCTGAACGCCCTCCACAAGCATTCCGTTGAAGTCTGGGGAACGGGCGCCAATGGAACCATTACCATTACCTGCGATGGTACAAACATTGATATATCTAGCGAGAAAAACGGTACAGTTGTAGCTCCAACCTCAGAAGAAAAATCTGGCACGTCGTCGACATCGAGGTCCAAGTAATGAAAGCAATCATTGATCGATTTGAAGACAACAATCTTGCCGTGCTTGAACTAGACGATCAGCCAGGCAATATGCTTACCGTTTCTGTTGATGAGCTTCCAAGCAATGCTTGCCAAGGCGACGTTCTCTACTACCAAGACGGCTCGTGGACGCTAGCCGAGGAAGAAACCACCCAACGTCAAGCCGATATCGACGAGCTGTTCAACTCCCTGCTTTCTCATGACGATGACGCACCAACCGAATAATCCCAGATAAAACCTAAAATATGCGAATTTAGAATATTTATAAAACCGCACGTTAATCCATAAATATGCGATTTTCGCATATTTTGTAACATACCCTTTTACCTGCATAAATAAAAAAGACGTCTTGTCGAGAAAGACGTCTGTGTAGAGCACTTTTATCCAAAACAAAATGTGATATATTAAAGATTGCTGATGGCGCGCAGCCTCGCTCTGCATAGAGGGAGGGCACGCCATCCGCTTTATAGGGCCACAATAGCCGCAGCCATTCTCTTCTCGTCTTCAGCTAGAAGTACTCGCATCACTCAGCCCCATTGATTCCAGCCATTTTTGCACTTCACTAAAAGTATACGTGCCTTTTGCCGCCAGCCCTGGTATCACGCAAGAAGCACCACATTCTGTCTGATACTCCTCAATCATGTTGCCAAATCCTCCGCCGCCGTGCGTGCAGAACGGAATGACCGTCTTGCCGCTCAAATCCGTTGCTCGTAAGAACGAAAGCACCGGAGGGGCAAACGTTTTAAGCCAGTTAGGAGATCCTATAAAGACAGTATCAAAGTCAGCAACGTTTATATCGAATTGCATCAGTGCAGGACAAACGCCCTTTTCTATTTGAGCCCTGACCTCTTTTACTGCCGTGTTATACGAGAAAGAATACGAATCTTGAGGCTTAAGCTCCAGCAGCTCGGCATCTGTAATCAGCGCAATATCCTCCGCAAGCCTTCTTGTGATGCCGGAATACGAATAGTACACAATCAAAGACTTCATGTAAGAATCTCCACCATCAGTCGAGAAAAACGTGCAGTTGCAGCATTACGTCAAATTATTTGCCACAAGCCTACAATATAATATCAACAAAATAAGCTATGACCAGCGCTTTCCGTCTGAATCTAAATGAGAAAGCCAATCTTTATCGAACATCACCAATCAAAGTGTCACTACGCTAAAACCTAAAGATACCCACGCAAATCCACATCAAGTAGAATCGGGTGGGTATCTTTATTAACTATTATGTCTATTTTTAGCCAGAATGCTACTGCGCAAACATATAATTTTCTCATAACAGCTCTCGATATTAAGAATTTCGATTCTCATGTTTTATAAAACCTGTTAAGCATCACTTTCATTAAGATGTTCTTTTAGTT